>Ga0208980_10001309_pt1 | contig 15041 bp, 11 predicted proteins | sample WetSurMetagenome_3_FD_187993 | JGI IMG/M metagenome (GOLD analysis project Ga0208980, IMG submission 187993) | Wetland microbial communities from Twitchell Island in the Sacramento Delta, sample from surface sediment Aug2011 Site A1 Bulk (version 2) | ecosystem: Environmental > Aquatic > Marine... | reverse complement strand
TGCTCCGCTGCCGACAAGGGGCTTGATCTGAAGAAGATAGAATGAAGCATTGCCTGAATTATCCTTTGCAAGGTCTACTGCGAACTCAATCTCAACAGGTGTACCGAAGGCCTCACTAACCACCTCGAGCACAGTACGAAGAGTAGATGCCATAGGTATATAATCGTATTTTAAAATATCAGCGAAATTTATTACCCTCGGTCCCGGGTAATCCAGACCTGAGACTATAGCGTCGTTATCTGTATTTAAGACCGAGGCACAATGAGCTAAAGTTCCGTGAGCTTCAGACTGCCCTATATCAAGGCTGACCAGCCCGGCATTCTCGCCCTCGAGCAGATCCAGCTCATTTTTAGTCATGTCGACAGCGTAGAAATGGACCTGGGAGTTTTTATAAAGATCCCGCGCAGAAATGATATCGATCGATGGATATGCAGGAGAAAACCTGAACGCTCTTTCACCTTCGACTACGTACTGACCCAGTCCGACGGCAATTACTGCGTACCCGTCCTCAGGTTTCATGTGGGAGACGGGATAGAAATTGAATGACTGAGCGGTTCCGCTTATATGCGGATAAAATGCATCCTCATATCTTCTTCCAACAACTTCCTGAATCACCACAGCCATCTTCTCCTGCTCGATTTTATAATTGATGGCTTCAAAGTAAGTACGTGCATTCCTTGAATAGATTGACGAAAATACCAGCTTTACCGCATCTGTGAGCTGTTTCAGCCTCGCCTCCGGCTCGGGGTTGGCATTTGGCAGAAGGTAGGTGCCGAAGATCCCTGAAAAAGGCTGGCTCATGGAATCTTCGAACAGGCTGGAAGACCTGACCGCAAGAGGCTTCTTAATATGTTTTAGGAATATCTTCAGCTCTTTTTCAAGAGTATAGCTAAGGCTGCCTCCCAGGAATAATCTTTGCAGAGTACTATAATCCTTCTCTTCCTTGACCTTTTCCCACAAATGATTACGATCCATGAACATATCAAATTCATCGGTACCGATAATGGCAGTGACAGGGGTCCTGATATTGATTCCATGAAGAAGCCTTCCCAGTTCAAAACTGTAGATCAGGGTATTGATGAAAGCGAGTCCGCGGCCTTTACCGCCTAGAGATCCGCCTGAGAGACACACTACATTTGTCTCATCGATCACAGCGGATTCCTCAAAATTCACAACCTTCCCCTTGTTCATCTCCTGTCGCCTCTTCCGGATTATATCAAGAAGAAATTCCCTCAGCTCCTTGAGGCTGCCGAAGTCGGAGACTTTCATTGGGGTAATTATTTTGGCAATTTTAACCTCTCCTCTTGCCATGAGCCAGAGGGAGAAATGGTTTTTCATTGCATGATAGGCCAGCGAATCCTCGGGAACACTCTGAAGATAGGCTTCAAATTCTTTCATCGATTTTGCCACAGCTATCTGATGTCCCTTCTTATCCCTGTAAACAAAATGACCGAAGCCGAGATAATAATTGATGAATGACTTGAGGTCCTTGAGCAGGCTCTCTGAGTTCTTATTTATAAAATTGGATTTAAGCCTGAAGGCGAACCTGGCATTTTCCGGATCTGAGGACTGGAGTACAGTGGGAAGATTAGGGAGCTCATGCTTTACATGCCTTATCAGCTCGTAACCGGCACTGTCGCACAGCTCGCCATTTTTCGGAAACCTCATATCGGAAATAACACACAACAAGCTCTCCTTGTACTTATTATAGATTGTGATAGAATCCTCATAATTGGAGGCAAGAAGCACTTTGGGCCTTGCCCTTAGCTTAAGGACCTTGTATAATTCATCGGTAGCCACATCCTCAATAAGGTTTTTCGTTTGCTCCATAACAACTGTATAGAGCATAGGGAGATAGCTTGAATAATACTCGGCCGAGTCCTCAACAAGAAGAATTATCCTTGTAAGCCCCTTCTTAGTGTCGTTATCAACATTCACCCTGTCCTCAAGGAGCTTGACCATTGCAAAAAAAACCTTTGACTCCCCTGTCCAGACAAAATAGTTATCGAAGGGGATACCCAGGTTCTTCTGCCCTTTCACATACCCAACATCGGCAGGGTTATTCAGAAGAAGAAAAGCCGGCAGGTAGGGATATTTATCCTTAATCATTTTGCAGAGCTTCATCGGGCTCTCCTTATCGACCCCAACCATTATAATGATCATATCGTAATGACGCGCCTTCAGCCGGCTGAAAGCCTCCTCCTCCCCTGACACTCCTGTCACTCTGGGAATAGAAGTAAGACTCATCTGGTAATATTCACCAAGAATATGGTCGGAAAACCGTCCCTCTCCTTCAATTGAGTAAGCATCGTACAAATTGGCAACAAGAAGTATCTCCTTGACCTTAAAAGGCATAAGATCATGAAATACATCTCTTTCCGCATTGTGGCGATCAAGAAATTTCTGGAGCAGCTTCCTGCTGGAAATTTCTTTTGGCTCCTCTTCCTCCTTTTTGCTGATGCGTGCCAGCCTGATTATATCGCGGGCCTTGTAACTGTTGATGTATCCTGTAAGCAGACTGGCTATATTTTGTATCAGGTCTCTTTCTTCCTTGAGAAATGGTCCTTCCCATTCGTCATTGAATTCGGTTGTATAAAAGATCTCTATTGTCCCCTTTTCATCATCAATGGTGATGAAATCCTGAACCATTCTCCATCTGGTTTCATAGAAGCCGGCAGATTCAAACTCCTTGCCGGAAAACCTTATCCTTGCCGCCGTGTATTCAGGGTATTGCCATGCTGCTGGTAAAAGAAGCACTATATGCTGGAGTGATTCCTCAATCGGTTTGCCTTCTTTGAGGATCATAGTAGTCCGGTTAATGCAGGCCAGTTCCTTAAGTCTTTCCTGCTGGTCGTGCATCAGCCTGTTAAAGGCATGATTATTATCTGTCATTTCATCCATCAGATCTGTGCTGCAAAGAACAATTCCTAAAATTACAAAAATAGTTCGATACCCGGTTCAGATAACCGGGCAGCAGATAAAAATGAAATGATAAAGAGAAAGATAAATATCAGATATCCTTCAATCGACTACCCATGTAGAACCGCTCTGAAGCAGATCGTCCATGCATTTGATTTTTGCCGTGGAACGGATTTGACTTATCTGCTCTTCAACAAGCTTTTCATAAGTCGTACCCTCAACTGACCTGATAACTCCCAGGGCCACAGGGTATTCCGGATATCTCATATTGGCAAGCATATACTGAATGCCCGGATTAGACTCCAAAGCATCATGTACGAGTATATTTTTTTCAGTAATTCCATTCTCACCCAGCTTAACCACCTTCAGCTTAAGACCTTCAAGGATAAGTCCCTTATTATTTTCCTTGCCGAATAACATTGGTTGTCCGTGTTTAAGGATGATTGTCCTGTCGTCCCTCACCTCTTTGCCTGCCACCTCATCATGTACTCCGTCATTAAAAATAACGCAGTTCTGAAGGACTTCCACCACTGAGGTACCTTTATGTTTTTCAGCCTCAGTATAGATCTGGGTTGAAAGAGCAATGTTGGTGTCTAAGGTACGCGCAAAGAACTTTCCTTTTGCCCCGATAACCAGTTCTCCTACAGAAAAAGGCTCTTCAACTGTGCCATATGGAGAGGTCTTTGTAACCAGTCCTTTATTGGAGGTAGGGGAATACTGCCCTTTGGTAAGACCATATATCTCATTGTTAAACAATATGATATTCAGATCTATGTTACGGCGGATAACATGAATGAAATGGTTTCCACCAATTGCCAGGGCATCACCATCGCCGGTAATCTGCCATACCGACAATTCAGGATTTGCAACCTTGACGCCGGAAGCTATCGCGGATGCCCTGCCGTGAATTCCATGGAACCCGTATGTATCCATATAGTACGGAAAGCGTGACGAACAGCCGATCCCGGAGATAAAGGCGAACTTTTCCTTGGGAATATTCATATCCGGGAGTGCTCTTTGCACTGAACTCAGGACAAAATGGTCGCCGCATCCCGGGCACCATCTTATTTCCTGATCACTTTTAAAATCTTTGGCAGTATATTTAGTTGCTACTTCTTCAGCCATATTACATTTCCTCCAGAATTTTCATACATTTTTCTTTGATCTCATTTAAAGTAAAAGGTAGTCCCTGTACCTTATTAAGTTGCTCATAACTGAACTCCTGATGCTTCATTCTCAGGTAACCGGCAAACTGACCAAGGTTTAATTCGCAGACCAGAATCTTCTTGAACCTGCTGAATACATCCTTCACATTTTTAGGAAGCGGATTAATATAATTGAAGTTGACAAGGCTTACTTTATGGCCTTCGGCCTGCAGCTCGCGAACCTCAGTAATCAGATATCCATATGTTCCTCCCCAGCCTACAACCAGGAGATCGCCTGAATCATCCCCCTGAACAACAATGTCGGGAATAACATCTGCAACTCTTGCTACTTTCTCAGCCCGAAGGCCGACCATTAATTCATGATTTTCAGGAACATAAGAAACAGTACCCATCTCAGTCTTCTCGAGGCCGCCAATTCTGTGTTCGAGCCCCGGAATACCTGGCACAGCCCATGAACGCGCAAGTGTTTCTTCATCGCGCTTATACGGGAGGAAGGGTTTTACATTTCTGTCAGCAAATGGCGGCGTTATTGCTGGAAGGTCTTTCATCTGCGGTATACGCCAGGGCTCGCTTCCGTTTGCAAGGTAACTGTCTGTAAGAAGAAGGACCGGAGTCATGTGTTCTACCGCGATTTTTGCTGCCTCAAATGCAAAAGTGAAGCAATCGGAAGGGGTACTGGCAGCCATAACAACTACCGGGCATTCTCCATTCCGCCCATAAATAGCCTGCATAAGATCTGACTGTTCAGTCTTTGTTGGCAATCCCGTAGAGGGGCCGCTTCTCTGTACGTCAATAATCACTATCGGCAGCTCTGACATTACTGCCAGTCCAATGGCTTCGGATTTAAGGGCCAGTCCGGGACCTGATGTGGATGTCACTGCCAGATGGCCTGCAAAGCTGGCTCCGAGTGCCGTACAGATTCCCGCTATCTCATCCTCAGCCTGGAAGCTTTTTACGCCAAGATCTTTATGTGCAGCAAGCTCTTCGAGTATTCCGGTAGCCGGGGTTATGGGATATGATCCTATGAAAAGGTTCAATCCTGATTTTTCGGCAGCAGCCATGAGTCCCCATGCGGTGGCTACATTGCCGGAAATGTTCCTGTATTTTCCTTTTGCAATCTGAGCAGGAAGAATTTTATAGACAGGAGAAAGGGCCTCGATTGTCTCCGCATAATAATATCCTGCCCTAAGGGCGATTTTATTTGCTTCGGCCAGATCAGGCTTGGCGTGAAACTTTTTCAGAAAATATTCCTCCGTATAATCAAGAGACCGGTCAAAAAGCCAGTATACCATCCCAAGGGCAAACATGTTCTTTGTCCGCAATACCGATTTCGCATCGAGACCAAAATCCTTAAGGGCCTCTTTCACCATGTTTGTTATTGGGGCTGCAATTATGTTATAGCCATCAAGCTTCTCCTCTTTTATAGGATCTTTTTCATATCCGGCTTTTTCAATATTCTTTTCGGTAAAGTTATTTTCATCATAGATGATCGTACCTCCGGGTTTTATCCATTTTCCGTTGGCCTTTATTGCAGCAGGATTCATTGCCACCAGCACATCGGAAAAATCACCTGGCATAAAAACCTGTGAATGACCAAGATGAACCTGAAACCCGGAGACCCCTCCAACAGTACCCTGAGGTGCACGTATCTCTGCCGGATAATCAGGAAATGTCGATAAGTCGTTACCAAATAAAGCTGCAGTATCAGAAAAGAGAGTTCCGGTCAGCTGCATGCCGTCGCCAGAATCTCCGGAAAACCTGATTACCACCTCATCTCTTTCGATAACGTTTGTTTTTTTGTCCATAACAACTAATAGTTTATTCCAGTCTAAAATGAAATATTTCGCAATTCAAGATTAATAATCTCCAAAATTAATATTTTAAGATATGCAAAACACTCAGAATAAAGATATCTCTATGATATTGATCATGTTTTGTGCCACTTATCACTTACAGCAGTACAGATTTCTGCAAATTGCCGTTTAATTCTCTGTCTAAACAAATTACAGGCTTTAATGTTCTTTGTCCCTGACTTGCTCCCTGCGAGTTTACCCCCCTTACCCTCCCATGGGGGCTTGGGGGCATAGCCGTCAACCGAAAATTAGATTTTGCAATAAGGTGATTCAAAAAAGTTTCCCCGCTTTTTGAAGGAGGGGAAACTTATCTGATCTCCCCATTAATAATACCACCCTTAAGTTGATGGCCTGGGGTTTGGGGTTATAAATACATAGAGGGGAGCATGTTAAAGTACTCAGCTCCAGATATCGGCTTTCCGGAGGTTTATCTCGCCCTCGAAAAACATTCTGGCAATTTTTTCAAAGTAGGTGGTATAATCCGAAACATAGAAAATGTCACTGACCCTTCCTGTATCATTGAGAAGCTTCTTACTTTCAAGCTCTTCCCTGAGTATCATTGCTACTATCCTTGCAGAGTCAACGACCTCGACATTGAAATTGAATATTTTGCTGATCTGATTCTTAATTATAGGATAATGAGTGCATCCGAGGATCAGTGCCTGGATGCCTCCAAGTGACTCGCTGGAAAGGTAGGTCCGTATAATTGCATTGCTGATGTCGTCGAAAATAAAGCCTTCTTCTATCATCGGGACAAGCAGTGGCGTTGCAAGTGAGATGACTTCCGTTTTAGCGGATTTCTGTCTGATCTTCTGTTCGTAAGTTCCGGAACTGATAGTCCTCTTGGTTCCTATAACACCGATTTTATTGAAATTCCGCGTACTTATATAATCCACTACAGGATCGATAACATCGAAGAGAATTGTTCTTTCACGGAATTCTTCCTTCAGCGAATCATAGGCTGAAGCAGAGGCTGAATTGCAGGCAACAAGAACAACCTTTGCATTATGATCAAGAAGGAATTCCGTAATCCGCTGAGAATAACTACGTATTGCTTCTGCTGATTTGTCTCCGTAGGGCAGATGCGCTGTATCGCCGAAGTAAATAAGACTTTCGCCGGGTAAAATCTGTTTAATGGCATGTGCCACTGTCAGCCCTCCGACCCCTGAATCGAATATTCCTATGGGCTTTTCTTTCACGGGATATCAGGTATTAAAAAAATGACCATCCCCCAATGGCGGATGGTCAATAGTTTATTTTCTTTTGCTTATTTCAGTCCAAGCTTGGCTTTCGCCAGAGGCATCACATTTGTGCTTTTTGTCTCATCAAAGAAAAGCAAAGAACTCCCCTGCCCTACGCTGAAAATATAAACGAATCCGTTTTCCTTGCCCACCTCTTTAATTGCCTTGTCAACCTTTGCCATAATTGGCTGGAAAAGTTCAGCCTGTTTTTGCTGCAATTGCTGCTGTGCATTATTCTGAAACTCCTGGATCCTTTTGTTCATGTCGACAAGTTCCTGTTCTTTGGTCTGCTTAACTATATCAGTATAGTTTTTGCTCTCCTTGTTATATGTCTCACTTTTGTTGTTCAGTTCCACTGTCATAAGGTCGAGTGCATTGATAAGCTCCTTGCGATATTTCTCAAGTTTTACGCTGGCTGAATCAAATTCCGGCAATGATTGTATGAGTTCATCACTGTTAACATGACCAAACTTAACGTTCTGTGCCATTGCACTCTGTCCACCCAGAAAAATAAGAGAAGTTAAAATTGCTATTCCGATAAATCTTTTCATTGTGAGTACTTTAATTTAGTAATTGTGCAAAAGTAATTAATTAATTTTTATAACCTAATTTTTCCAGAACCTGATCGCTGATGTCAAATTTAGGGTTGGCAAACAGGATATTACCGCCAGCTGCAGTATCAAAAATTACAGCATAGCTTCCATCGACTGCTATTTCCTTTATTGATTTCAGAATCTCATCCTGTATTGGTTTCACGAGCTCCTCTCTTTTTTTGAAGAGGTCTCCCTCAACACCAAAGTATTTGTTCTGGAGGGCTTTCATCTCTTTTTCCTTGGTAATGATTGCCTCTTCCCTCTTCGTTTTCATGTCCTGTGAAAGGAGGACAGATTCATTCTGGTATGATTTATACATCTGTTCAACAACAGCATATCCGTCTGCAACCTCTTTCTCCCACTGTTTTGACAATTTGTCAAGCTGGTCCTGAGCAGCTTTAAAAGCCGGAATATTATTCCTTATATATTCCGAATCGACGAAAGCATATTTCTGAGCCATGGCCATTGCCGAAGTCAGAACAAATAACCCTATTAAAACGCCAATTTTTTTCATGACTTTAAGATTTAATATTTAAAAGATTAAAATTGCTGCCCTATAATAAAATGAATCTGTGAATGGTTCGCATTAGACTGGCCCGTCGGTACAGGGTCAAATCCATAACCCCAGTCAATACCAAGCAATCCGAACATCGGAAGGTTAGCCCTCAGTCCAAATCCGGCCGCCCGGTTCATTTTGAATGGATTATACTCATTAAGTGCATACCAGGCTCTGCCGGTTTCAAGGAAACCAAGCCCGTAAATTGTTGCCTGCGGATTAAGTGATAGCGGATACCTGATCTCAAATGTGATCTTTGAATAGACGTTACCCGAAGGAACATGTCTTACAGGATCGAAAGGAGTAAGCGAGCCGTTAGTATAACCCCTCTGGGCTATAACATCGCGGCCATAGAAGCTGTAACCGGACATTCCGTCACCACCAACGTAAAAGTACTCAAAAGGTGACGGTCCTATCTGGCTGTTATAGTAGCCAAGGTAGCCAAAGGCGAATTTAGCATTAAGCACCAGCTTGTCATCCTTGGAGAGTGGGAAGTAGTAATCTGATTTGAAGGTCCATTTGTGAAATTCAATCCATTTGTACTTTTCCTGGTCAGGCAGGTTTGTCATATCCTGTCCGGTAATGAGAGAGTACGGAGGAGTCAGCTGAAGTGCAAGAGTGAATGAGGAACCGCTCCTGGGATAGATCATGTTGGGCCCTGTCGAGAACCTTGTCAGCTTCATCTGGAGGCTGAAGAGGTTCGATGTTCCATTGCTGAAGAGGAATGCGTATTGTGTATAGTCTTTCAGGTAATATCTCTGGTAATTAAGTTCACCGTAAACCGAGAAATAATTATCGGGCCATTCAAGACGTTTTCCCAGCCCGAATGTCACCCCATCGATGATCATGGCCTGGTAGCCGTCATCAGATCTTTTCTTTCCATTGGTCATTATGGATCTGTATGTGGAGATGGTCATGGAATTTGGCTTCTTGCCTCCAAGCCACGGCTCAACAAAGGAGATGTTATACGACTGGTATACCCGTCCGTTAGACTGAACCCTGAGGCTCAGTGACTGGCCATCACCCGAAGGATAAGGTTTCCATTCCTTGATCTTGAAGAAGTTGCGCATTGCAAAATTATTGAAACGCACACCTACGGTACCGACGAGCATTCCTGCACCCCAGCCTCCTGAAATCTCAAACTGGTCATTTGGCTTCTCCTCAAGCTTGTAAAGCAGGTCGACAGTACCATTCATCATATCGGGCAAAGGAGTCGGATTGATTTTTTCAGCATCAAAATGACCAAGTACCCCCAGCTGCCTTATAGACCTAAGGATCTTATCCTTGCTGAAAAGATCCCCGGGAAGGGTATAAAGTTCTCGACGGGCAACATGCTCGTTGGTTCTCGTATTTCCCTGTATCAGAACATTATTAAGGTATGCCTGGTCTCCTTCGTAGATTCTTATCTCCAGATCCACAGAGTCATTCTCGACCTTTTTCTCAACCGGAGTGAGACGTGAGAAGAGATAACCATAATCCTGATAGAGTGAACTAACTGCATCCTGTGCTCCTCCCGAGCCATTTAGCCTGTCTTCGATAAGCGACTGATTATAAACAGAACCCTTCTTGACGTTAAATACCTGCTGAAGGGCCTCTTTTCTGTATACACTGTTGCCGACCCAGTCAATATTCCTCAGGTAATATTGCTCACCCTCTTCAAGCTTTATCTTCAATCCAATGCGATCATTGGAAACAGGATATACAGAATCTGAAAGGATCTCAAAATCCTTGAAGCCGTTATCATTATAAAATGTCTTTATTTTAAGCTTATCCTCGTCATATTTAGTGTAGATGAATTTTGACGACCTGAAGAAATTCATATTCTTTACCTTAGTTTTCTTCATCTGCTTCTTAAGCTTCTGATCGGTGAAGAATACGTTACCTTCAAAAATAATTTCAGCTATTTTGACCTTTTCCTGCTTGTCCACATTTACTGAAAGAATAACATTATTAGGCCTGTCGGGGTCATCCTTCTGAATGAAGTCGACCTTTGTATTAAGATATCCTTTCTCTATAAAATGGTCCTTAATGATCTTGTCGGCGCTGTTCAGGAGATATTCGGTTACCTGTGAGCCGACAGGGAGATTTAATTTCTTGACAAGGTCATCCTTTTCTGATTTCTTCAGGCCGTTATATTGAACTGATGAGATCCTTGGTCGTTCCTGAAGGAAGATATCGAGGAAAACTGAATCGGCGACAACTCTGGATATGGAAATTCGTACATCTGAAAAGAGTCCCTGCTGCCAGAGCTTCTGAACAGCAGTTTTAAGAACATCGCCCGGAACGGTAATCTCCTGACCAATCCGGAGTCCTGAAATACTTATTAACGCATTTGTGTCAAGAAATCTTATACCTGAAACGCTTACACCCCCTACCACATAATCATCGGAGGTCATAAAATTAAAAATTTCCTGTTTTTCCTGTGCATGCAATGAAAGACTCAAAAGAGCCAGTGATATAACAATAAATAGTTTTTCAATTCGTCTGATCACCATTATTCAATTATTTTTCCAAAATCTGTTCACTCGTCTTTCCGAATCTTCTTTCTCTATTTTGGAAGTCAATTATAGCTTTATAAAAATCCTCTTTACCAAAATCGGGCCAAAGTTTCTCTGTAAAGTATAGCTCGGTATAAGCAAGCTGCCATAAAAGGAAATTGCTTATGCGTAATTCGCCACTGGTTCTAATCATCAGTTCCGGATCAGGAATGCCCCATGTGGTAAGGTGTTTTTCAAAATTCGCCTCATTAATTGATTCAGGGTCCATCTTTCCACTTGCAACTTCTGAGCATATCCTGCGAGCAGCTTCGGTTATCTCCCACCTTGAGCTGTAACTAAGGGCAATAATAAGATTAAGTCCGGTGCAAACGGAGGTCAGCCTGATTGTTTCGAAAAGTCGCTCGCGAACATCTGCAGCAAGCCTGTCAACATCCCCAATAGTCATCAGGCGGATATTGTTCTTTAACAGGGTATCGGTCTCCTTATTCAGCGAGTCGACCATAATGCCCATTAATGCAGAGACCTCCTCATTTGGCCGGCCCCAGTTCTCAGTTGAAAAAGCGTACAGGGTAAGGTATCTGATTTGAAGCTCGCTTGCTGCCTCAATGACTGTTCTGACTGCATTGACTCCCTGCTGATGTCCGAATATCCTGTCTAGGTTACGCTGGCGTGCCCACCTGCCGTTTCCATCCATAATTATTGCGACATGAGATGGCAGTTTCTCTGTATTTATACGTTTCCTTAAGGGCATCAGCTAACGTTTTCTTTTGGGGTCCACATCCTCATAGGCCGGACAGCCGGCCAGTTTACTGAAAAACTTCCATGTAATTGCCAATCCAGTGAATGTGTACCAGTCATTGTTATGAGTCCATCTATAGTCTGAAGTGGCAATTTTATCTTTTAAGGCGTCAAAGTTATCATAAAAAGTTTTACGAAAACCATATTCAGCTTCCAATCCTAAATTTTTATGGATATTAACCTTGAAACCAATTGAGAATGGGATAACCGGGACAACGATGGATCCGGCAGGGCTTACATCATATACGCCGCCTATCCCCGCAGCAAAATAGGGAGAATAGTTCCAAAGCTTGCCTTGTGTTGAATATGGGAAAAAATTGAATTCGTACTGCACTGCTACTTCAGTCACAGTGCCGGAAAATGAAGCTGCCCTGGTTTGCTGGAAGCTGTTATTGAAATCAAGGTCGCTGCCCTTCAGCCCTCCCCTGAGTACGTCTGCTCTCAAAGATTGCCTGGGATGAAAATTATACCGGTAAAATACCCCTCCTGCCAGGCTTGGAGAATAAAGAAGCCTGCTGGGATTTATATCGCCCAGGTAGGATGTCACGCCTCCCATTATACCATAATCTGCATTACGCTGACCTGACAGTGAAGATGCCAGCAGGAAAAAACAAAATAAACTAAGAAATCTTTTCATCAAAACTGATCCGGCGCGTTATCTGTGAGACGGGAAAATACCTTTCTTTATTTTCAGCCTGTAGGTAAAAGTAAAGTGTAAAAAATAATAAACGTCATTTGCGCGGGAATATTGTGATGTATACCCATCCAGATAATCAGTAAAAGCGTACCTGAAGCCAAGTTCAAGACCAAGTGTAATATTCGGGGAGGTGGCAACGGTTGAACCTACCCCCAGGGGAATGGCAGCTGTAAAACCTTTTGTATCCAATCCTTTTAGCGTCATATTATCCTGAAGTGCCTGATTCGGCTCAATAGAATATTTAAGCCCTGCTATCCCGGTAAAGGCATAAACATCAAGCGATCTCAAAATTCCTCCCAGACCCTTGCCCCTTCCCTTGTTGAACAGATAACTATTTTCAGCACTGTTTCTTATGAAATAATACTCACCAATCAGCGCCGGTTCAAGAATTGTGTTAGTGGCTTCATAGCCCCTGCTCTCATTCGATCCCCGTTCGTCAGTTGCATGAAGAATGCCATGGGTAATACTTATCCTGGCATTTAGATTCTGGGTAATCCTGTATTTAACACTGAAATTAAGGCTGTATCTGGTCTGAAGAAAGGTTATATCCTTTAATCCCCAGGCATTTTCTCCATGAGAAAACCCGCCGACATCACCGAAAAAAGTTGCTGTTCCAATAGCTCCTACAAGTTCAACTCTCTTAAGTTTCCACAGCTGAGCCTCAGCAAAAGGTACTATAATACAGAATGAAAGTACGATCAGGATAGCCCGTTTCATCAAAAATCATTTTTACAAATATAATAATCAATTTATAAGCTGGGAAGTTATATTCTCCAAAATATCTGATAATGTTCAAAATTAATTAACAAAAGCTACACATCCCTTACCGGATCTTCTCTGCTGCATGATTAATTTCTGAAATTTAACACAAGATCTGAAGCAGATATTTTGGTTTCAATTCCTGCGGTCTGCACCCCACATAAGCTTATTTCTCAGTGTACTGTAAAAATCCATGCCTGAAAGCATTACTGTTTTTAATTTACAGGAGGACTTTTCAATACGGACCTCCTGGCTGAATGGCAGATGCCTGGAGCGAAAGTCACATGTTGCAAGATATTGATTGCTCCTTCCTTCGATTACCATTCGCAGTCTGCTCTCACCCGATACAATTATCGGCCTTATTGTAAGATTATGAGGAGCTATGGGCGATATTATAAAACTCTCATCCTCAGGAGATAGTATTGGGCCTCCAACGCTCAGGTTATATGCTGTTGAACCAGTCGCGGTGGAGATTATAAGACCATCGGCCCAGTAGGTATTGAGATAGATTTCATTTATAAAAACATTAATGGTAATCATGCTCAGGTCTGCCTTCTGAATCGTGACTTCATTAAGAGCAGCTGCTGAGCTGCCCTCGAACAGGGAGGCAGGCTCAACAATTTCGAGAAGGCACCTCTCAATTGTTTCAAACTCACCACTGCAAAGCATGTCAATAGAATGGCTCAGCTCCTCCTCAGATATATTTGCAAGAAACCCCATCCTGCCAGTATTAACACCTGCAACCGGAATCTGAAGCTCTTTTATCTTCATTACTGTTTCGAGGAATGTTCCGTCGCCTCCGACACTGAGTACCAGATCCGGAAGACCTGAGGTCTCCGACAGATTTGCAAAGCTCTCAATAAGCTCTCCTCCCGGACATACAATCGGATCCTCAGACTGCTGGCGGATAAGGATCTTTATTCCTCTCCTGCAGAACTCATTGACCAGCCGGTTCACTCCCTGCCTTGTCTTCGGACTGTTATCCTTGCTGTAGATTGCAACTCTCTCAAGGTTCCTTTTCATTTCTCAGATGTTAAGATATTTCATCAGCAGATCGAACCTTTCGGAATAAAACTTGTCCATGGAGTCGTTATCTGTAACCCATGTTTTCACTTCATAATTATAACGCTCGAAAGTCCTTATGACCGAAGCCAGGTCGCCGGTATTGACCTTTAAAGTAACCTCGAGCTGCGTGGATCCCGGCAATGAGGTTATATACATGCTAAGAATCTTTACGTTATTGCTCTCAATTATCTGTGCAATCTGCGAGAGAGAATAGTCCCTGTCAACCACCTCCAGCACAATAATGCCTCCCGGCTGATCCATCGATGAAATGCCTGCTATATGGCGGATAAGGTCATTGGAGGTTATAACCCCCTTATAATTGTTTTTAGAGTCAAGGACCGGAACTACGGAAAGCTTCAGCCTGGAAGCAAGTCCAATAACTTCGAAAATATGCTGCTCTGCAGTTACAAATGGCTTGTATAACGTCAGTGCATGATTGCCTATCGGTTCATTCGGCTGATTCATATCATAAATATCCGTGTCTGAAATCAGGCCGAGAAACTCCTGGTTATTCACGATAGGTAAATGCGATATCTTGAAAATCTCCATCCAGTTCAGCGCAGTCTGACCCAGATCCGATGTTTTCAGGGAAGGTATAACTTCTGATATTAAGTCTTTGGCAACCATACAAGGTTTTATTTTCAACTAATATAGTAATAAAAAAGAGAGTTATTATATTTTTGTACCTCGATAAATATACGGACAAATAACACTTTTATTATAATGACAAAGTTAAGCGTTAATATCAATAAGATTGCAACCCTGAGAAATGCAAGGGGAGGTAATATTCCAAATGTGCTGACTGCAGCAATAAATTGTCAGTTGTTCGGAGCCGATGGAATTACAGTTCATCCCCGTCCGGATGAAAGACACATAAGGTATCATGATGTGCTGGA
>Ga0208980_10001308_pt1 | contig 15048 bp, 17 predicted proteins | sample WetSurMetagenome_3_FD_187993 | JGI IMG/M metagenome (GOLD analysis project Ga0208980, IMG submission 187993) | Wetland microbial communities from Twitchell Island in the Sacramento Delta, sample from surface sediment Aug2011 Site A1 Bulk (version 2) | ecosystem: Environmental > Aquatic > Marine... | reverse complement strand
TCCTGCTTCTGTTGCTCCTGCTTCTGCTGCTCCTGCTTCTGTTGCTCCTGCTTCTGTTGCTCCTGCTTCTGTTGCTCCTGCTTCTGTTGCTCCTGCTTCTGCTTCTCTGGCTCCCCCTTCTTCTGCTCTTCCTTTTTCTGGGCTTCCTGTTTCGCCTTGTCCTTTTTCTGCTTCTCTTTCTCAAACTGCTGTTGTTCGATTTGGGCCAGCAGGGCGCGGGCGATGGCCAGGTTGTAGCGCGCATCCTCGTGGCGCGGATCGCCCTGCAGGGCCGATTCATAGGCCTGCACGGCGCCCGGGTAGTCCCCCATTTGGAATCGGGCATTACCGAGATTGTAGAGCGCGTCGGTCTTGACCGAGCCGCGTTCTACCTGTCGGAAATTCTGTGCCGCCTCCTGATAGCGGCCGGCCCGGTAGTGTGCGACGCCGCGACGGTAGTCATCCGAGAAGCCATCGGCTGCTTCGCGGTAGTTGCCGGACTGAAAGGCCGCAAAGGCCTCCTGCTCCTGATTGGTGAACCAACCGGCCTCGGTGGTGCCGAGGACCCCGAAAAGGGCCAACAGGACGGGAGCGAGTCGCTGCAGGCTCATGATTGCTTGCGGGCGCCGTCGCGGCGGAAGGCCGGGAGCAACAGTGCGGCTACTGCAATGACCGGCAGGTAGAAGCGCTCATTCCACACCCGGGTTTTCTCGTCGACCTCCTCGGGTGGGGTCCGATCCTGTATCGACGCCTCGAGGATGGCCCGGGAATCCGAATCGCGGAAATCGGCGGTGCGGTAGATGCCGCCGCCGGCCGCAGTCAGCTCCTTGAGCAGGGTTTCGTTGAGGCGGGACTGCACCGGCTGGCCTGAGCGGTCGGGCAGCAGGCCGCCCCTGGGCCCTGGCACCGGCCCCCCCTCCTTGGTGCCAATACCCAGGGCGTGGAAACGGATGGACCGCTCTTGGGCGAGCTTCTTGACCCGCGCTGGGAGATCGGGCTCGTCGAAATCCCCGTCGGAGATCAAGAGCAGCGAGCGGGCACCGTCGTCGGGCAGTCCTTTGAGCAGGATCTCGGCGCGGTCGAGCGCCCCATGGAGTCGGCTGCCCTGGAGCCGCGAGAGGTCGCTCGACAGGGAGGGTAGGGCGTTGCGCAGGCTCTGGGTGTCCTCGGTGACCGGCGACAAGATATGGGGTACGGAGGAGAAGACGATCAGGCCGATGCGCAGGCGACGGTTTTGTTCGATCAAATCCTGGATCTCCTGGCGGGCGCGGGCCAGCCGGGAAGGGGCGACGTCGTTCGCCTCCATCGAGCGGGAGATGTCGAGGAGAATGAGCAGGCTATCGCCGGGGTGAAACAGGCGCACATCCTTGAAGTCCCAGCGCGGACCCGCCATAGCGGCGATCAGCAGCCCCCACAGGAGCGACCAGCGCAGGAAGCGTTCCCAACGCTCGGTGGCCCGCAGTGCCCGGGACCCGGTGAGATGCGGCAGCAGGTGGGAGTCGGCGTAGCGCTGGATCGGGCCATGGCTAGCGCGCTGGGCGCTGTGCCACAGCCAAATCGCCACCGGGATCAGGACGAGCAGGGCCCAGAACCAGGCGGGTTGGGCGAAATTGAAGCCGAGATCAGGCACTGGCGACGCGCTTGACGAAGCGCTTGCGGCCTTCGGGGAACAGCCCGATGAACAGGAGCGCGGCGAGTGCCACCCCCAGGGGCCAGCGATAGAGGGGTTGGGGAATCAGCGCCGTGCGCGTCTCCACCTCGGTTTTCTCCAACTCGTTGATGCGGCGGGAGATCTCCTCCAGGGCGCGGGTATCGGTGGCGCGGAAGTAGGCGCCACCGCTCAGGGTGGCGATCTGCTGGAGGGTGTCTTCGTCCATGGTCAGGTCGGTGCGGTACTTGACGGCGCCATCCTCCAGGATGGGGATGCTCGCCTCCTTGCTGCCCACCCCGATGACATAGATGCGCACCCCCTGCAGGCCGGCCAGCCGAGCCGATTCCAGGGGCAGGAAGTTGCCGGCGGTATTGTCGCCGTCGGCGATCAGTACCATCACCCGGGAGCCGGGGGGGCGCTCCCGAAGCTTCTTGACACCCAGGGCGATGGCGTCGCCTAGTGCGGTGCCCGAGCCGGCGATGCTCGGGACCACCCCGTCGAGGAGTTGGCGGGTGGCCAGGCGGTCGACGCTCAGGGGCGAGAGCACGTAGGCCTGGCTGCCGAAGATGATCAGCCCGACGCGGTCACCCCGGCGGGCATCGACGAAGCGGTCCATGACCCCCTTGACCACCGACATGCGACTCACCTGGCGCCCCTCGGCGGTGAAGTCCATCGCGTCCATGGAGTGGGAGGCGTCCACCGACAGCATCAGGTCGTAACCGGCGGTCTTGACTTCGGTATGGGGCTTGAGCCATTGCGGCTGCATCAGGCTCACCACCAGGGCGGCCCAGAAGAGGTAGAGCATCACCCGATAGAGCCGGGTGGCCAGAGGTTTGCCGGGCTCGCGGGCGCGGTAGGACGCCCGCAGGATCTCCAGGTGGGGATGCAGCAGGGTGACCCGTTCGCCCTCCACGCTGCGTTCCTCCGCCGCCTCCGGGCGTGGCCAGAAGCGATTCGCCAGCAGCGGGGCAAGCAACAGCAATGCGGCCCAGGGCCAGTTAAACTCGAACATCCTGCCTCTTTTCTTGGGTCGCGAGCCAGTTCTGTGTGGCATCCACCAGGCGGCGCAGGCGGTCGTTATCACCCGCCTTGCCGGGGGGCGCGTAGGGTGCATCGAGGAGCATGGCCCCCTCCTCGGTCCAGTCGAACCCTTGCGGGTCATGTCGGCTCAGCCATTCGAGCCAGAAGCTGCCGGTGAGACCGGCACAGCTTTCCCGCCCGTGGCGTGCCATGGCGATCCGGCGCAGGAGCTCCGAGAGCTCCCCAGCGGTGGTTTTGTAGTCCTGTCGCGGGAGTCGGCGGCGCAGCTCCAGGAGCTGGCGGGCGGCGTCCCAGCGCCAGTCGCCGAAGACCGGAATGGGGAAGTGAATGAGCGAGATGACGCGGCCGTAACGCCAAATCAACCAACCCAGCCCAATCAGGGCGCAGGCGGCCACCCACCAGCCCGGTGCCAGGGGCCACCAGGGGACCGGGTCCAGTCCGTGGATGTCGCGAAGCTGGGCGGCGTAGGGGTCCATCAGAGTGCCCGGAGGCGTGCCCGTTGCTCGAGGCCGCGAATCAGGGTGGTGTGGATGTCTTCGTCGGTGCGCACCGGCAGCAGCAGGATGTTGAGCCCGTGGGCGGCGGTCCTGAGCAGGTCGCGGCGGTGGCGCCAGGCGTCGCGGTAGGCCTTCTGGGCGGCGGGATCGTCCGTGTCGATCTCGATGAGCTCCCCATCGGTGCCGGTGAAGGTGGTGCTGCCCATGGCGGGGATTTCCCAGTCCGCCGGGTCGTCCACCGGGATCAGCACCACCGCGTGGCGCTGGATGAGATTGCCCAGGGTGCGCTCGAGGTCGTGCACATCGCGGTTGAGATCGGCGATGACGAACACCAAAGAGCCGGTGGGAAGCCCGCGAACCGCACGTTGCAGCGCCCCGGCCAGGGAGTCTGCGGACTTGGCCGCAGCGGCGGTCGGTTCGGAGAGGGCCCGCAGCAACTGCCATAGGCCGCGGCGGCCCCGCGAGGGGCGAAAATGCTGGATTCCGGTGATGGGATCGCCGAAGGTCATGCCCCCCACCCGATCGTTGAGGCGGCTCGCCGCCCAGCCGAGCAGTGCGGCGGCGCGGGCCGCCTGGACCGACTTGAAGGTGTGGCGGGTGCCGAAGCTCATGTGCGGTCCCTTGTCCACGCACAGCACTACGCTGCGCTCGCGTTCCTCACGGTACACCTTGAGGTGCGGCACGAAGGTCCGGGCCGTCACCTTCCAGTCCATGTAGCGGATGTCGTCGCCCTCGCGGTACTCGCGCACCTCTTCGAAGTTGATGCCCGCCCCCCGGAACACCGAGGCATAGAGCCCGGCGAAGCTGGAGTTGACCAGATGGCGGGAGGGCAGCCCCAGGGTGTGGGCCTGGTGGCGGAGCTCCAGTAGGTCGTCGAGACGCGGGAAGAGGGCCATCGGCGCTACCCTGAGGGTTCTAGGGAATCGCCACCAGGTTCAGGAGCCGGTTGATGAAGTCGTCGGTGGTGATACCCTCGGCCTCGGCCTCGAAGGTCAGGAGCAGCCGGTGGCGCAGGATCTCGGTGGCGACCGCCTGGATGTGGTGCGGGGCGACGAAATCGTCCCCGTCGAGCCAGGCGCGGGCGCGGGCGCAGCGCGCGAGTCCGATGCTCGCCCGCGGGGAGGCGCCGAAGCGGCACCAGCGCGCCAGGTCCGGGTCGTAGATCTTGGGGTTGCGGGTGGCATGGACCAGGTCGACGATGTAGTGGTTGAGCTTGGGGTCGAGGTAGAGGTTGGCCACCGCGCGGCGCATGGCGAACAGCTCCGACTGGGACAGCCGCTTGGTGGGGGGGGTGTAGTGGGTCTTCTGCTGCTGGCTGTCGAGATCGAGGATCAACAGCTCCTCCTCCCGGCTGGGGTAGTCCACCACTGCCTGCATCAGGAAGCGGTCGAGCTGGGCCTCGGGGAGGTGGTAGGTTCCTTCCTGCTCCACCGGGTTCTGAGTTGCCAGGACCATGAAGAGCTGGGGCAGGGGGTAGGTCCGCTGACCCACGGTGATCTGTCGCTCGGCCATGGACTCGAGCAGGGCGGATTGCACCTTCGCCGGGGCCCGGTTGACCTCGTCGGCCAGCAGGACATTGTGGAACAGGGGGCCGGGCCGGAATTCGAACTCACCCTTCTCGTGGCGGTAGATGTCGGTGCCGATCAGGTCCGAGGGCAGCAGGTCCGGGGTGAACTGGATGCGGTGGAAGTCACCTTCCAGCGCCTCGGCCAGGGCTTTGACGGCGGTGGTCTTGGCCAGCCCGGGCATGCCCTCGACCAGCAGGTGGCCGTTGCTCAGGAGCGCGATGAGCATGCTGTCGACGAACCGTTTCTGACCGATGATGCGCGAGCTGATGTGATCGCGGACGACGTTGAGGTCTGCGGGGGTCATGTCGTGGGTACTGCGTCCAGGTCCTCGTGGTGGGGCGGCGGGCCCCCAATCGTTTTCGGCGATCGGCGTTCACCTCCGGCCAACGGCGCGGGCGGTTGGGAGTCGGCCCTGGGCCGAAGGACGCCTCCTTGTCGGCTCTGGGTGCGGTTCTCCTATTCCCCGCCCCGAATCGGAACCCGAAGCGGCGTGAGGGCGCGAATCACCTTGGTTGTTGGCTGCTCCCGGGCCGCAAGCGCGGCGGGGCAGGGTCTTATCCTGACGCGTTTCCCCTCCCAACGCAAGGGAACATCTAGGGGCTAGTCCCTTGACTCGCTTGGCTATTCCAATGCTGCGCCGCACTATGGGGGAGGGCGGGGTGGAGGCCGGGCGCAATGCTCCGACCCCCCCAGGGCCGGGCGACCGAAGTGGATGGGTACCCTATCGGGTGTCTCTGGGGGTGCGCGCCGATGCCATCTGTACACATGTTGCCTTCGGTTGTCGTGGTGGCGTTGGGAGGCGAGTGCTGAGGGCCAGAAGGCCCTGGCCATTTTCTACTAACTAACTGATTCAACGAAAAAATATTTGGTTGGAAAAAAAATGGCCGATTTGTTCCCGGGCCAGCAGTGGCGCGCCATCGGGGCCCATACTCAGGGGTTGTTCACAGAGTTATCCACAGGCGCTGTGAGTTATCGATAAAAATAATGCTTCGTCTAAGGTTGCCGAGAATTTCCCCTGCCAAATCACAGAAAAGGATCTTATTTACTTGTTTGTAAAGGTAAAACGTAAGGAAGAGGGGGTGTGGTTCCGGTTCCGGGGTGCAGGGATTAGATGCTGTGAGGCCGGCCACGGGGTATAGTTAACAAGTTTTACTATCAGGAACCCAAGGTGGTCGAGAAGCTTCGTAACATCGCTATCATTGCCCATGTGGACCACGGCAAGACCACCCTGGTGGATCGGCTGCTGCAGCAGACGGGGACCCTCGGCGAACGCTTCGTCCCGGTCGAGCGCATGCTCGACTCCAACGATCTGGAACGGGAGCGCGGCATCACTATCCTCTCGAAGAACACCGCCATCCGCTGGGGCGACTACCGGATCAACATCGTCGACACCCCCGGTCATGCGGATTTCGGCGGTGAGGTCGAGCGGGTGCTCTCCATGGTGGATTCGGTGCTGCTCCTGGTGGACGCCGTCGATGGGCCCATGCCGCAGACCCGTTTCGTCACCCAGAAGGCATTTGCCCACGGGCTGCGGCCCATCGTGGTGGTCAACAAGGTCGACCGCGAGGGCGCGCGCCCCGGCTGGGTGATCGATCAGACCTTCGACCTGTTCGATCGTTTGGGGGCCTCCGAGGCCCAGCTCGATTTCCCCATCGTCTACGCCTCCGCCCTGCAGGGTTACGCGGGACTGGGCGAGGGGGTCCGCGCGGGCGATATGACCCCGCTGCTCGAGGCCATCGTGGCCCACTGTCCGCCCCCACCGGTGGATCCCGAGGGCCCGTTGCAGTTGCAGGTCTCCACCCTGGATTACTCGAGCTACGTGGGTGCCATTGCCATCGGCCGCATCACCCGCGGCCGGGTGCGCCGCAACCAGCCGGTGGTGCTGATCAAGCGCGACGGCGATTCCTATCGGGGGCGCATCGGGCAGGTGTTCGGGTTTCTCGGGTTGCAGCGGGTGGAGGTAGAGGAGGCCGGGGCGGGGGACATCGTCGCCCTCACCGGAATCGAGGCCCCGAACGTCTCCGATACCCTCTGCGACCCCGATGTCCCCGAGGCCATGCCGCCGCTGGCGGTGGACGAGCCCACGGTCAGTATGACCTTTCAGGTCAACACATCCCCCTTCTCGGGCCGGGACGGGAAATATCTCACCTCCCGCCAGTTGAAGGAGCGCCTCGAGCGGGAGCTGATCCACAACGTGGCCCTGGGGGTCGAGGAGGGCAACGACCCGGAGAAGTTCAAGGTGTCGGGTCGTGGCGAGCTGCACCTCTCGATCCTGATCGAGAACATGCGCCGCGAGGGCTATGAGCTGGCTGTCTCCCGCCCGGAGGTCATCTTCAAGGAGATCCAGGGCGAGATCTGCGAGCCCTACGAGCAGGTGGTGGTGGATCTGGAGGATGCCTATCAAGGGGCGGTCATGGAGGCCCTGGGCACCCGCCGGGGCGAGCTGCGCGACATGCAGTCCGACGGCCGGGGCCGGGTGCGCCTCGACTACGTGATTCCCTCCCGCGGGTTGATCGGTTTTCAGACCGATTACCTGACCATGACCTCGGGCACCGGGCTCCTCTACCACATCTTCGACCACTACGGACCGGCTCAGGCCGGGGGGATCGGTCAGCGCAAGAACGGGGTGATGATCTCCAATGCCACCGGCAAGGCACTGGGCTATGCGCTATTCAACCTCCAGGAACGGGGCCGGCTTCTGGTGCGGCCGGGGGAGGAGGTCTACGAGGGGCAGGTGGTGGGCATCCATTCCCGCGACAACGACCTCACGGTGAATCCGCTCAAGGGCAAGCAGCTCACCAACATCCGCGCCGCCGCTAAGGACGAGAATATCCTGCTCACCCCGGCGCTGCTGTTGTCCCTGGAGCAGGCGCTGGAGTTTATCGAGGATGACGAGCTGGTGGAGGTCACGCCCACGGCGGTGCGCATCCGCAAGCGCCACCTCAAGGAGCATGAGCGCAAGCGGGCCTCTCGCGAACAATAAGAAACCCCGCCGCGTTCCCTGCGAGTGCGGGCAGGTCACCGAGCTTGGTTGGCGGGGGGCGAATGCTGTCCGAGGCTTCCGGTTCCCGTAGCTCCGTCCTAATTCCTCATACGGTGACGGCTTGAGAATGCGGTGACGGCTTGAGAATGGCAGAGGGGGGTGCGGATTGATATCAGCCGATTCTGAAAATGTTGTAGGAAAATCTTGACGTCCGACGGCAACAAATGTGACGCGTTGCTCATAAATACCGATCATGGCCGAGCTCTACCCACCCATCGAGCCCTACGCGACCCACCGGGTCCCGGTCGATTCACCCCACCTGCTCTACCTTGAGGAGTGTGGGAATCCACGGGGTTTGCCAGCGCTTTTTCTGCACGGGGGTCCCGGAGCGGGTTGTGAGGCCTATCACCGGCGGTTGTTCGACCCGCGACGCTACCGCATTGTGCTCTTCGATCAGCGGGGGAGCGGCCGGTCCACACCCCACGCCGAGCTCGCGCGCAACACCACCGACCACCTGGTGGCCGATATCGAGGCGCTGCGGGTGCATCTGGGGATCGATCGGTGGCTGGTCTTCGGTGGCTCCTGGGGCTCCACCCTGGCGCTGGCCTACGCCCAGGCCCATCCCGAGCGCGTGGTGGCCCTGGTGGTGCGGGGCATCTTCCTGTGCCGCGAGGCGGAGATCCGCTGGTTCTACCAGGAAGGGGCAAGCTGGGTGTTTCCCGATTACTGGGAGGAGTTCCTCGCCCCGATCCCCGAGGTCGAGCGGGCCGACCTGGTCGGCGCCTACTACCGTCGGCTCACAGGCGCGGACGAGCTCGCGCGCATGGCGGCGGCCAAGGCTTGGTCGGTGTGGGAGGGCCGTACCGCGAGCCTGCTCCCCAATCCGGCGATCGTCGGATTTTTCTCCGATCCGTTCCGCGCCCTGAGCATCGCCCGCATCGAGTGCCATTACTTTCGGCGTCAGGCGTTCCTGAAGCCCAACCAGTTGCTGCGCGGCGCCGGGCGTCTCGCCGCCCTCCCGGGGGTCATCGTGCAGGGCCGCTATGACCTCATCTGCCCCCTGCGCTCCGCCTGGGAGCTGCACCGGGCCTGGCCGGGCAGCGAGCTGCAGGTGATCCCCGACGCCGGCCATGCGGCCTCGGAGCCGGGGATTCTGGGCGCGCTGGTCGCGGCTACCGATCGTTTCGCGGCCGAGCTGGGGTGATCGGGCTGCTGCAGCGGGTCTCCAGTGCCCGGGTCGAGGTGGGCGGGGCGGAGGTCGGCGCCATCGGCGCCGGTCTGCTGGTGCTGGTGGGGGTGCAACGGGGCGATACCGAGGCTCGCGCCGAGCGTCTGCTCGAGCGCCTGCTCGGCTATCGGGTGTTTTCCGATGGCGAGGGGCGCATGAACCTGAGTCTGCGCGACAGGGGCGGGGGGCTCTTGTTGGTGCCCCAGTTCACCCTTGCGGCCGACACCAAAAAGGGTACCCGGGCGAGCTTCACCGCCGCGGCATCCCCGGCGGAGGGTCAGCTTCTGTTCGAGCTCCTGGTCGCCAGTGCCCGCAGGGTCCACGCGCCGGTGGCCACCGGGGTGTTCGGTGCCGACATGCGGGTGGGCCTGACCAATGAGGGGCCGGTCACCTTCTGGCTCGAGACCTGAGGTGGACCGCGGCTCGGGGTGTCTGACAACGCCCCGGTTCTCGCATACAATGCCCCGGTCTTGGCCCCTGACCCTCGGATCCTTGTGAGCACACCCCTGGCCCCGCGCACCGCCCGCGTCTCGCGCAACACCCTTGAGACCCGTATCGAGGTGGTGGTGAACCTCGATGGCAGCGGGCGCGCAAGCCTTGCCACCGGAGTCCCCTTCCTCGATCACATGCTCGATCAGGTGGCCCGTCACGGCCTCATCGATCTGGAGATCCGCGCCGAGGGCGATCTGCACATCGATGCCCACCACACGGTGGAGGATGTGGGTATCACCCTGGGCCAGGCCCTCGTCCAGGCGATGGGCGACAAACGGGGACTGCGCCGCTACGGTCATGCCTATGTGCCCCTGGACGAGGCCCTCTCGCGGGTGGTGGTGGATCTCTCCGGTCGCCCCGGTCTGGACTACCGGGTGGAGTATGTCCGGGCGCGGATCGGTGAGCTCGACGTGGACCTGCTGCGGGAATTCTTCCAGGGGCTGGTAAACCACGCCGCCATCACCCTGCACCTCGACAATCTCAAGGGGCACAATGCCCACCACCAGGCCGAGACGCTATTCAAGGCCTTTGGCCGGGCCCTGCGCATGGCGCTCGAGCCCGATCTGCGCATGGCGGGGATTACCCCCTCCACCAAGGGCAGCCTCTAGGTCGGCGGGCGACGTGGGCGAGCGCATCGCGGTCATCGACTATGGCATGAGCAACCTGCGCTCGGTGGCCAAGGCCATCGAGCACCTGCTCGAGCCGGGTGACGCGGTGGTGGTGACCGATCGCCCCGAGACCATCCTCGCGGCCGACCGGGTGGTGTTTCCGGGCCAGGGGGCGGCGCGGGACTGCATGGCCGCCATCTCCGAGCATCATCTCAACCAGGCGATCCTGGAGGCGGCGCGGCGCAAGCCGTTCCTGGGCATCTGTATGGGGCTGCAGGTGCTGTTGGAGGCCAGCGAGGAGAACGGCGGCACCGCCCTGCTCGGTTTGCACCCCGGTCAGGTGGTGCGCTTTCCCTCGCCCATGAGCCTCAACGGGGTACCGCTCAAGATCCCCCACATGGGTTGGAATCGGGTGCACCAGGTACAGCCCCATCCCCTGTGGGCAGGCATCCCCGAGGGCAGCCGGTTTTATTTCGTTCACAGCTATTTTGTGGTGCCCCAGGATCCGTCACTGGTGGCCGGGAGCACCGATTATGGGGTCAACTTCACCAGCGTCCTGGCCCACGACAACCTGTTCGCGACCCAGTTTCACCCAGAGAAGAGCGCTGACCAGGGGCTCCGACTACTGGGGAATTTTGTGCGCTGGAAGCCCTGAGGGGCGGTCCAGGGAGGTGCCCTCGTGCTCCTGATCCCCGCCATCGACCTCAAGGACGGCCGCTGTGTGCGCCTGCGCCAGGGCCGGATGGATGACGAGACGGTGTTCTCCGACAATCCGGTGGAGATGGCCGCGCGCTGGGTGGCCGAGGGGGCCCGCCGCCTCCACCTGGTGGACCTCAACGGGGCCTTTGCCGGTCGGCCGGTGAATGCCGGCGTGATCCGCGCGATTGCGGCACGGTTTCCTGAGCTGCCGATCCAGGTGGGTGGCGGCATTCGCGATGAGGCTACCATCGAGGCCTACCTGGAGGCCGGGGTGTGCTACGCCATCATCGGCACCCAGGCGGTGCGCGAGCCCGCGCTGGTCACCCGCGCCTGCCGCCGGTTTCCCGGCCACCTAATCGTCGGGCTGGATGCCAAGGACGGGCGGGTGGCCATCGACGGCTGGGCCACTCTCACCGAGCATCGGGTGGAGGATCTCGCCCGGCGCTTCGAGGCGGACGGGGTGGCGGCGATTGTTTACACCGACATCGGCCGCGACGGCATGCTTACCGGCCCCAACCTGGAGGCCACGGCCAACCTGGCGGCGGCCATCGGTATCCCGGTGATCGCCTCCGGCGGCATCACCCACCTCGAGGACGTGCGCGCGCTCTGCGCGATCGAGGGCAAGGGGGTGGTGGGGGCCATCACCGGGCGGGCCATCTACGAAGGGACGCTCGATTTCGCCGCCGGCCAACGGCTGGCGGATGGCGCCGCGCTCGCCGGCTGAGCCACGGCCTATCCGCTCGCGGGGGGACACAGAAGCATGCTGGCAAAACGTATCATCCCCTGTCTCGACGTGGACGCCGGCCGGGTGGTCAAGGGCGTCCGCTTCGTGGATATCCGCGACGCTGGGGACCCCGTCGAGGTGGCCCGGCGCTACAACCAGGAGGGGGCCGACGAGATTACCTTTCTCGATATCACCGCCAGCTCCGACGAGCGCGACACGATGGTCCACGTGGTTGAGGCGGTGGCGAGCGAGGTCTTCATCCCCCTCACCGTGGGTGGCGGCATCCGCACCCTGGACGACGTGCGCCGCATGCTCAACGCCGGGGCCGACAAGGTCGGCATCAACACCGCGGCGGTGTTCAACCCGGAGTTCGTGCGCGAGGCCAGTGCCCGTTTCGGTTCCCAGTGCATCGTGGTGGCCATCGACGCCAAGGCGGTCAGCGGACCGGGCGAGCCCCCGCGTTGGGAGGTATTCACCCATGGTGGGCGCCGTCCCACCGGCATCGACGCGGTGGCCTGGGCCCGGCGCATGGCCGATTACGGTGCCGGCGAGATTCTACTGACCAGCATGGATCGCGACGGCACCAAGATTGGCTTCGATCTCGGGCTGACCCGGGCCATCGCCCAGGCCGTGCCCATCCCGGTGATCGCTTCGGGCGGTGTGGGGAACCTCCAGCATCTGGTGGAGGGCGTCCAGCAAGGGTTGGCGGACGCGGTGCTGGCGGCGAGCATCTTTCATTTTTGTGAGTACAGCGTGGGCGAGGCCAAGCGGTATATGGCCGAGCGGGGGGTGGAGGTGCGGCTGTGAGCGAGTGGCTCGATGCGGTGAAATGGGACGACCGGGGCCTGGCGCCGGCGATTGCCCAGGAGGTGGGCACCGGCAAGATCCTGATGGTGGCCTGGATGAACCGAGAATCCCTGCGTCTGACCCGAGAGACCGGCCATGCGGTGTACTGGTCGCGCTCCCGTCAGAAGCTCTGGCACAAGGGTGAGGAGTCCGGGCACCAGCAGGTGGTGCATGCGATCCGCCTCGACTGCGATGCCGATGTAGTGCTGCTGGCGGTGGAGCAGAGAGGTGGCATCGCCTGTCATACCGGCCGTCACAACTGCTTTTTCCGGGAGCTCCAGGGCGAGCGATGGGTCGCGGTGGACCCTGTCCTCAAGGACCCCGATGCCATCTACGGCAAGCGCTGAGAAGGCTGGGCGGCGTGGAGGACACTCTCGGGCGACTGGCACAGGTACTGGAGTCACGCAAGGGGGCCGATCCCGAGTCCTCCTATGTGGCCCGCCTCTACGACAAGGGTCTCGACGCCATCCTGAAGAAGATCGGCGAGGAGGCCACCGAGACGGTCATGGCGGCCAAGGACGGGCAGCCCGAGCGGATCGTCTCCGAGGTGGCGGACCTGTGGTTCCACAGCCTGGTGCTCCTGGCCCATCAGGGGCTGGGTCCCGAGGCGGTGCTCGCGGAGCTTGGGCGGCGCTTCGGTCTCTCGGGTTTGGAGGAGAAGCGCCGGCGCGCCGATTAGCCCCTGGCGGAGCCTGCGCAGGCCGTCAATGTGCGCTATCATCAGCCCTCTAGGTAGGCGGTAGCGGCGGAAAGCGGCCGTCACCGACCTTCCCCAGTTCGCCATAGCGCATTCCTGTGCAGAGGTTTTTCAGCGGAGCTCGGGCCGCGGCCCTCGGACCAGGGGTGTGTCGGGCCTGACAACGGAGTATCCCATGGGTTTCAGCGGCATCAGTATTTGGCAGTTGCTCATCATCCTCGCCATCGTGCTCCTGCTCTTTGGCACCAAACGCCTGCGTACCCTGGGCACCGATATCGGCAATGCGGTGAAGGGTTTTCGCAACGCCCTGAGCGAGGGCGAAAAGACCGACAAGGAGGCGGAGGAGCCGAAGCCGCCGGAGCTCGGCGAGGTCAAGCGGATCATCGAGGGCGAGGCGCACCGCGAGCAGGACAAGCCCAAGGTGTGAGCATCCCAACCTCTCCGGTGACTCTAGCCTGAGCTGCGGATAAGGAATCATGTTCGACGTCGGCTTCTGGGAGTTGGTGCTGGTCGCCCTCATCGCGCTGCTCGTGGTGGGCCCCGAGCGGCTACCCCGCTTGGCTCGGGTCTCCGGGATGTGGCTGGGGCGGGCACGGCGCTTTCTCGCCACGGTGAAATCCGAGATCGACCAGGAGATCAAGGCCGAGGAGCTCAAACAGATCCTCGAGAAGCAGGCCATGAGCAATCCGCTGGAGAAGCTCCTCGACGAGGATACCCGCGAGCGCCTCCGCGATACCGGAAACAAGACCGAGTCCGCCCTGCGCGACGCCCAGACCGGTAGCAAGTCCGAGTAGCCACGGCGCTGAAGATGGCCGCATCGGATTCAAACGGCGAGCCCGATCTCGAGCAGCCATTCATCTCCCATCTGATCGAGCTGCGCGACCGCCTCCTGCGGATGGTGGTGGCGGTGTTCGTGGTGTTTCTCTGCCTGTTCCCGTTCACCAACAGCATCTACACCTTCGTTGCCACCCCCCTGATGGCGCATCTGCCGCAGGGTTCCAGCATGATCGCCACCGAGGTGGCCTCACCGTTTCTCACCCCCTTCAAGCTGGTCTTGGTGGCGGCGGTGTTTGTGGCCATGCCCTACATTCTCCACCAGTTCTGGGGCTTCGTCGCACCCGGACTGTATCGGCACGAGAAGACACTGGTGGTCCCGCTCCTGGTCTCCAGCGTGCTTCTGTTCTATTTGGGGATTCTGTTCGCCTACTTCGTGGTCTTTCCCCTGATCTTCGCCTTCTTCACCAGCACCGCCCCTGAGGGGGTGGCGGTGATGACCGACATCTCCCATTACCTCAGTTTCGTCCTCACCCTGTTCTTCGCCTTTGGCATCGCCTTCGAGGTCCCGATTGCCACCATCCTTTTGGTGTGGATGGGGGTGGTGACGCCCGAGAGCCTGGTCGCGCAGCGACCCTTCATCATCGTGGGGGCCTTCGTGATCGGCATGTTCCTGACCCCGCCGGACGTGTTCTCCCAGACCCTGTTGGCAGTGCCCATGTGGCTGCTGTTCGAGGTGGGGGTGTTCTCCTCCCGCATCCTGGTGCGCCGGCGCGAGGCCGCGGAGGAGGAGGGTGCGGAGGCCGACGACGCGGAGCCCGCGGGGGGCGGCGCAGCGGCGGCTAGGGCTGCCACCCGCCCGGCGGCGTCGCCCACCGCCGGCGAGGGGCTGGTGGTGGGGGCAGACATTTCCGGCGGCGACCCCTTCGATCCGGAACGTTTCGTGCCCATGACCCCCGCCGAGATGGAAGCGGAGCTGGCGGCCATCGAGGCCGCCGAGCAGGTCGAAACGAAGCCCGCTGGCCAGAGCCCCGAGCCTCCGAGTGCCGACCCCGTCGAGGCCAAGCTCCACCGCATTGGCCTGCTGCGTAACCGCGGCGATGAGTCGGGCGCCCGGCGTCTGCTCTACCAGGTGCTCGAGGAGGGGAACGAGGACCAGCGGCGGGTGGCGAGAAACATTCTGGAACAACTGGATGCCCCCTAGCGGGGCGGTCCGACCCGCCCGCCCCCAGGGCCTCTCGGCACTCGCAGTCCTGTTCGG
>Ga0208980_10001307_pt1 | contig 15050 bp, 11 predicted proteins | sample WetSurMetagenome_3_FD_187993 | JGI IMG/M metagenome (GOLD analysis project Ga0208980, IMG submission 187993) | Wetland microbial communities from Twitchell Island in the Sacramento Delta, sample from surface sediment Aug2011 Site A1 Bulk (version 2) | ecosystem: Environmental > Aquatic > Marine... | reverse complement strand
CAGGCCGGCCCTGCCCACCGCCGCGAGGATGCGGCCCCAGTTGGGGTCGGAGGCGAAGAGCGCCGTCTTGACCAGCGGCGAGTGCGCGATGGTGTACGCGACGGCGCGCGCCTCGTCGCCGCTGGCAGCCTCCTCGACCTCTATCTCGACCAGCTTGGTCGCGCCCTCGCCGTCCTTCACGATCGCGCGGGCGAGCGCCAGGCAGACCTCGCGCACGGCGTCGAACAGGGCGTGACCCTGGGGCGAGTCGGCAGAATCGACAACGATGCCCGAGCCACCGGTCGCCATCAGGACGCAGGCGTCGTTGGTGGAGGTGTCGCCGTCGACGGTGATCGCGTTGAAGGAGGGCTCGACGGCCTGCTGCAGGCAGCGCTGCAGCAGGTCCGGCGCGACGGCCGCATCGGTCGCGACGTAGGCGAGCATGGTCGCCATGTCGGGGCAGATCATCCCCGCGCCCTTCGCCATGCCGGTGACGCGGATCGCACCGGCGCCCACCCTGACCTCGCGCGACACCAGCTTGCGCACGGTGTCGGTGGTCATGATGGCGTCCGCCGCCCGCTCCCAGCCGTCCTCCCCCAGGTCCGCGAGCAGCGCGTCGGCAGCCGCACCGATGCGTTCGACCGGCAGCGGCTCGCCGATGACGCCCGTCGAGAACGGCAGGACCTCTTCCGGCCTGCAGCCGGCAGCCGCCGCGACCAGCCGGCAGCTCTCGCGCGCCGCCGCGAGCCCGGCATCGCCGGTGCCTGCATTGGCGTTGCCGGAGTTGATGACGAGGTAGCGCGGTGCCGTCGCTACCAGGTGCTCGCGCGCGACGACGACCGGCGCCGCGCAAAAGGCGTTCCGGGTGAAGACCGCCGCGCAGGTGGCGCCGGCCGGCAGCTCGACCGCGACCAGGTCGTTGCGGCCCTTGTAGCGGATGCCGGCCTTGGTGCAGCCGAGGCGCAGACCGCGGATAGGCAGGAACGTCGACGTCATGCAGTTACTCTCCCGCTGCCATCGGTGGCGTGAGCAAGCGGCGCCGCGCCACGATCCATCGGCCCGAGGGCGGGCCTCCCACCAGCCGGCGCGAGCTACTCGAGCCGCCCGTGGCAGTGCTTGTATTTCTTCCCGGACCCGCACGGGCAGGGCTCGTTGCGGCCGATCTTGCGCTCGCCGCGCACGAAGGTCTGCGGGCGCTCGATCGGCTCCGCGGCCTCACCCTGCTCCTGCAGCGAGTCGTCGGCAAAGCCGCGGAACTCCTCGTGCATGAACTGGAAGCCGTCGGTCCGAACCTCGGGGATCTCGGTCGGCAGGGGCTGGGCGCGCACCTGCACGCGCGCGATCGTCGAGACCACCTCCTGCTTGATGGCGTCGAGCATGCGCTCGAACATCTCGAAGGCCTCGCGCTTGTATTCCTGCTTCGGGTTCTTCTGCGCGTAGCCGCGCAGGTGGATGCCCTGGCGCAGGTAGTCCATCGCCGCCAGGTGCTCCTTCCAGTGGTGGTCCAGCGTCTGCAGCATCACGCCCTTCTCGTACTGCCGCATGACCTCCGGCCCGACCTGCGCCTCCTTCTCGGCGTGACTGTCCTCGAGGGCCTTGAGGATGCGCTCGCGCAGGATCTCCTCGTGCAGCGAGGAGTCCTCCTCCAGCCAGTGCTGCAGCGGCAGGTGCAGGTCGAGCGACTCGGCCAGCGCCGCCTCGAGGCCCGGGATGTTCCACTGGTCCTCGATGCTCTCGCGCGGCACGTAGGTGTCGATGACGCCGCTCACCACGTCGCGGCGAATCGCCCGAATGGTCTCGGACACGTCCTCGGTGTCCATCAGCTCGTCGCGCTGCCGGTAGATCACCTTGCGCTGGTCGTTGGCGACGTCGTCGTACTCCAGCAGCTGCTTGCGGATGTCGAAGTTGCGGCCTTCCACCTTGCGCTGGGCGTTCTCGATCGCCTTGTTCACCCAGGGGTGCTCGATCGCCTCGCCCTCCTGCATGCCGAGCTTCTGCATCAGGGTCGATACCCGCTCGGATGCAAAGATGCGCATCAGGTTGTCTTCGAGCGACAGGTAGAAGCGGCTGGAGCCGGGGTCGCCCTGCCGGCCGGAGCGGCCGCGCAGCTGGTTGTCGATGCGCCGCGACTCGTGGCGCTCGGTACCGACCACGCGCAGGCCGCCGGCCTCGACGACGCGGCGGTGGCTCTCCTTCCACTCCTCGCGGACCTGCGCCACGGCCGCCGGGTCGGGGTTGTCGCCCAGCTCCTGCAGCACCGAGTCGAGGCTGCCGCCGAGCACGATGTCGGTGCCGCGACCCGCCATGTTGGTGGCGATGGTGACCGTCCCCGGCCGGCCGGCCTGCGCGACGACCTTGGCCTCGCGCTCGTGCTGCTTGGCGTTCAGCACCTGGTGGGCGATGCCATCCTGGTTCAGCAGCTGCGCGACGTGCTCCGACACCTCGATCGACGCGGTGCCGACCAGTACCGGCTGGCCGCGCTGGATGCAGTCCTTGATGTCGGCGAGGATCGCGTCGAACTTCTCGCGCTGCGTCAGGTAGACGAGATCCGACTGGTCGTCGCGGATCATCGGCTGGTTGGTCGGAATGACTACAACCTCCAGACCGTAGATCTGCTGGAACTCGTAGGCCTCGGTATCCGCGGTGCCGGTCATGCCGGCGAGCTTGTCGTAGAGGCGGAAGTAGTTCTGGAAGGTGATCGACGCGAGCGTCTGGTTCTCGGCCTGGATCGGCATGCCCTCCTTCGCCTCGACCGCCTGGTGCAGGCCGTCCGACCAGCGCCGGCCGGGCATGGTGCGGCCGGTGAACTCGTCGACGATGATGATCTGGCCGTCGCGCACGATGTAGTCGACGTCGCGCCGGAACAGGGCGTGGGCCCGCAGCGCCGCGTTGACGTGGTGCATCAGGATGATGTTGGAGGAGTCGTAGAGGCTCGAGCCCGCATCCAGCAGGCCGAGCTCCATCAGCGCCTCCTCGACGTGCTCGTGGCCCTCGTCGCTCAGGAAGGTCTGGCGCGCCTTCTCGTCGACCGAGAAGTCGCCCGGACCGAAATCGGGCTTGCCTTCCTCGTTGGTGATCGGCGCCTGCCGCGTCAGCCGCGGGATGATCTTGTTGATCTCGGCGTAGAGCTGCGAGCTCTCGTCCGAGGGTCCCGATATGATCAGCGGCGTGCGCGCCTCGTCGATCAGGATCGAGTCGACCTCGTCGACGATGGCATAGTGCCGGCGCTGTACCCGCTGCTCGGCCGAGAACGCCATGTTGTCGCGCAGGTAGTCGAACCCGAACTCGTTGTTGGTACCGTAGGTGACGTCGCAGGCGTAGGCCTGGCGCCGCGTCACCGGGCGCAGGTGACGATAGCCCGTCGGATCGACATAGCTGGGGTCGAACTGGTAGGAAGCGGTGTCCGGCCCCATGCCACCCGACGAGTTGATGACGCCGATCGTCAGACCGAGAAAGTGGTAGATGCGCCCCATCCACTCGGCGTCGCGGCGGGCCAGGTAGTCGTTGACCGTGACGACGTGCACGCCCTTGCCGCTCAGCGCGTTGAAATAGACCGGGAGGGTCGCGACCAGGGTCTTGCCCTCGCCGGTGCGCATCTCGGAGATCTTGCCCTGGTGCAGGACCATGCCGCCGATGAGCTGCACGTCGAAGTGGCGCATCTCGAGCACGCGCCGCCCTGCCTCGCGGACCACGGCGAAGGCCTCGTTGAGCAGGCTGTCGAGCGCCTCGCCCTGCTGGAGGCGCGCGCGGAACTCATCGGTCTTGGCGCGCAGGGCGTCGTCGCTCAGCGCCTGGATCCCCGGCTCGAGCACGTTGATCTGCGCCACGAGGCGGGTCATGCGCTTGACGAGCCGCTCGTTGCGGCTGCCGAAGACCTTTCGAATCAGACGGTTCAGCATGGGGTACGCTTGCAGGGTGGCGGGGAAAGGCGCGGAATGATACCGCAAATGGCCAGTGTGCCGCGGCGCCGGGCAAGCGGCCGCGCCGGCCGAAGGGGCGCGTCATCGAATCCGACGGGACCATGCGCAGCATCGACGAGGTGATCGGCAACGAGGACGCGCTGCGCCGGCTCAGGAGCGCCGTGGCAGCCCAGGAGGCCCTGCTCGCGCGGATCCGCGCGATGCTGCCAGGCGAGCTCGCACCACACTGCGTCGGCGCGACGGTCGACGGCCACACGCTCAGGCTGCTGGCTGATTCAGCGGCCTGGGCGACCCGGCTGCGCTACCTCGGCCGCGATCTGATCCGGCGGCTGCGCGCGGACGCGATCGCCGTGTCGGCCGTGGAGGTCCGGCTGCTTCCCTCGGACGCGAGGGCGGAACCGGTCCGTCGCCGCACGGCACGACCTTCGGACAGCGCGGCGGTCTGCCTCGAACAGACGGCAGACGGGATCGGTGACCCCGCCCTGCGCGCCGCCCTGCAGCGCCTCGGCCGCCGGCTGCGCCGCTGACCGTTCGCCAACCGATGTCCTGAAAACGCGAGGCCGCCCAGCGGGCGGCCTCGGCAGGCAATGCCCCGTGCTCGCGTCAAGTCGCGTGCAGCGGCTTCATGTAAGAGATCGGCGCCACGTCGTCCTCGCTGAACGTCACCTCTTCCCAGGCGTCCGTACGCGCCATCAGCTCCTTGAGCAGACGGTTGTTCAACGCGTGGCCGGACTTGTAGCCGCTGAAGGCGCCGATGAGACTGTGGCCCAGCAGGTACAGATCGCCGATGGCATCGAGGATCTTGTGCTTCACGAACTCGTCTTCGTAGCGCAGGCCGTCCTCGTTGAGGATGCGGTAGTCGTCCACCACGATAGCGTTGTCCATGCTGCCGCCGAGCGCGAGCTTGCGGGTCCGCAGCATCTCGATGTCGCGCAGGAAGCCGAAGGTGCGGGCACGGCTCACCTCCTTCACGAAGGAGGTCGACGAGAAGTCCACCGTGGCCGACTGCGTACGATCCCGAAACGCCGGGTGGTCGAACTCGATGCCGAAGCTGACCTTGAACCCGTCGAACGGCTCGAACATCGCGCGCTTGTCACCGTCCTCGACGACCACCGGCTTCTTGATGCGGACGAAGCGCTTGGGCGCGTTCTGCTCCTCGACACCAGCGGACTGGATGAGGAACACGAAGGGACCCGCGCTCCCGTCCATGATCGGCACTTCGGGGGCGCTGACGTCGACGTAGGCGTTGTCGATGCCGAGCCCCGCGAACGCGGAGAGCAGGTGCTCGACGGTGGAGATCCGGACGTTGCCGTTCACCAGCGTGGTCGACAGCCGGGTGTCCCCGACATTGTTCGCACAGGCCCGGATGTCGACGGGCGGGTCGAGATCGATGCGCCGGAAGACGATCCCGGTGTCGGCGGCCGCGGGGCGCAGGGTGAGGAGCACCTTCTCGCCGGTGTGCAGGCCGACGCCCGTCGCACGGATGACGTTCTTTAACGTGCGCTGCTTGATCATCGTTGGCCTCCCGTCGCCCGACACCACCCCGCCGCACCGGTCTGCGCATGGCAGGCAGGCCTAATGGCCTGCCCAGCCCGTCTTCCAGACTCGCCTGGCACCCGGCCGGCGGCCCGCTCGCCGCCGATATCAACCGGGTTCTTACCCAAGCCTCGCCGGGTGCGCCCCGGAACCACTTTAGGGTTTTCCCTAATATTACAGCAATTCTTCTCCTCTGCAAGGGCTAAGTTGCGAATTAATCAGCCTGACGGCGCAGGAAGGCCGGGATGTCGAGGTACTCCATCTCCTGGCCCTTGGCGGCGTCGACGTAGGCGCGCGCGCGCTCGCCACGGCTGAACCCGCCTTCGGGCTCGCGCCGCTCGGGCGCCGGCCGGACCGGCGGCACCTCGTGCAGAGGCCGGACGATCGAGACCACGTCGATCGGCTCGGGCTTGGCCTGGAAGGCCCCCTTCTCGGCGAGACCGGTCGCCACCACGGTGACGCGCAGCTCGTCCTCCAGCTCGGGGTCGATGACCGTGCCGACGACCACGGTGGCGTCGTCCCTGGCCACCTCCTTGATGGTCATGCCGACCTCCTCGAACTCGCCGATGGTCAGGTTCATGCCGGCCGTGATGTTGACGAGGATGCCCTCGGCGCCCGTGAGGGCGATGTCCTCGAGCAGCGGGCTCTGGATGGCGGCCTCGGCCGCGTCGCGCGCCCGGTTCTCGCCGGTGCCGGCGCCCATGCCCATCATCGCGATGCCCTTGCGGGACATCACCGTCCGCACGTCGGCGAAATCGACGTTGATCAGGCCGGGCCGCGTGATCAGCTCGGCGATGCCGGCCACGGCGTTGAGCAGCACGTCGTTCGCTGCCGAGAAGGCGTTGAGCAGCGACATGTTCTTGCCCAGCACCGCGAGCAGCTTCTCGTTCGGGATGGTGATCAGCGAGTCGACCGACTTCGCGAGCTCCGCGATGCCCTGGTCGGCGATCTGCATCCGCTTGCGGCCCTCGAAGGGGAACGGCTTGGTGACCACCGCCACCGTGAGGATCCCCAACTCCTTCGCCACCTCCGCGACCACCGGCGCGGCGCCGGTGCCGGTGCCGCCGCCCATGCCGGCGGTGATGAACACCATGTCCGCGCCGCCGAGCAGCTCCTGGATGCGCTCGCGGTCCTCCACGGCGGCCTGGTAGCCGATCTGCGGGTCCGCGCCGGCGCCCAGGCCCTTGGTGATGTTGGCGCCGATCTGCAGGACCGTGCGCACCTCGGTGTTCTTGAGCGCCTGGGCATCCGTGTTGGCGCAGATGAAATCGACGCCGTCGATGCTGGACTTGACCATGTGGCTGACGGCGTTGCCGCCGCCACCGCCGACACCCACGACCTTGATGACCGCGTTCTGGCTGTACGCATCCATCAACTCGAACATTTTTCTGCCTCCCGACCTTCGCCCGATCTGTTGACTGACAGGCGCGCCGCCCACCGCGACGCGCTCAGAAATTCCCCTGGAACCAGCTCCGCATGCGGTCCCAGACCCCTTTTACCCCCCGTGCCGACGGCGCCTCCCTGAGGCGTGCGGCGCGGTTGCGATGACCGAACAAGAGCAAGCCGACCCCCGTCGAATGGATCGGGTTGCGCACCACGTCGACGAGCCCCGTCACGTACTGGGGCAGGCCCAGGCGCACCGGCATGTGGAAGACCTCTTCCGCGAGGTCGATGAGGCCTTCCATCTTCGCGCAGCCACCGGTGAGCACGATGCCACCGGCGACCAGGTCCTCGAACCCGCTGCGCCGCAGCTCCGACTGCACCAGGCTGAGCAGCTCCTCGTAGCGCGGCTCCACCACCTCGGCGAGCGTCTGCCGGCTGAGCCGCCGCGCGGGCCGCTCGCCGATGCCGGGGACCTCGATGGTCTCCTCCGGGCTCGCGAGCTGCGTGAGCGCGCACGCGTAGCGGAGCTTGATGTCCTCCGCGTACTGGGTCGGCGTGCGCAGCGCCACGGCGATGTCGTTGGTGACCTGGTTGCCGGCAATCGGGATCACCGCCGTGTGGCGGATGGAGCCCTCGGTGAACACCGCGATGTCGGTGGTGCCCCCGCCCATGTCGACGAGGCACACGCCCAGGTCCTTCTCGTCCTCGCTCAGCACCGAGTAGCCGGAGGCCAGCTGCTCGAGCACGAGGTCCTCGACCTCGAGCCCGCAGCGCCGCACGCACTTGACGATGTTCTGCGCCGCGCTCACCGCGCCCGTGACCATGTGGACGCGCGCCTCGAGCCGCACGCCGGACATGCCGACGGGCTCCTTGATGCCGTCCTGGTCGTCGATGATGAATTCCTGAGGCAGGATGTGCAGGATCTTCTGGTCCGCCGGTATCGCGACGGCGCGCGCCGCGTCGATGACGCGCTCGACGTCGCTCGGCGTCACCTCGCGGTCCTTGATCGCGACGATGCCGTGCGAGTTGAGGCCGCGGATGTGGCTGCCGGCGATGCCGGCGTGGACCGACTCGATCTGCACGTCCGCCATCAGCTCGGCTTCCTCCACCGCGCGCTGGATCGACTGCACGGTGGACTCGATGTTGACGACGACGCCCTTCTTCAGGCCCCGCGACGGGTGCGAGCCCAGGCCGATGATCTCGATCTCGTCGTCGGCCTTCGCCTGGCCGACGATCGCGACGACCTTCGACGTGCCGATGTCGAGGCCGACGATGATGTTCTTGTCGCCTTTGCGGGCCATCAGGCGTGTCCCTTGCCGTTCTGCGGCCGCACCGGGCGGGCGGGCTTTTCCGCGGGCACCTCGGCCTCGACGGGTGGCGGCTCGCGCACCACGGCGAGCCCGTGCGGGTAGCGCAGATCGACGCGCAGCAGGCGGCCGCCGCCGCGGGACTGCAGCTCGGGGTACAGCCGCACGAACCGTCGCAGGCTCCGCTCCGTCCGCTCGGCGCTGATCGCCACGGTCGGGCCGTCGGCCAGCTGCAGGCGCCAGCCGCCGCGCGGGTCACGCCGCAGCTCGCTCAGCTTGAGGCCGAGCGGCGCGAGCTGCTGCGAGATCTCGCCATACGCGCGCAGCACCTCGGGCGCGAGGTCGTTGTCGCCGGCGAGGCGCGGCAGGCCTTGAGGGATGGTCGACACCGACGGCCGGAACACCTCGCCGCTCGCCGTCAGCAGGCCGTCGTCGCCCCAGCGCGCGACGGCGACGCGCTCCTTCACACGGATGCGCAGCCCGTCCGGCCAGACGCGCCGTACGCGCACCTCGCCGACCCAGGGCAGGCTGCGCGCCGACGCCCAGACCTTCTTCAGGTCGATCGTGAAGAATCCGCCGCGCGCCACGTCGGCCACCGCGTACTCCAGCTCGCGGCGGTCGAGGTTGGTCAGGTCGCCGTCGATGCGCACCTGCCGGATCGGCAGCACGCGCGGATCGGTCAGGGTCTCCGACACCAGGTTCAAACCCGCCGCCATGCCGCCGAAAAGGACCAGCGCCAGCCCCCACCGGTAGGCGGCGCTCTGGGTCCGGGCCGGCTCGGCCGCGCTCGTGGCTCTCGTCTGCGGCGTATCAGTCATCACCGACCCATCGATGTCTCGAGGATGCGCCAGACCAGCTCGTCGAAGTCAATGCCACGCGCGCGCGCCGCCATGGGCACGAGACTGTGGTCTGTCATACCGGGAACCGTGTTGACTTCGATCAGCCATGGCTGCTGCGCCTCGTCCAGCATCAGATCCACCCGACCCCAGCCGCTCGCGCCGGCGGCATCGAAGGCCGCGAGTGCAAGGGCCTGCAGCTCGCGCTCCTTGGCAGCGTCGAGCCCGCAAGGGATCAGGTACCGCGTGGTGTCGGCGTGATACTTGGCGTCGAAGTCGTAGAAGGCGTGGGGCGTTTCTAGTTTGATGAGTGGCAGAGCTTCACCGCGCAGAACCGCCACCGTGAACTCGCCACCCCGCACCCATCGCTCAGCGACGACTAGGCTATCGTATTCGCGGGCCTTTTCCCAAGCCCCTTTGAGGCCTTTCTCGTCGTCGACCTTGGCGATCCCGATGCTCGAGCCCTCAGTTGCGGGCTTGATCATGAGCGGGAATCCCAAGCCGGCCGCGACCTTGAGATCATCTTCTCGACGCAGCACGGCGAACGGCGGGGTCGGCAGGCCGGCCCCCTGCCAGACGAGCTTCGCACGGTACTTGTCCATGCCGATCGCAGAGCCGAGCACGCCGCTGCCCGTGTAGGGAAGGCCGATCGCCTCGAGCGCACCCTGGATCACGCCGTCCTCGCCGCCGCGCCCGTGCAGCACGACGAAGGCGCGCGCGAAGCCGCCAGTCGCGAGGCGCACGAGCGCGTCGGGCTCGGCGGTGTCCACCGGGTGCGCGTCGACGCCGCGACGCCGCAGCCCCGCCAGCACGGCGTTGCCGCTGATCAGCGAGATCTCGCGCTCCGCGGCCTTGCCGCCGAGCAGCACCGCGACCCTGCCGAAGTCCTGCGCCGTCGTCATGCGCTCTCCCCCACGGTGTGCACCTCCGCGCGCAGGTCGACGCCGTGCACGGCCTTCACGCGGGCCGCGACCTCGGCGATCAGCGCCTCGATGTCGGCGGCGGTCGCACCGCCGAGGTTGACGATGAAGTTCGCGTGCTTCGGCGACACCTGTGCCCCGCCGATCGTCAGGCCCTTGAGGCCCGCCGTCTCGATCAGCCGCGCCGCAAAATCGCCCGGCGGATTGCGGAAGGTCGAGCCGCCGCTGGGCTGGCTGGTCGGCTGCGTCGCGGCGCGCCGGTCGAGCAGCTGTCGGACGCGCTGCTGCGCGCCGGCGGCATCGCCCGGCTCGAAGTGCAGCGTCGCGGCGAGGAACCATTCGCCCGCTGGCCCGTGCACCTCGCGATAGGCGACGACGAAGTCCGCAGGCGGGCGGGTGCGGACGATGCCGCTGCGATCGACCGTCTCGACCTCGACCACGTTGGCCCAGGTCTCGCCGCCGAACGCACCGGCGTTCATGGCGAGGGCGCCGCCGAGCGTACCGGGGATGCCGGCGAGAAACTCGAGGCCCACGCCGCCGCTGCGCACGGCGAGCCGCGCGACGTGCGCGCAGGCCACGCCCACCTCGCCATACAGGCGATCGGATCCGCTGAGCCGCAGGGCGTTGAGCCGCCCGCTGACCGCGAGCACCGTGCCGTCGAATCCGCCGTCCCGGACGAGCAGGTTGCTGCCGAGACCGAGCCACAGCAGCGGCTCGTCGAGCGCGAGGGTCTGCAGAAAGGCGACGAGGTCGGCGCGATCCGCCGGCCGGTAGAAGCGCCGCGCGGGGCCGCCAACGCGCCAGCTCGTGTGGCGCGACAGCGGCTCGTCGAGCAGCAGCTCGCCGCGCAGTCCGGTCTCGTTGAGCGCCGCCGCCATCATCGGCCGTTGGTCCGCAGATCGAGGTCCGGCTGGTCCGCCTGACCACAGAGAAAATCGCGCAGCCGCCCCGCCGCGCCCCCGATGTCGCCGGCACCCATGGTCACCACGATGTCGCCGCCGCGCACGAGGTGGCCGAGCGTGTCGTCGAGCCCGTCGACCGTCGCGACGAAGACCGGATCCACGAGGCCGCGCGCCCGGACCGCGCGGCTCAACGCCCGACCGTCCGCGCCGGCGATCGGCGCCTCGCCGGCCGGATAGACGTCGCAGAGCACGAGCACGTCGGCGCTGGACAACACCTGCGCGAAGTCGTCGAGCAGGTCGCGCGTGCGGGTGTAGCGATGCGGCTGGAAGGCCAGCACCAGGCGCCGTTCGGGCCAGCCGTCGCGGACGGCGTCGATCGTCGCAGCGATCTCGCGCGGATGGTGCCCGTAGTCGTCGACCAGCAGAATCTCCCCATCGGGGCGTTGACAGCGCCCGGCCACCTGGAACCGGCGACCGATGCCCTGGAAGCCGCGCAGCGCCCGCTGTATCGCCGGCGCGTCGACGCCGAGCTCGCGCGCCACGGCGATGGCCGCGAGGGCGTTGAGCACGTTGTGGCGCCCTGGCAGGTTCAGGGTGACGTCGATCCCCAGGCCGTCGCGGCCGACCGCGGTGAAGTGGGTCTGCAGCCCGTCGCGCCGGATGTCGACGGCCCGCAGATCCGCGTCGGCCGTGGTGCCGTAGCTGAGCACGGCCCGGGTGACCTCCGGCAGCAGGCCGCGCACCTCCGGGTCGTCGACACACAGCACCGCGAGGCCGTAGAAGGGCAAGTGGTGCAGGAACTCGACGAAGGTGCGGCGCAGCCGGTCGAAGTCGCCGCCGTAGGTCGCCATGTGGTCGGCGTCGACGTTGGTGACGATCGCCATCATCGGCTGCAGATAGAGGAAGGAGGCGTCGCTCTCGTCCGCCTCCGCGACGAGGTATTCGCCCTGGCCCAGGCGCGCCGAGCTGCCGGCGGAATTGAGCCGCCCGCCGATCACGAAGGTCGGATCGAGACCCGCCTCGCTGAGGATGCTCGCGACCAGGCTGGTGGTCGTGGTCTTGCCGTGCGTCCCCGCGACGGCGATGCCGAAGCGGAAGCGCATGAGCTCGGCGAGCATCTCCGCGCGCGGCACCACCGGAATGCGCTGCGCGCGCGCTGCGACGACCTCCGGGTTGTCGCCACGGACGGCGCTCGAGATCACCACCGCGTCCGCGCCCGCCACGTTCTCCGCCGCGTGGCCGACGCGGATGACGGCACCCTGCTCTGCCAGGCGCCGCGTCGTGGGGCTCTCCTTCAGGTCCGATCCCGACACCCGATAGCCCAGGTTCACCAGCACCTGCGCGATCCCGTTCATGCCCGAGCCGCCGATGCCGACGAAGTGCACGTGCCGGATGCGGCCCATCGCGGCGGTCTGCAGCGGCTGACGGAGATCTGAAGCGGTCATGGCTGCGACGCCTCCTCGCAGGCATCGGCGACGCGCTGCGCGGCGTCGGGACGGGCCAGGCGGCGCGCCGCCCGTGCCATGGCGAGCAGCCGCGGCCGATCGCCCGACAGTGCGGCCAGGCTCTGCGCGAGGCGCTCGGCGGTCAGCGCCGGCTGCGGCAGCAGCAGAGCGCCGCCGGCGTCGGCGAGGTAGGCCGCGTTGCGGGTCTGGTGATCGTCGACGGCGTGCGGATAGGGAACGAGCACCGCCGGCACGCCGGCCGCCGCCAGCTCGGACACGGTGAGGGCGCCGGCGCGGCACACCACCAGGTCCGCCCAGGCGTAGGCCTCCGCCATGTCGCTCACGAACTCGCTGACCGTCGCGGCCACCCCGGCCGCGCGGTAGGCCTGCTCGGCCGCCTCGGCCTTGCCGCGGCCGGCCTGGTGCCGGACCAGGGGCCGGTCCGCGGCGGGCAGGCGCGCGAGCGCCGCCGGCAGCGTCTCGTTAAGGACCTGCGCCCCGAGCGAGCCACCGACCACGAGCAGGCGCAGCGGCCCGGTGCGCCCGGCGAGCCGGTCCTCCGGCGGGGGGATCGCGACGATCTCGCGCCGCACCGGGTTGCCGACCGCCGCCGCCGCGCGGCCGGCGGCGAAGCTGCCGGGAAAGGCCTCGAGCACGCGGGTCGCGATGTGCGCGAGCCAGCGGTTGGTGAGACCGGGAATCGCGTTCTGCTCGTGGATGACGAGCGGGTAGCCGAGCAGGCGCGACACCAGACCCCCGGGGCCCGACACGAAGCCGCCCATGCCGAGGACGACGCCGGGACGGCGGCGGCGCAGCGCCCGGCCGGCGTGCAGCAGGGCAGCGGCGAGATGCGCCGGCGCGAGCAGCCAGGCCCGCAGTCCCTGACCACGGATCTTGCGCACCGGCACCAGGTCGAGCGGGAAGCCGTAGCTGGGCACGAGGCGCGACTCGAAGCTGTCCGGCACCCCGAGCCAGGACACCTCCCAGCCGCGCCGGGCGAGCTCCTGGGCCGTCGCCAGCGCCGGGAAGACGTGCCCGCCGGTGCCGCCCGCCATCACGGTGACCCGCCCCGTCATCGCCGCACCCCGCGCCGCGCCCCGCCCGCCTCGCGAACCTCGTGGTGGACGCGGAGCAGCAGGCCGACCGCCATGCAGGTGACGATCACGCTGTTGCTGCCGTAGCTGAGCAGCGGCAGCGTCAGCCCCTTGGTGGGCAGGCGGCCGACGTTGACGCCGACGTTGATGCAGGCCTGCAGGCCGATCCACAGGCCGCAGCCGTAGGACACGAAGGCGCCGAAGCGGTTTCCTGCCTGCTCCGCGAGCGCGCCGTTCGCGAAGGCCCGCCAGAACAGGACGCCGAACAGGCCCATCACCGCGAGGATGCCGACGAGCCCGAACTCCTCGCCGATCACCGCCATGATGAAGTCGGTGTGGGCCTCCGGCAGGTAGAACTGCTTCTGAATGCCGTTGCCGAGGCCGACGCCGATCCACTCGCCACGGCCGAGCGCGATCAGCGCCTGCGACAGCTGGTACCCCGATCCGAGCGGGTCGCTCCAGGGATCGAGAAAGGCCACGACGCGCTGCAGCCGGTAGGGTGAGATGACCACCAGGCCGACGAGCGCCGCGCCGGCCGCCACCAGCAGCGCACCGAACTGCCAGAGCGCGGCACCGCCGAGGAACATCATGCCGAGGGCGGTGCACAGCAGCACGAAGGTGGTGCCGAAGTCCGGCTGCAGCATGATCAGCGCGCAGGCGATCACCAGCAGGAACATCGGCCGCAGGAAGGCAGCGACGCTGTGGGTGACGACTTCCTGCCGCCGCACCAGGTAGCCCGCGAGGTAGACCACCATGAACAGCTTCATGAACTCGGAGGTCTGGACGTTGAAGGGCCCGATGCGGATCCAGCGCACGGCGCCGTTGGCCTCGTGGCCGACGCCCGGTATGAGGACGATGGCGAGCAGGGCGAGGCCGACGAAGTAGAGCCGCGTCCCGGACTCCTGCCAGTCCTGCAGCCGGATCTGGGAGACGAACAGCCCCAGCAGCACGCCGATGCCCAGCGCGAGGCCGTGGCGGATGACGTAGTGGAAGGGGTTACCGGCGCGGTCGCCGAGGTGCAGCGAGGCGGAGGCCACCATGACCAGGCCGATGATGGCGAGCGCGACGGTGGCGCCGAGCAGCAGCCAGTCGAGGTCCGGCAGGCGGCCGCGGCGCGGCGCGCGGGTCGCGACGCCGGCGGTCATGTGCCGAGCCTCCGCACCGCCTCGGCGAAGACCTCGCCGCGGTGCTCGTAGTTGCGGAACATGTCGAAGCTCGCGCAGGCCGGCGAGAGCAGCACCCGGTCGCCCGGCCGCGCGTGCTCCGCGGCCAGGCGAACGGCCTCGACCATGTCGCGGGCGCGCACCCGCGGCGTGGCGGGGTCGAGCACGGCCTCGACCAGGGGCGCGTCGCGCCCGATCAGCACGACGCAGCGCGCGGTGCGGGCGAGCAGGGGGCCGAGGGCGGCGAAGTCCTGCCCCTTGCCGTCGCCGCCGGCGATCAGCACGGTGCGCGCGGCGGTGCCGTCGGCGAAGCCCTCGAGCGCCGCGGCGGTCGCGCCGACGTTGGTGCCCTTGGAGTCGTCGTAGAAGCGCACGCCGTCGATCTCGGCCACCAGCTCGGTGCGATGCGGCAGGCCGCGAAAGCCGCGCAACGCCTCGCGCATGGCCGCGAGCGGGAGGCCGAGCGCATCGCCCATCGCCAGCGCGGCGAGGGCGTTGGCGCGGTTGTGGCTGCCCGGAATCGCCACGTCCGCGGCCGCAACGAGCGGCTCGTCGCCGCGGCACA
>Ga0208980_10001306_pt1 | contig 15051 bp, 12 predicted proteins | sample WetSurMetagenome_3_FD_187993 | JGI IMG/M metagenome (GOLD analysis project Ga0208980, IMG submission 187993) | Wetland microbial communities from Twitchell Island in the Sacramento Delta, sample from surface sediment Aug2011 Site A1 Bulk (version 2) | ecosystem: Environmental > Aquatic > Marine... | reverse complement strand
GTCAGCAACAACCTGCATCGAAATATCATCCCGGAGTTGTTTTCCATAACCTTTCTCCGAGAGTTGTTCAATAAAGGCAATAATGTTTCTCAGAAGGTCAATATCGTAGTTGCTCTTTACCCCCTGGACAACAGCGGTGATGCGCTCTAACCCCATACCGGTGTCAATACTCGGTTTAGGTAAAGGGGTCATCACCCCTTTCTCATCCTGGTTAAACTGCATGAAAACCAGATTCCACAGCTCAAGATAACGGTCGCAATCACACCCCACTTTACAATCAGGACGGCCGCATCCTACCTCAGGGCCTTGATCAATAATAATCTCAGAGCAGGGACCGCACGGCCCGGTGTCGCCCATAGCCCAGAAATTGTCTTCTTTTCCCATCCGGACAATCCGGCTTTGCGGTATTCCGGTTTTTTGAAGCCAGATCTTTTCCGCTTCGTCGTCTTCTTCATAAACCGTGACCCACAGTCTTTCCCGAGGAAGTTCCAGGGTAGTAGTTAAAAATTCCCAGCTAAATTCTATCGCCCCTTCTTTGAAATAATCCCCAAAGGAGAAGTTTCCGAGCATTTCAAAAAACGTGTGGTGGCGGGCGGTATGGCCGACGTTTTCTAAGTCATTGTGCTTTCCGCTCGCGCGAAAGCATTTTTGCGATGAGGTGGCCCGGAGGTAATCCCGCTTTTCTTGTCCTAAGAACACTCCTTTAAACTGCACCATGCCCGCATTGGTAAAAAGAAGCGTCGGGTCGCTTTTGGGGATAAGGGGTGAGCTTTTAACCACCGTATGATCTTTATTTTCAAAATACTTCAAAAACAAAGTGCGAATCTCACTGCCTGATCTTTTTTTCATATCATCAACACATGCGAAATAGTTTCCCAGGAAAATCCCCTGCGCCTCAAAAACTGGACAATACGATTTTTGTCTTTCGGGGTGGCCTGGCGCACATTAAAACGGGAAAACCGCCTCTTCACAATCTGGAGGGCGGTTTTTTCTTCTGAATAATTTTGTTTTAAATGAGCAATCGTTGCTTTTGCTAATTCCGGCGATAACCCCCGTTCCTTGAGAGTCGCTCCAATCCGGGCAAAGCCAAACTTTTTATTCTCTAATAAATGTACCGCCAATGCTTGGGCAAATTTTTGGTCATTGAGATAACCATAGTCGCTAAGATAAAGCACGACATTTTCAATTACCGAAGGAATAAAACTTTTTTGAACGAGCTTCCCCGAGACTTCTTTACAACTCCGAGGCCGGAGGGAAAGTAATCTCAGGGCGATTCCTTTTGCCTTTTTCAGTTGTTCTCCCTCGTCCATACCTCCAAAAAAAATTTTTTTATTCCCACTCAAAGCCTGTTTCATCCTGGTCAATTTCCATCGCTTCTTCCCCTTTTTCCGCTCCCTCTCCAGCCGTAAAGTTATCCCAGGTCGTGTCGCTGGTAGAAGAAACACCGCTAACTTTCAAAGCGAAGTCATCAGCATTAGTAGCTTGATTAAGAGCTTCTGCGTAGGTGATAAGGTTTTGGCTCAGCAAGGCCATGAGTGACTGGTCAAAAGTCTGCATCCCGTATTGCACGTGGCCTTCAGCAATCGCATCGCCGATCTCTTTGGTTCGGTTTTTATCGGTAATATCCTCCTTCACCCGGGCAGTAGCGACTAATACCTCAACCGCCGGAACTCGGCCAATGCCGTCTGTCTTCGGCATTAACCGCTGCGAAATAATCCCCTTAAGAACCGCCGCGAGTTCAAGGCGGATTTGTTCCTGCTGAAAAGGAGGAAAAACTGCGATGATTCGGTTGACGGTTTCGGTCGCGTCAAGGGTGTGAAGCGTGCTCATAACCAAATGCCCGGTTTCCGCTGCCATGATCGCGGTCTCGATGGTTTCCAAATCCCGCATTTCTCCCACCAGAATCACGTCCGGGTCCTGGCGCAAAGCCACCCGGAGGGCGTTATTAAACGCAGTGGTGTCTTGTCCTACTTCTCTCTGGTTAATGATACTTTTTTTATCCCGATGGAGAAATTCAATCGGGTCTTCGATCGTGATAACATGGGCATTCCGATAATTATTAATATGGTTTACCATCGCTGCTAACGTCGTTGACTTACCGCTTCCCGTCGTTCCGGTTACCAAGATCAGCCCTCTCCGTTCCATCGCTATTTTTTCAATCACCTTGGGAAGCAACAGCTCTTCTATATTGGGGATCTTATGAGGGATTGCCCTTAACGCCAGGGAAACCGAACCCCGCTGCATAAATATATTAACCCGGAACCGGCCTAATCCCGGTATCGCGTAGGATATATCAACTTCATTAGTCTCCTGGAAACGCGCCTTCTGACGCTCATTCATGACTGCGTACGCAATCTCTTTCGTCATTTCCGGAGAAAGTCGGGAGGTGTCCTTCATCGCCCGCAACAGTCCGTCAATCCGCAAAATCGGCGGGACCCCCACTTTAAGGTGAACATCAGATGCCCCTTTGCTTAGTGCCGTTTTCAAGATCTCCTGAAATTGCATGATCACTCCTTCAAGGGTTTTTAATTATTCTTCTTCCCCTTCTTCCGACTTGGTATCCACCACATTATCTAAGCCGAGCTTATTGCGAATCTCCTGAGTAATTTTCTCTATCAGGTCAGGATTGCCTTGCAGAAACTTTCTGGCATTCTCCCGGCCTTGTCCAACCCGCTCTCCTTTATAGGAATACCAGGTGCCGCTTTTTTCAATAATTCCTTTATCCACTCCCATATCGACCACTTCACCCGCCCGAGAAATACCCTCGCCATAGATAATATCAAATTCTGCCTCACGAAAAGGCGGGGCCAGCTTGTTCTTTACCACCTTTACCCGGGTACGGCTCCCGATCACGTCTTCTCCGGCTTTTATGGCTCCCGTCCGGCGGATATCAAGGCGCACTGAAGAGTAAAATTTAAGAGCATTTCCTCCGGTCGTGGTTTCCGGGTTGCCAAAAAACACTCCGATTTTCATCCGGATTTGGTTGGTAAAAATCATGATCGTCTTTGACTTGCTGATCGCGGAAGTAAGCTTTCTTAAGGCTTGCGACATGAGCCTAGCCTGCAGCCCCATGTGGGAATCTCCCATGTCTCCTTCAAGTTCAGCCCGGGGCACTAAGGCCGCAACCGAATCAATGACTAACACATCAATGCCCCCGCTTCTTATTAAAACCTCCGATATTTCTAAGGCCTGCTCGCCGGTATCCGGCTGGGAGATAAGCAAATCATCGGTTTTTACCCCCAGGCTTCGGGCATACCCAACATCCAAAGCATTTTCAGCATCAACAAAAGCGGCGATGCCGTTTTGCTTGTGTGCCTCAGCAATCACCTCCAGAGCAAGCGTGGTCTTGCCTGATGACTCAGGCCCAAAAATCTCAACCACCCTACCCCGAGGAAGCCCGCCTACTCCCAAAGCAATGTCCAATCCCAAAGAACCCGTTGAGATTACCGGAACCTTGATTACCGGAGCGTCACTGCCCAGCCGCATAATCGAGCCTTTACCGAACTGGCGCTCAATCTGGGAAAGGGCCAGATCAACCGCTTTGGTACGATCAAAATTCGTTGACATTAAATCCTCCTCATATCAAAAAAAGACAAGTTTTTAGGAAAAGAATTCCTTACCCGCTGAAGGCAAATATAGTTTAAATATGATATAATACCTGCAAAACAAAGTCAATAAATTTTGAAAAATTAACAAGTGGTTTAAGGCTAAACAATTTTTTTGCGATAAACCTCGCCTCTTGATTTTATCCACCATGCATATGGAAAAAGGTTAAAAAATGGTTTTCCGGGTGTTTGCTGATGTAGTTATGGCATTTCATTTCGTTTTTGTGTTATTTGCGGTGTTGGGCGGCTGTTTGGTGTTAAAAAGGAGACGTTGGGCGTGGGTCCATATCCCGGCTTTTTTATGGGCGGCTTTAATCGAATTCGCCGGAAGGATATGTCCGCTCACCTACCTCGAAACCTGGCTGATTGAACAAAGCGGAGCACATGGCTTTCAGGAGGGGTTTATTGAACACTATCTTTTCCCTCTGCTTTACCCCGAAGACCTAAACCGAAGTTTGCAGGTTAGTTTGGGGGTCTTTGTTTTGAGCATCAATATCATTATCTATGGATTTTTAATCCTCCGGGCCTATCAAAAAAAGCCTAAGAAAAATATCGTTGAATAAGGTATTGACGAAAAGGAGAAAAAATGCTATCATGAACCAATTTTTTTTGCGCCCATAGCTCAATTGGATAGAGTACCGGACTACGAATCCGTAGGTTGGGTGTTCGAGTCACCCTGGGCGCGCTTTTAATTTCAAGGACTTAGCTGAAACTGTTTCAAATTCGACTTCGCTATCGAAAATAAGGCCGGGTGATTTATTCATTAAAGAGGATAGAGGGTCAATGATTTTCCCAAAATAAAAGAGGCCAAATTGCCAAAATAAGGTGATAGGCCTTTTTTATTTTTGGGCAGGATTAAATTTCGAGAGTGTTTTATATGGATCAATACAAACACTGTTTGGCGCCACAATGAATAATGCGATAACAAGTCCTATGCTCCGTCCAAAAAACAGCTATTATCTTGGGAGTTGTCCTTGTTGGCGTTAGTACAACCGCTTTACCAAGCATCACTGGCTACGGCACCATTCTTTTTCAGCTTGTCGCCCTTGGTGCATGTTGGCTCATGGAAACGTTTATCTAAGGTGGCGCCTTCGTCGATCAACATTTTGCGTTTGTTTGGATAATTGCAGCATTTCTAAATGTTGCTCTGTTTGGGATTCCTGCCAGTATAGTTTTCTGGCCTCTCCGTAACAGAGCACCCAAGCTTTGCGTCATGTTACTCGGGACTTGGCTTGTTTTCTACCTGGCGAGTTTGTTTGTGCTTTTTCCAGCTACAGACGGGCCTTGAAAAAGTTCTGCCCAAGTAGGGCCACCCATAACATTATAAAATTCTTAACAACGGAGCCTTATAGGAATTAATATAAATATTATTGGGCGATAAGGAAGGAAAAGAGAATGGGCTTAAGGCAACAGGCTCTCATCGTGGTACCCGTGATCATCAGTGCCCTCGCCGGTGCTTTCGGTGTTCTCGGATACTTCATGGAAATCGCTTTCGGCATGCCGAGTCGTTTGGGTATGCCGCCCGCGCTTCGCGGGGTTGGGGTTGTTATGCTGACTCTCGGATTTCTTTTCATGGGTTGGCTGTTCAGATACAGGAAACCCGCCGAAATCATCGCCTCAACCTACGTGACGATGTGAAAGGCCATCAGACGGACACGGCCGGACAACGCATCCACCCGAACTGAGCCCCTGATCCTGCAAGGTCTACAGCGACATGTAAGGCACCCTTTGTATTTCGCGGTTGTGGTCCTTCTCCTTGGCTGGTGGTTGGTACTCGACTACACGTTCCTTCTCTTTATGGCATTTCTCTTTTTTCTCTGGTTCAATCTTGTGGTCATCCGATTCGAAGAAAAGGAACTCAAGGCTCTGTACAGGGAGGAGTACGAGACTTACGCCAAATCCGTGCCGAGATTTTTTCCATCGTTGAAATGTAGCTGGCATTGAGCATATGGCCACATTGAACATCGTCCAACAATAGGATAGAGGCGACGCAAAAAAGCCTCGGCCCCTCACCCTGAGCGTTAAATTTTATAATTATGAGTTTTGTTTTAAACTACGTGCGGGAAACTTCTCTTTAAAATTGTCGCCGATTTCGTTACATAAAAAAATGGTGGTGAGGTAATTGATAGTTTGAAAACAAAAAAAACACTGAACCTGTTGCGGACGTTCTGGAAATCAGAAATCATTGTCATCAATGTATACAACTTTCTTGCAAAAAAGATATCGTGATAGTGATAAGAGAGAATCCATCATTGAGATTAGAAAAAATGGAGCGGGAACATGCAACTATCTGGAGTGGTATTGCGCACCAATTCAATAATGCTTCGTTTCAGGTTTCTCTTATCCTTAAATTTAAAATTTTATTAATGAAACTTCTCGCGCGTAGGGGGTGGCGGTAACCTTTCTTAAGACGGGATGATTCCTCGTTTGCCCAGGATTTCAAAGGGAAGCCCTCTCACTTGGGCTGCATCAGCACACATTTTCTGGTTAAAGCTCTTGCTTTCGATTGACCGTATTTCCGGGGCAAAAAGACTGGTCGTTGATGCACGCGTAAGGATGTCAATATTCCCTTTGTAAAGTTTTACCTGGTACTTTCCACTCACTACATTTTGGGTAGTCTTCAAAAACGCATCCAGAGCGGCTCGTAAAGGGTGATAAGCCATGCCGTGATAAACGAGATAGGCCCACTTCTGCTCCACCATTTTTTTATACTGGACCTCATCTTTGGTTAAGCAGAACTGCTCTAAATCACGATGAAGCTTCAAGATAATCGTAGCTGCCGGTGCTTCATACATTTCCCGGCTCTTAAGATCCATAATGCCATCCTCAAACATATCGATTTTCCCAACCCCATTTCGACCACCAATTACATTGAGGTCAAAGATGATCTGAGCTAAATTTTTCTTTTTATTATTAAGAACAACGGGGATACCTTCTTTAAACTCAAGAGAGATTATTTCCGGTTTATCCGGCGCTTTTTCTGGGGGAAGATACCACATCCACACATCATCCGGCAACGCTTGGTTAAGGCCAATTGCTCCGCTGGCAATAGATCGGCACCACATGGTTTTATCATCTCCACCCCGGATCGTCTCGGTTACGGGAACACCCCAGTGGCGGCAAAGATCTTCTTCTTCCACGCGGGTAAGATCAAAATCACGCACCGGCACTAAGATGGTGAGGGTAGGCGCAAACGTCTTGAAAACATTATGCATTCGATATTGGTCATTTCCTTTGCCCGTGGACCCTTCGGCGATGGCGTCACATCCCTTTTCCACTGCCATTTCGGCAACTTTCCTGGCGATAATCTGCCTGGTCATGGAGGTTGATACGGGATAACCTAAATAGTCAGCGTTGGCGTGGATAGCGCGGGTAAGCCAGTTCTGAGTAAATTCTTTTTTCATATCCACCATAATCAGTTCGATACCAAGAACTTTGGCCTTTTTATTTCCTTCGATAATTTCTTCCTCTCCCTGTCCAATATCCACGGTTATGGGAACAATCTCTTTTGCTTTATATACCCGCCTGAGCAAAGCTACCGCCAGAGAAGAATCCAAACCCCCAGAATACGCCAAGGCTACTTTCTTAACTTTCGGCACCGGGGTTGAATTAATTTTATCGATTATCGTTTTGATGCTCATCGTGACTCTCCATATCTTTCCAAGAATAAAATTTATAATGATTGAAAGAAAGTATTGCTTTTAGCAAAAAAAAAATAATTTTGCAAGAAAAAATACCATAAACTCTTAAGCCAAGTCAAAGCTAAAGAGAAGTCCTCTTTGGGGGAAACCCCCACTTTTGCGCGATCGTGTGGTCAAGGGTTTCCCATAAACGCTCGTGAAGTTGGAGAAGGCACTGAGGATCGAGCAAAAGTTCTTTTTTCTCTTTGGGGCTTAAGGTCTTAGGCCCTTGGGTGAGCGCTTTTTCCAGAAGTTCTTGGCGGCGTTTCATTATGGAGGGCATGAGGTTTCGTTTTTTCCCGAGCAATGATCGGTGTAATGCATTTATATTAGGATCCACCACCGCCCTCCTAAAACCTTCCTTTGTGGAAATTGAAATGGGTGCAAAAAAGGTTTCTTGGTTTTGCGTCATCGTTTGAAGGAGGTGGAGTTCCCGGGGAGGATTAATTTCTTCCGGGATGAGAAAGAGGCCTATCTTTTGAAAAACTTTGCCCAGACTGGTGCTGCTGGACAATACCGAAAGCGGAATCGAAAGGATAAGCGGAACAATAATGGGTGTATTCCACCAGAAAAAAGACCGGTTAATAAAAAAAAGGACTATTCCCCAGATTAATCCTAAAATCATCCCGGGTCCATGAAAGCGGATCGCCTCGAGCCAGGACGTCTCGTGTTCGCTCCGTTGCTGCGAGGCCCAGCCAACCTGCCGCCCTATCAGAGTTATAAAAACGAATTTGCTGTGGAAAAGCATTCTGATCGGCGCAAACAGAAAAGAAAGAATTATCTCTGCTATAACACTCAAAAACAGTTTTCTTATCCCCCCGAACTCTCGGGATCGTCTTTGTCGGAAAATTATTAAAAGTAAGCTTAAAAATTTTGGCATAAATAAAATTATTCCGGTTGACGCTAAGAGGGTTAAAGCCCATTGCGGATGCCAAACCGGCCACATGGGGAAAAGACTCCGCATGACGGGAAAATAATCAGGCACACGAAGTACTTCCGCAATCGCTTCTGCAGTGCTTAAGCTCAGAAATAAAAACCAAAGGAGGGCGGATACATAAGCCATAGCGCCGTGAAGGAAAAGGGCTCGGTGGGCAGGAAACAAGCCTTTGGAGAAAAGTAGACGTGTATGCTGAATGTTCCCCTGACACCATCGCCGGTCGCGTTTTAACTCTTCCAGCAACGTTGGGGGCATCTCCTCATAACTGCCTTCAATGTCGTAGGCTAACCATACCTCCCATCCCGCCCGGCGCATCAACGCTGCTTCTACAAAATCATGACTGAGAATATTTCCTCCGAGTGGGGGGTTGCCAGAAAGACGAGGAAGAGAGCAGTGTTTCATGAAAGGGGCAACCCGAATAATGGCATTGTGTCCCCAGAAGAAAGAGTCCCCCAGCTGGATAAAATTCAGACCTGCTCCAAAAATTGGCCCGTAAACATGATTAGCAAATTGCTGGACCCGGGCAATGGCGCTTTCTCGGTTAACCCCAAGCGGGGCGGTCTGGAGAATCCCAACGGTTTGATTTTGTTCCATCACCTGAACCATTCGGATCAGGCTGTGACCGGTCATCATGCTGTCCGCATCAAAAACAATCATATAATAATAGTTCTTGCCCCAACGCCGGCAAAAATCAGCAATATTGCCACTTTTATACTTGAGATTAACCCTTCGGTGCCGGTAAAAAATTTGATTAACAGCTCCGAGCGTTTGACATAACTCAGCCCAAGCAGCCTCTTCCTCAACCCAGGTATCAGGATTGGTCGAATCGCTGAGAATAAAGAAGTCGAAATCCTGCAGCCTTCCGGTTGCTTCAAGAGACTGATAAGTAATCCGCAGACGTGTAAATACCCGTTCAACCTCTTCATTACAGATGGGGATCAGGATTGCGGTGCGGCCGGAGAGTTCCCCCTGGTGATTACTCTCTAAGAAGGTAGACGTAATGGCAAAACGATCATACCTACGCATCAAAGTCACAAAACCTGCCGTTGCTATCCAGAACCCGATTGAGATCCAGGCAAATAAAGCCCCAAAAACCAGGACCATAGCAACCTCCAACCCGGTAGAGCCTTTATGGGGGAGAATATTAGACATAAACAAACAGGCAACAACAGTGGTAATAAGGATAAGGGTTATTAAGAAGATACGTCGTATTCGTGAAACCTTTTTCCAGGCAGCATTGACAAGTAGTTGATTCATGAGCCTCACTAATAGATTATTTCCAAAGGGTAAGAAGAACGAACAAAAGGATAAGAAAGATAAAAAGGATCAAAAAATTTAATGGCTGGGAAACAATGGTAACCGCCCTTTTTACGAAACGGACGAGAAAAGTACGCCAGGGGATTAAATCAATCGCATCCGGAACCATAAATCCCCGGTTAAGTGGCGGCATGGAGCTTAGCCCATTCAGATTTTCATGAAGGAACACGTCTTTTTGGCTGCATGATTCTTTCCTTAAGAGGGAAAGGTGTTTTGTTAAAAGCTCGCGGAGAGCACGCATGGCTTCAAGGATGGAAGGGCTTCCGGCGGTATCTCTTTGGTTGCTGCTGGCAAGCCGTAATGCCTCGCGAGTGAACTCCAGAGCTTTTCCTTCTGGGACATTGAGCGTTTGAAGATAAAGCAAAACTCGGTGAAAAGTCTCCTGCCAGTCCGGGGAAACCAAGTCGGGTTTCCGCTCAGACTGAACGGTGGGGTTGTCGGCACCAAAACTATCGAGGGGAGGCATTTTGTGACCTGCTGCTATTGGTTTTTTTATGGCTAATAGGCATAACTCCACGTTTCGGTAAGGACTTTAGCACCATCTTTTAAGAAGGCGCGAAGCTCAAGGGCGGGTTTCTTGCCCGTGAGTATTCGTTCCATCAAGCCCTCTTCTTCAAAACGGACTTGAAACACCAACCGCCATCCGTTGGTGACCTCGTTTTTTATGAGCTGGTATTCCACCAGCATCGCTCTCGGATCTACCGTAATCACCGCATCGAGTTTCTTGTTTTGAGGAAGCGACTCCAGCTTTCCCCCCGCAAAATCAATAATAAACTTCTTCGTAAGGTCATCTTTCCCTCGTGCGGTTCGAGTTGCAACGGCTCGGCCATCCGGCGGACGGGTACCTCCAGAAAATTGCCAACTCATAGTATAAGCAAAGGAAAGCTTCTGGCCTGGTTCGGTTTGAACAGAGGGAGCCCAAAAAGCAATAATATTGTTATTCCATTCATTATCCATCGGAATTTGGATGAGTTCGATATGGCCATCACCCCATGAACCGATTGGGGTGATCCAGGTGCTGGGCCGTTTTTCATAGTGTGCTTCAAGATCTTGATAGTGATCAAAGTCAAGATCGCGTTGCATAAGCCCAAAACCAATTGGGTTTGTAGCCACAAAGGAATTTATGAGAAGGGTTCGGGGGTTTTTCAAAGGGCGCCAGAGCCATTCATCAGAGCGTAAAGCGATCATCAATCCATCGGAATCATGAACTTCAGGACGAAAATCATCAGCCAGCCTCATGCTGGTATTTTCTCCGTAAAAAAACATGCTGGTTAACGGGGCGATGCCGAGCTTTTCTACTTTCTGTCGCATAAACAGCATGCTTTTTACCTGGATAGAGGTCTCTTTCCCCGGAACGATAATAAAAGTATACGCCCCGGTTAAGCTTGGACTGTCAAGCAATGCAAAGACCGTCATTTGCTTAGCACCAGGAGACGGTTTTACGAGCCAGAATTCTTTAAAGTAAGGGAATTCCTCTCCGTTAGGCAGAGCAGTGTTGATCGCAAGACCTCGGGCGGACAGACCATAATTCTGGTTTTGAGCAACTGCGCGAAAATAGCTGGCACCAAGGAATACGACAACTTCATCATAATAGGTTTTAGTATTGATCGGGTAATGTAAACGAAACCCCGCAAACCCCAAGTGAGTCGGAACCTTATCTTGAAAATCGTTTTTGCCATAGTCAAACAAAGCGGGAGAAAACGGAACTCGCTTTACTTCTGAATGTTCGACGAGATTAATGGCAACAAGCCGGTTGTAATAAAAACCAGGATGAAAGAACTGAGCAGTAAAGGGAAGTTTCTCTTTTACCCAAAGAGCTTTTTCCGGTTTAAACCGGATGTCTCGCCAGGCGTTGTAACTGATTTTTAATAAAAACTCCGGGACCTCTTCTTCCGAGAGTTGAAATGACTGGCGGGCAAGATCACGAGCTTTGGCAACGACATTTTCAAAGTTAAAGGTTTTTTTTACTTTGGGGGCGGTGGCAGATAATGTTGAACCAGGAAAAATTAAAAACCAACCAAGGATAAAAGCCATTGCTAAGTAAAAGCAAAGAATATGAAAATTAGCGCTTTTCGATAGAAAATTTTTATAACATTGGGAAAAACAATCCATCTTTTTTTCTCCACCTCAATTATCCTTCGCAAAAGACAAAAAGGTCAGTTTTGATTGCTTTATTGTTTGCATGCAGTTTTGTTTTGCTTTATTGCCTGGGCTATAAATTAATATAATTTCATGGTATTGGGATAAAATCAAGCAAGGCCATTCGTAATTTTTCCAAGATTTTGAAAATACAATATTTTTTTAGTTACATCACAATATTATTACCCACCATCCGTATCTTGTTTTTTATTTTCCCGGGCAATCGAGCTCCCCATCAGAAATTGTCATGAGTACTCGGAGGCTGCATAATTTTTATTTTTTAGAGGGAGGTAGTTGGTCAATGAGTATTTTTTGGAGCCAGTAGACAGTCCACCCAACAAGCATACCCAGAAAAGCCCCGCCCACAATATCGCCCGGAAAATGAGCACCCAGGTATATCCGGCTGTAGGAAACCAAAAAAGCCCAGAAAAAAATTATTGTGGTAAACCATTTTTTTTTTAATAGAAAGCTTGTAAACATCGCCACCCCAAAAACGTTGGCTGCATGTGAGGATACAAAGCCATACAGTCCGCCCCCTTTTTTACCCACCGTATGAATCAGGTGAGAAATGGAAGGATCGTAACAGGGGCGTAGCCGGTGAAAAACTTCTTTGAAGGCGTGGAAAGACAACATGTCGGTAAGGGTTACGCACACTGCTATAAACAAAAGAACCCAGAACCCCTTCCAATGAAATTTTCTGAAAATTAAATACACCGTAAAGAGGTGTAATGGTAACCAGACCACCATTCTGCTGAAATAAGGCATGAGCGTGTCACCAAAAGGGCAGTGAAACCCATTCAGAGACAGGAAAAGCTTAATATCAAGGTTATTCAGTAGTTCAAACACCGATATCCTTTTTTCGAAATTTTTTCCGAATCTCCTCCTGCCTACGATCGAGAAAGAGGAAGAGAAAGAACCTGTGAGACAATTTAAATGAACTCCTTCCCCCTGACGTTTGGTGGGGAATGCTTTAAGATGATAACCATTTCAACACGTGATGTCTCCTCTCCTGTTTTTCCAAGGGAAAAAATGTGCTGGTTCTGACCTGTGGAAAGGGCATCATTAGTGACGACGGTCTACTGCATAATCAGCAATTGCTATCAGCGCTTCCTTTTCATGAGAAGGGAGAAAGCTTTTTAGTTCTTTTTTTGCTTTAACTGCGTACTCTTTTGCTTTTTGTGCCGTATATTCTAATCCCTGATAGTGCTTTATTAAAGCCAGAATATTCGTAAGGAGCTTTTTGGTTAGTTTTTCTTTTTTTAAGGCAGAAATAATAAACTCCCGATCTTCTGGAGCGCTTTTCTGCAAAGTGTGAATAAGCGGGAGGGTAATTTTTCCTTCTTCCAGGTCTTTTCCGATTGTCTTTCCAAACTCTTCTTCGGTTGAGACATAATCCAGGGTGTCGTCCATAAGCTGATAGGCAATACCAAGGTTGTTACCGAAGTTCTTCATAGCCTTTTCTTTTTTCTGATCCACATTTCCTAAAATAGCACCGACATGGCAGGCGGCTTTGATTAAACTTGCGGTTTTATAGGTAATGGTAGTTAAATATTCTGCCTCATCACAAGCAAGATCGCCTTCTTGCACCAGATCTAATACTTCCCCTTGTGCTAATTTTGTGGTCGCTCCCGTCAACACCTTAAGTACCCGCCAATTCCGGGTTTGGGCGATCAGGGAAAATGACTGAGCAAAAAACAAATCTCCGATGAGGATACTTGCCTGGTTTCCCCATAGTGTGTTCGCTGACATATTTCCTCTCCGGATATTCGCGTTATCGACCACATCGTCATGGAGAAGCGTGGCAGTGTGAATAAATTCCAAAATACAGGCGAGTTGGATGTGTTCCTTGCCTTTGTATCCGCATAACCGGGCGGACAAGATAAGGAGCAAAGGACGAAAACGTTTGCCTCCGCTATTAAGAATATACCTCCCCATGGTTGGGACCAGAGCTATTTCCGATTGAATGTTTTTATCCAGCTCTCGTTCTACTGCTTGAATGTCCTGAGCAATCATCCTGTAAACCGACTCAATGTTCATTTCTTATCCTCTATACTGCGCGGGCGATAACAAATCCATCTACTCGGGAAGCTCCGGATTTTTTCAAAATCCTGGCACATTCATTCATCGTTGCTCCCGTTGTGTACACATCATCAAGAAGGAGAATAGTTTTTCCTTCAACCGATTGTGACTTTTTAACCTTAAAAGCGTTTCGCATATTAATCTTTCTTGCTTTTACGGGTAGGGTTACCTGAGGATGGGTATAAACTATCCTTTGCAGCACCTTGGGTTGCAAGGACATTTGGTATTTTTTCTTAAGGATATTTCCTAAAATTACTGATTGGTTAAATCCTCTTTGCCGAAGACGACTTCTGTGGAGCGGCACTGGTATCAGGAGATCGTAGGAGGCAAAGGTAATCTCATGGTTTTGCATATTATCAAGTAAGAAGTTAAAAAGATTCACCATGGAAAATTTCTGTTTATATTTAAAATTATGAATGATTGTCTCCAGAGCGCCTTCATATCTGCCGAGCGCGCGGACGAGATTGAAGGAAGGTTCTTGCGTTAAACAATTGCCACAGACATGATTACGAGTCGTTTCAGTCAAAAATGGCTTACCACAACGCACACAAACGGGGTGGGAAATGAAGGAAATTGAACTGAAGCAATCTTTACATATAAGGCACCCTGCTTGGTATAAGTCCTTAGAGCCACAGAGTAAACAAATAGGAGGAAACAGGAAGTCGAGCGCTAAGGAGATTACTTTAGCTACCCCACCAGTCCAAAAGCGTGGTAATTGGTTTCTCTTCATCCACGTCAAGCCGGGGGGCATCAACCCAAAGGCGTTCAAGGTCATAGAACTCCCTAACTGGTTTTTGAAAGATATGAATGATAACATCGCCATAATCCATGAGTATCCAGCTGCCTTCTTGATAACCTTCAATGCCGAGAGGGGTAAAGCCTTTTTTTTTCAATTTTTCTTCAATATTTCTGGCGATCCCTTGAACCTGTCGGCTTGAATCCCCATGACAAACAAGAAAATAATCAGCAAATGATGAGATCTCTGCAATTTTTAAAACGACCATTTTTTTTGCTTTTTTATCGAGGGCGCTTTGAACGCAGAGAGAAAATTTTTCTTTGGAATCTTTTGCGAGTTTCGTTTTTGGAATAGTTCCCTCCTTGAGTTTGTTTAGTTTGCTACATTCAACCAGCAAGTGCAACGCAAGAGGAAAAGACCTCTGTTGGGGTTTTAAAGTTTAGACATTTTCTTGGTCTATTATTTAAAAGGATCTCGATTGTTTTTAGTTTAGCGGGCCTGATTATAGCAAAGTCGGTTTTTTTTGGCAAAAAGCGCCGAATAAGACCGATGGCATAT
>Ga0208980_10001305_pt1 | contig 15053 bp, 11 predicted proteins | sample WetSurMetagenome_3_FD_187993 | JGI IMG/M metagenome (GOLD analysis project Ga0208980, IMG submission 187993) | Wetland microbial communities from Twitchell Island in the Sacramento Delta, sample from surface sediment Aug2011 Site A1 Bulk (version 2) | ecosystem: Environmental > Aquatic > Marine... | reverse complement strand
AATGAGCTTTACCTCCTTGACACGTATATAACTTAGGTATATCTTTATCTCAAATACTGACACCTGAAATTATGAGAAAAAAGAAATTTTCGGCATACATGAAAATTCTATTTCTGACATTACTTTTCATGTGCCTTGAACATGGTGTTTCAGCACCGACAAAGGGCTATCCTTTGAGAAGACTAATGATGAATTACGCAAGAGAATTCGCGGATAACAGGCGCCACGAATCTGAATTTACAAGGTTTATTAATGATCTTGGCCGTAGAGAGTCAGGAAACAATTGGTTATCAGTTAATTGCATAGGATGTTTCGGGGAATGGCAGTTTGCGGAATCAACTGTTCATTACCTTGGTTATAAACATGTAACACTTAAAAAATTCAGGAAGGACCCTGAGATATTCCCTCCTGATCAACAGCGCAAGGCACTGGAATCACTTATAAAAGTCAATCTGGTTCTCTTGAGGAAATATGAGCATTATATAGGTGACACCATAGGTGGTGTGATAGTTACCAAATCAGGGATGATTGCTGCATCGCACCTGGGCGGGGCGCAGTCCGTAAAACTTTTCCTTGTATCTGACGGTAGGTTAGACAAGGAGGATGTTCTTGGCACCTCGGTCCGTGATTATATGAAAAAGTTCAGCTTTTACGACATTGATTAATAAAAATATAAAGTGGGAGTGTTTCCTTGCCTGACCATGGTTCTAAGGAAACCTGGAACAAAAAACCTGATGTGTTAAATCATCAGGTTTTTCTATATCAATTCAGCATAAATCCTTTAACCACGGAGTCTCACGGAGCTAATTCAGTGTTACACTGTTTTAACTCCGTGTTTTACTCCGTGAAACACAGTGCCACTCCGTGGTTAAATCCATCATTGAATTCCGTGCCATTTATTTGATAATGATGCAAGTCCCTGGATAAGTTTCAGAACGCGCCATGAAGTATCCGGAACAAGGTAATCAGGTGATATTAATTTTGGTATATTCTGATCATGTTCTTTAATTGCCAGCTCAATAGAAGCTAAAACAACATCAGGATCAAACCCGGTGAGTATTATTGTACCTGCGTCCTGTGCTTCGGGCCTCTCCATCGACTGACGGAATGATATTGCCGGGAAATTCAGGATAGCCGATTCCTCGCTTATTGTCCCGGAGTCCGACAAGGTGCATATGGCATTCATCTGCAGTTTGACATAATCAAGGAATCCAAATGGTTTGAGGAATTGGATCAACGGATTGATTTTTATATCCCTGATAGTTTCCAGGCGCTTACGTGTCCGCGGATGTGTGGAAAAGACTACCGGAAGTCCGTATATTTCAATAAGTTTATTTAATACAGTCAGGATTTTAATCAGATTTCCCGGATTATCGACATTTTCCTCACGGTGGGTGGAAACCAAAAAGTAGTTTTGTGTTTCGTGTTTTGCTTTAATTTCCCCCTTTGAAGGGGGTAGGGGGATGTTTTTTTCAGTTTCATAAAGACCTAATTCCTTAAGAATAGTAGACCCTTCTATCTTTGGTCTGTAGTAATTAAGGACCTCATACATCGGAGAGCCTGTAAGGTATATACGGCGGTGGGGGAGACCCTCGCTGATAAGGTGCCGCCGGGCATGTTCAGTATAAACAAGGTTAAAGTCGGCTATATGGTCAATTACCCTTCTGTTGATTTCTTCAGGGACATTAAAGTCAAAGCATCTGTTGCCGGCTTCCATATGGAATATAGGGATATGAAGGCGTTTGGCCATATAAGCTGAAAGGCACGAATTTGTGTCACCCAGAACAAGCAAAGCATCAGGTTTTTCTTTCTTCAGTAGTTCACCGGATTTACGGATTATATCCCCGACTGATGCTTCCAGTGATGATACATCAACATTCAGGAAATGATCGGGTTTCCTGAGCTCAAGGTCCTTGAAGAAGATTTCGTTCAATTCGTAATCGTAGTTTTGGCCGGTATGAGCCACGACATGGTTTACGTGCTCATCAAGCAAGGATATTACCCTGGAAAGGCGGATTATTTCCGGCCTGGTCCCAACAACAGTGAGTACTTTAAGTTTTGATTTCATATTTTCTTGTTTCTCGCAGAGTCTCGCAGATTGAAATCCCGCAGATATTCGCAGAGAAGTTACTATTAGTACTCTGCGCAACTCTGCGTTTTTCTCAGCGTCCCTCTGCGAGAACTTTTCTTCTTTTTCTCGCAGATTTCTGCAGAGTTATAAATTGTTTACAATTCTAATAATTGAATCTTTTAATAAAGAAACGTTAAAGTTAATCAGAAGTCCTAATTTCTTACCTGATAATTTCAAATAAGTTAACAGTTGTTTATGATGAACATCAGCCAATGCATCAACAGATTTAATTTCAACAACAACCAGGTCATTGACCAGTAAATCCATACGAAATCCCATTTCCATTTTGATGTCATCATAGATCACAGGCAACCCGGCTTGTGATTTGATCTCATACCCCATCTTTGTCAACTCATGTGCCAATGCTATTTCATAAACAGATTCAAGTAATCCGGGCCCCAGATTAGCGTGAACTTTAAAAGCAGCACCTCTTATATCATATGAAATATCATTTTCAGTCATTGGTATTAAATCTTTCTTCTTGCAGGTTTACGCAGATTTAAATCCCGCAGGTTTTCGCAGAGAACCTGTCACTAATACTCTACGCTCCTTTGCGTTTTCTTCAGCGTAACTCTGCGAGAACTTTTTTTAAACCTTTTCAAAGAAAGTGTCCGGATCTTCAGGATTAAAAAACTCATTTATCCAAAATATTGTAAACAAGTCTTCATTACCAACATTAGTAATGTTATGGGTGTACCATATCGGCATATCCACATATGAAGGCTCATTGCCATCCAACTCAAAGTTCAGGACTTTTTCTGTTCCTATTTGTCTTAATTGAATCTTCGCCTTTCCCCTGATAACCGCAAACCTTTCTATCTTCCTGGTGTGAAAATGATTTCCGCGGGTAATTCCCGGTTTTGTCGTTGAAAATGATACCTGTCCGCCCAAACCAGATTTAATAGTCTCGACAAATGTTCCCCTTTCATCAGTATTCATGACCAGCTTCACGGGATAATGGTTTGGGATATCCATATAGCATCTGAAAGTGTTAAACAGATTGACTTCGAATTTATCATTAAGAACCGGGAAGACCCCTTTATCCATATATGAGGTCTTATAAAGTCTGATAAGCTCAAGAATCTCAGTAACCTTTTTTTCGGAAGTATGAGGTATTTTGTACTCTTCACGGGAATCCTTATCCTTTATTGCTTTCCAGATCAATTCGACCAGCTCCCCGATATAGATCAGTTTCAATTGTGCATCTACCTCAATTTTAGGCTCTTCATTATGTGTCACCTGATGCGAGAATGTGGCCACAACAGAGTTATAATAAGGATTCCCGAATGGTCCAAAAACATTCGGAATAACCAATCCGGTAAATTTCGCATTATTCTCCTTAGTCCAGCTGGCTAATAATTCCCTGCCTTCCCGCTTTGATTTTCCGAACATATTATCCCTCTCTTCCTGTGTGGATGATGAGAACAGTATATGGGGTTTTGAGCCTGTCGAATCCAAAGCTTTCAGCAGTTTTCTGATAAGGAGGATGTTTGTGTCATAAATAGTTTGGGGATCATTATGACGGTTCAGTGCAGCAAGGTGGATGATCACATCGCATTGTCTGACAAATTCCTCAAGTTTTTTCGTGTCATTGAAAAAGTTATCCTCAAAGGGAATTCTTTCTGCTTCCTCCTTCTTCAATCCCAAGAAGTTATAGAGGTGGGTTCCGATGAATCCGGCCTGGCCGGTGATGCCTATTCTTAGCATTGTTGATATTTTTAGTATAAGCTAATTCCCAATTTCATAATCCACTAATTTAAGTGTTAAATTTTTTAAAACAAATTTGTATAATTATAAGCAATTGCATAGAAAATCTGCTCGGAGAAGGTAATGGGAAATGTTCAATTTTAAATCGAACATGATTTTAATGCCTTTCATTAAGATTGGTCAAAAAAAACTGTATAAGTCAATTATTTTGACTATATTTTTATTAAAGTCTCTATGTTATTGGGATTTATTGTTGTGCTTTTCTAATTCGACAAAATGTATGATTTAAAAAGGTAATTACACCTTCTTTTATTTTTTATATTCTGCAAACAAAACTGTCAAAAGCATCTAATTTTTTAGACATTAAATCTATTTACCCAAATTACATAAATCCGATATAAATGCTCAATTGTTTTTGTAATTTTATCAGAAACCTAACGATTGATAGATTGAAAATTTAACGATTAATTAACTGTTTTTTGACACTGGCATAAACACCCAATCAAAAAAAATATCAAAGAAATAGATCTTATCAAAATGGAAACATTCCACAGATTATAATCAATACTTGTGCAATATGGATTGTGGGTTAGCATAGTTAAATTTTACATACTGAGTGTTGACTTTTTTTTCGATATAAAATATAGAACAGACACTAGTAGGTGGGAAAGTCTGAACGATCTAACGATTAGAAGTCATAACAAAGAAAGAGGTTTTATATATCGGCCAATTAAATAAGGATTGGCCGATACAGATATGGAGCATATTTTTTGTAATAGCCAATTAGTCCTGCTTTATTGTTATTTGAAATTTTTTAATTATTTCTGTAAAGCTTAAATATTTTGATAAAGAGATATTTTTAACATCATTTGTGGAGCAAGGAACCTTAAACAAAGAATAGCATAAATTCATCTTGATTACTATAAAAGAGAGCAATGGATAAACTGTTATCTCCTTACCTTAACTATCAACTAGGGAATTGATAATCCGGTGTTTGTTATGGCAATGATGTACTCACCTTTTTTTAAAAGCAATACTCCTTATACCTTTGAAATAAAGGTTATTAACTGAATAATATATCAAAGGGGTCCCTAATTTAAAAGAGTCTTCAATATTCTGTTATTAACAATATGGAATAAAATATTCACTTACGTAATATATTTATCGATAAGTCGTTATATTTGCAATGTTAGTTATACATATTTCCACTTTAACTTAAAATTCTTAATATTTATTGATGAGGAGAATATTAACTCTTTTATTCTTGGCAATAAATACGTTATTATCCGCTACCAGCTATTATGTAAAGAATGGTGGCAGCGATTCCAATTCAGGTCTCGATGATGCCCATGCATGGGCACATCATCCTTGGATGAGTACCTGGACAGGAAGCGTCGTTCTTTCTGCTGGAGATATTGTTCATTTGAAAAGAGGTAGTAACTGGAGTATAGCGAATCCTACTGATAGCTTTATTATAGTTAAACAGAGTGGTATTGCTGGAAATCCTATAATAACCACCTGGTATGGAACGTCTGGAGACAAACCTCTCATCCAAATAACGGGCGATTATCCTTATAGTGTGATTCAAAGTTTCGGCAAATCATTTATAACATTCGATCATCTTGATATTAAGCATTTTAGTTCTATACAGGATCTGTACAATTTTCAGAATGGAATAATGTTTAGTAAAGATGCAATTAACAATGTCCCTCATGATTGGATCATCACAAACTGTGAAATACACAACATCCCAAAGTATGGCATATGTGGTTATGATGATTCATATAACATTATAATTGGAGATATTACAGCAACTTCCTGTGCAACCGCACTATCTTATAGTAATCATATTTATGATTGTGGGTACTGTGGAATAATGCTTGCCGGTCGTAATCCTGAAAATAATATTTCTAATTGGCAAGTATATTATAATTATGTTCATGATATTGATAATAATGGTGGGCTAAGAAATGCCTATGGTATCTCTTTTTCTTCAGACAAAGTTGGAGGTGCAGGTATAGGCTATTCGACCGGATGGCCAAGTTATGCAACTGCAAGGTTTAATCGAGTAGCAAATGTTTCTGGCCATGAAGGAATTGAATGTCATGGAGGTACATATATATATTTTCAAGATAACTTTGTTTATAATTGTTTGGATGGTATTTTGCTTCAAGCAGCAGATAGATCGTATGCTGAGATAGCTACGATGGATCATGGGTTTATTGAAAGAAATACTGTTGAAAATTCTGGTAATCATGCTTTTTCAAATTATTCTTTTATTGGAGTAGTTGCGGAGAATAGTTTATTTAGAGCTACAAATTGTTATGTTAGAGATAACAAATGTTTTTATACAGAAAGACCCTCATCTGAAAAATCAGCGTTCGGAATTAATCTTTATAATGTTGATGGGGTAACTGTTGAAAGAAACAGAGTTTTCAATGGTCCAGTTGGTGATGCTGGTGCTGGTATAGGCATAAGTAGTTCAGGAACTTCAAAAAATGTTATTCTTAGTAATAACTGGATTGATAATTGGGATCATGGTATTTATTTCCCAAGTGATAATCTTGATGGAGACGTATTGATCAATAATAATATTGTTCATTCCCATCAAAAACCATTTGTCATATATGAGGGAACTCTTATTTCGGGCGTTAATATTATGATTTATAATAATTCAATGTTCTCTTCCTCAACTGCTCCTTATCCCTATGTAATTCAAACCAACCTGGGAGACTTGATAATAAATTCAGGAGCCTCTCTTTTTATTAAGAATAACATATTGGGAATCATATCAACTACAGGTGCTGGACGATATATTCTAGGCCCCACTGTTATTAATGGATCATTTGAATGTGATTATAATCTGTTTTGGAATAGTACATTTTCAACACCATTTGTTTTAAATGACGCTTATCATAATTGGGCAGATTGGAATGCACATGGATATGATACTCATAGTCTTAACAATACTGATCCACTATTTACTAACGAAAGTGGATTATATTCTGAAGATTCTGATTTTAAACTAAAAAATAATTCTCCTTCGATTAATAGAGGAGTTGTTGTAAGTGAAATTGTTAGCGACTTTTATGGTGAACCTCGCGATGATGTTCCTGACATTGGAGCCGACGAGTATTATATTCCAGATCAAACAATTGTTGCAACAGCTATTAAAGTTACAGGAGAAGGTGGGGCAACGACGATAACAACCGACAAAGGTACTCTTCAACTAAGTGCAGCGATAACTCCGGATAATGCAAGTAATAAGACTGTTACATGGTCGATAGCAAATGGAACCGGACAGGCAACAATTAATTCGACAGGTCTTGTAACAGCTGCAGCTAATGGAACAATTACTGCAAAAGCGACATCCAATGATAGTCAAGGTATTTCCGGGACGCTGGTAATAACAATATCAAACCAAATCATTCCAGTCACGGGAATAACAGTCACTGGCGCAGGTGGGGCAACGACTATAACAACAGACAAAGGTACTCTTCAACTAAGTGCAGCGATAACTCCGGATAATGCAAGTAATAAGACTGTTACATGGTCAATAGCAAATGGAACCGGACAGGCAACAATTAATTCGACAGGTCTTGTAACAGCTGCAGCTAGTGGAACAATAACGGCAAAGGCGACAACAAATGATGGTTCGGGAGTTTATGGAATACTGGTTATCACAATTTCAAACAAGATTATTCCAACAACAAAGATTATAGTCACGGGAGCAGGAGGAATCAATACAATATCCACTTATCACGGGACTCTTCAGCTAAGTGTAGCGATTACTCCCAGTAATGCCACAAATCAAACAGTTAAATGGAGTATCTCCGAGGGTACAGGACAGGCTAGCATAAGTACTTTTGGAGTTGTAACAGCAATAGCCAATGGAATGGTAACAGTAAGAGCAACTTCAAGTGATGGTTCAGGCGTTTTTGGAATAATGGTTATTACAATATCAAACCAGGTCATCCCCATTTATCCTACTTACTTGAATTCAACTATACAGAATATTACTCCATCTATCCTTGAAATGAATTATGATGTCATGCTGGCAAATGCTGTTCCTTCTGCATCGGCATTTAAAGTAACAGTAAACTCTATTTCAAGAGCTGTTAATTCTGTTACTATTTCAGGAACAAGGGTTCTTTTAACTCTTTCAGCTAAGGTATTCTATAAAGACATCATTGAAGTTTCTTATATCGTACCTTCAACAAATCCTTTACAGTCGACAATTGGCTATCAAGCTGCTTCTTTAATTCGCCAACCCGTAACTAATAATGTTTCTACTGTTAACTCTCCGCCCGTAATAGTAGTAAATTATCAATCAAATAGTTATTCAGGAATTATAAGTGAAATAGACGCCAGCGAGAGTTATGATCCTGATGATGATAATCTTACTTATGCATGGGAAATACCTTCTGATATTCCTGTGTCTTCCACTTCTAGTTCCAAAATTAGATTTCTTAACCCCAGCATCAAGACTTATTATCAGAATGTAGAATTTATGTTAAAAGTTAGTGATGGGAATACAATACAATCAAGGATAATCCCAATAGAGATTCTTCCTTATAGACCTGAACTAATTGAAGTTGAAATTTCAGATGTTGAAGCAAGCAGTTACGAAAGCCCTTTCTATCCTTATAACATTATTGATGGGAATATTGGAACTATGTGGGTAGCTAATGGTATTAATCAATGGGTCACTGTGAAACTTAAAGAATTTTCTGATGTTCAACATGTTAAATTAGCTTTTCAGCCTGGACAAAAGAAGGAATCGTATTTTGATATACTTGGATCAAGTGATAGTTTATACTGGGAATCAATTTTAAATAAATCAGCATCCTGTGATTTTTCTGGAGATCTTCAGGTTTTTGAATTTCCACAATCTAAATCTTGGAAAGAATATGGTTATATTAAATTGATTGGATTAGGCAATTCAAAAGATTCCTGGAACTACATTTCTGAGTTGAAGATATTTGGATATAAGAATAGAAATGCCAAAAATTATGAAGAGCAGCCTATAAAGATTTATCCTAATCCAGCTAAAAAGTTTATTAACATTCGAATCGATTCGTCAACTTTGTTACCCGATTTTATCAGAATACTAAATTTATTGGGGAAGGTTGTTTTTCAGGATAAGATTACTCCAGATATAAAAGAGTTACAAATCCCTATTAATCTTATTGAAGGGGTTTATATTGTTCAAATTGGATCAGGTAACTTAACCCTGTTTACTCAAAAACTGATAGTTGAGAAGAATGGTCTATAAAATTATGAAGTCAGGCATTTATTTAAAGCATTGAGAACCCTTGTACGATCATCATCAGACATATTTGAGCCCGAAGGAAGACAGAGACCCTTAATAAACAGATTTTCACACGTGCCGTTAACATATTTAGGACTGGACGTAAAAATTGGCTGCAAATGCATTGGTTTCCAGAGTGGGCGTGATTCAATGTTTTCTTTTGCCAGAGCCTTTTGTAAATCTTCCCGGGTTTTATTGGTTTTCTTTGAATCGATTAAAATTGCAGTCAGCCAATGATTTGAAAAATAAGAATCACCTGGTTCTTCCAGAAAGCTTATTCCATCGTACTTTTCCAGATTATTTTTGTAAAAAAAGAAGTTTTCCCTTCTTTGTTTTATTCGCTGATCGATAATCTCCATTTGTCCACGGCCTATTCCTGCCAATATATTACTCAACCGATAATTATAACCTATCTGGCTATGCTCATAATGAGGAGCCTGATCCCGTGCCTGCGTTGAAAGATACCTCGCTTTGGTAATTAATTTTTCTTCATTTGAAATGAGTGCACCTCCTCCGGATGTAGTAATAATCTTGTTGCCATTGAAAGATAAGGCAGCCATTTTACCAAATGATCCAACAAGACGATTTTTATACTGACTTCCAAGAGCTTCTGCCGCATCTTCTATAACAGGTATCCCATACTCATCGGCTATTTCCATTATTCTTGCCATGTTTGCAGGCATTCCATATAAGTGCACGGGTATAATAGCTTTTGGTTTTCTACCCCTCGAAAGACGATCTTTGATAGCAATTTCCAGTGTATCAGGACACATATTCCAGGTCTCTTGTTCAGAATCTATTAAAACAGGTGTTGCACACAGATATACAATAGGATTAACAGTCGCAGCAAAAGTGAATGATGAGGCAATTACCTCGTCACCTCTTTTTACCCCCAGCAGGATTAATGCCAGATGGATGGCGGCAGTACCTGAATTCATGGCGGCTGCATATCCTACTCCAATATAATGCGCAATTGAATTCTCAAACGCATCCACGTTCGGACCAAGTGGAGCCACCCAGTTTGTAGTAAATGCTTCGCTGATGTACTTTTGTTCTGTCCCTTCCATGTGCGGAGATGAGAGCCAGATTTTTGATTTCATTTTCACTAAATTTCTATGCAAATGTAATCAGGATTATACATTTGAATATTTACCCCTGCGAAAAATTGTTTTATAAATAATAGAAATATCACCCCAGAAACTTCTTGAATAATAATATTCCAGATTTAGTTTAACCTTGTCAGGCCATAAAACTTCATCATTAAATTTTTGAGGATCTGGAACCGATGCTAAAAGTTGTTCTTCGTTTGAGTATTTCAGCGTAGCAGGACCAGTAATTCCTGGACGAAGTTCCAGGATAAATCTTTCTTTACCAGTAAGTTTACTATTATATTCAGGCATATCAGGTCTTGGACCTACAAAACTCATATCACCTTTAAGGACGTTCCAAAGTTCGTGCAATTCGTCCAATTTATGCTTACGTAAGAATGCTCCTAATGGTGTTATTCGATCCTCTCCCTTTACAGAAATAGTATTTCCGCCATGGTTTAGAGTCATAGTTCGAAATTTGTAAATTATAAACGTTTTACCATTTCTTCCCATTCTTTCTTGACGAAAAAGGATAGGACCTGGCATGAAGAGTTTAATCAGAATCGTAATTATTAGAAATAGTGGGGAGAGTATGATCAATCCAAAAAATGAAACTACAATATCAAATAGTCGCTTCTGGAACATTCTTTTTCCTTATTAAATACATAAACTTATAGTTCTTCTTCACTTAATTAGAAGTTAAGAGTTTTACAATTTACTTTGAGGTGAATAGCACCTTAAATATCCCAACTAGCGATCCAACACCGTATGAAATATGAAGTGACACAAAAACTAAGAGAAGATAAAACAGATTCATCTTTTTCCTGACACTTAAAGATAGACTTATCATTAATATTATAGAAATGTATATGAACAAAGAAATCCCTGTTACGACAAGAAATATGGGTTTAACCAATGCTAAGAGCATTGGTGTTATCAAGGATAGTAAAAAAATTATCGGTATAAAGTGACGAATCGAAAGTGAACTAAATGTTTTTGTATAATACACTGTCATTACATTCCACTTACCATTCTCAAAGTTGTTAAGTATAAACGAATTAATTGTTTCTCGCACCAAATAAGTACAATATGTACCGGGGATTAAAAATATTTTTCCTCCTCCTCTGATAATTCGTTTGTTAAGTTCTATATCCTGATTACGATTCAACCGTGTATCATAATTTCCAAATCGTTCAAATACATCCTTTCGAAAACAACCAAAAGGGACTGTATCTACTTCTTTTACTTTCTTAATCCCAATTCTAAAATAAGAGTTACCAATCCCCCAAGGATTATTAAGCACTTCTTTAATAGCTATTGTAAGTGGATTCTTATTCAAAGTATCTGTCTTTAACGCTGCACCCACATTATCTGCTTTCAGTTCTATTAGATTTCGTACTAATACAGAAAAGTAATTTTTTGCGTATATAGAATGTGCATCAATGCGAATAATTATTTCACCAATGGCATATTTGATACCTATATTCAGGGCATATGGAACCGTTCTGTATGGATTGCTTAAAAGGTGAATAAAGGAATATTTCTGTTGATATTCCTGAATAATGATACGAGTATTATCTGTGCTATTTCCGTCCACAAAAAGAATCATCATCCTTTCTTTTGGGTAATCTGATTGAATAATTGAGTTAATGCAATTGGCGATATATTTTTCTTCGTTATAGGCAGGACAAATGACAGTTATAAAGGGATTAGAATCATTATTCATTTTATAAATATTATTATGCTTACTTTATAGGTAACTTATTCTTAAGGTATTGCCAGAATACGCAACGAAGAGTCCATATTCTACTAGTAAATCGAATGATACTGTATCAACCTGCAATTTGTAACCAGGCCTCATTCAAGATGCTTACAGGTAGCATATACGAGGAGTTTCTGCAAGTTGAAAAACCGTTGCTTAAGCCACTTCCACAGGATCGATTCACAATAAAACCACAACTGCAGGGAAATTACATATGAACTACCATGTCATTTTAGGCAAGGATAAAAACTGTAAAATAGGGTTATTACATTTATTTTTCAGCGGCTACTTAAAGATATAAAGTACAAAGTAATACATAAATGCATTTCGAGGTACGAAGGAATTGCATTTTATATGAAAATTGTTGATTTTACAAAGTTTTTTGTAATGTTCGGTTACAAAATCAAATGATAGCTTATCTGGAGAATTTGTATTGTAAAAATCTTTCCGCCTTTTCCACCACTCTATTCCATCATGGAAATTGTAAGGTTCAATATTCACATCTAAAATAATGGCACATTCGTCTTTACAAACTCTAAACACATCCGGAAATAGTTCAAAATGTTCGCAGTATCTTCCCTCACCGTAAATTGATTGGGGATTATCAATTACTATCAGATCATATTTTGAAGAAGTTGTTTTTATTTCTTCAAACGAATCAACTGTTTTAATTATAGCCTGAGGCAGATTAGATCTCAATTCTGGCAGGAATTCGGGATTGATTTCCCATACTTCCAATTTATTAACTTGATTTGCGTAAAACTTTGTATGCCAATCACCTTTTCGCCCAAACATTTCCAAAGCATAAGCTGAATTTAGATCAAATCCATGCAGCTGAAGTATTTCCAAGACTTTCTGGATGGGATTCAATGTGTTCATTTTTTATCTTTTACTGTTTCTACTCTGCAAAATAGTTGCTCCATTAATAGCAAAGTTTCTGTTATATAAATTAACTATGATATATTAATTATAATAGAGGATTAATTTACTATTTCTTATCATGTAATTCTTATTCAATTTATGTTGCCATTAGCATTAAAAATCGAATGTTTATTTTATCACTTATGGTACTTTCGGTTAGATTATTTAGAAGATTATGATATTTTGTAACCAAATCCATTCTAATATCAATTTAGCGATAAGGGCCAGTGAAACTTGCTTATTATATGGTTTTATCTTTGTCCACGTTATTTCATTACATAATAATAAGTTAGATTTCTATTTAATATAAATATACTATTAGAGTTTTAAGCTTAAAAGATATTTATGCACTTTTTCTCTCCCTATGTTAAATAAAATATCTAGAATTGACAGACCAGGCAAAAATGTTTTAGTATTATTTTGATTATAGACAGGATGTTCAAATTCATTGTATAATAACCTAATTTTGTTTTTCTCAAATAAAGCACCAAGCTGATATTTATCTCCTCCCATCCCTGATAAATAAGTATCGCCGTTAAGCTTTTTAATTATTTCCACTAACCGTTTGGTAGAAGAATCAGGTACCAAAAGAGACGAAGAATTAATAAAAGTATTTTCAATGCCCAGATATTCTGATAAAGCAATAATATTGTGGATATTGAATTCAGAAAGCGAATCAGTATTATAATCAATCAAGTTTTGAGTGAAATCAATGGTTTCTTGATAGTATGGAGCCTTTGAATAGTTAGCCCTAAGTGTCCCTTTTAGCTTCCTTCTCCAAAGAATATTGGCAAAATAACTTTGGCTGATAAGCTGCTTCTGTGATTCCCTTTTGATAGGGACACTAAAGAATTGTGGATTCCCATTTATGTTCAAAGATGTTCTATAAATGTAATTTCGTACGAGCTGAACATCATCGAGAAATACGAAGGTATCTGAGCGAACAATTTTGACAAAGTATCCAAACCAGGGAAAAAAATTAGGTTGATGTATTCCAATGATCATAATTAGAAGAATTAATCATTTAATTATAGTATCCATCTTATAACTTCAAAAGCTTCTGCAAATTGGCAACCAATTTGGACTCCTCTTGTCCTGGCAAGTGAAAAAATAAAATCTTCTGCGATATAGTCTCTGCCTTTCTGAGAAGAGTACTCCTCAAGTGCTTCAATCTTTTTTCTAACGTGTCTTTCTTCCAATTTGATAAAAGAAGTGGTGTTAAAAGACAAATTGTTCCATATCAATTCATACCCCAAAATTGACACGTCCTTAAACGCCCTTAATCCTTCATTTGCAACTGTCGTGTGATCCTGGTGGATATCATTAAGCGATGGCATTAAAATAAGGTCGAACTTTATTTCTTTTTTAATCTTTACTAGCTGCTCAAGAATATCCTGTCTTACATAGTTTAGTTTCCGCACTTCATAATCAAGAACAATAAGGTTATCCGCTTTTATCCCAAGTTTTCTCGTTGCTGCTTTAACTTCAGTTTTTAATATATCTTTTGGCATTCCTTTGGGAATTGATTGGTCTGCTGTTGAAAATGCCATATAGTAGACATTGGCATCGTATTCAATGAATTTGACAATTGATCCCCCAGCACCTAATTCTCCATCATCAGTATGTGGTGCTAGTACAAGTATATTATAAAATGAATGAGTCACTATTTATACTATTAAAAGTAAATAATTCACCTATCTGTTCTGTTAATCTTCTGAAAGTGCATAAAGATAAGCCTTATTTTTTGCAATATTCCATGACTTTATATACTACGTAAAAGTGCATGTCTATATTGGGTTCAATAAATTCTGAAATTAAAATCCTTCTACCTAAAATTCTGCTTTTTGAAGACTTGTTAATTTATTGGAAGACTATCTTATACTTAGTTTTCTATATAACGCTATAAGTAATTTTTCTTGTGTACTCCAATTATATTCCTGAATAATTGCCATTTGCCCGTTTTTACCCATTTCCTTGGCTTCATCGGGATTATTTAATAAATATTTGACTGCTTTAACAATGTCATTAATATTGGTAGGATTAACAGTAATTCCACATTTATAATTGTCAATAATCTTTTTATGAAGTACAAAATCTGAACATATAACAGGTAATCCAGCTTCCATAAATTCA
>Ga0208980_10001304_pt1 | contig 15055 bp, 9 predicted proteins | sample WetSurMetagenome_3_FD_187993 | JGI IMG/M metagenome (GOLD analysis project Ga0208980, IMG submission 187993) | Wetland microbial communities from Twitchell Island in the Sacramento Delta, sample from surface sediment Aug2011 Site A1 Bulk (version 2) | ecosystem: Environmental > Aquatic > Marine... | reverse complement strand
AGGATCAACAATGAAGTCATCTTCATCTCGTATGCCTCAATTTTCTTGCCCAGGTACTCAGGTGTCCGACCCACCATCAAGCCGGCAACAAAGACTGCCACAATGACGAAGACAAACATCCCATACAGACCGGAACCGACCCCACCAAAGGAGACTTCACCCAGCATCATCATCCACAGCGCAACCAGACCTCCGAGCGGGCTGTATGAGTCATGCATACTGTTGACTGAGCCGTTGGAAGCAGCCGTAGTTATCGTCTCCCATAAGCTGGAATTGGCGATGCCAAAACGAACTTCCTTACCTTCCATGTTTCCACCAAGATTGGTTGCGCTAGAGGTCTGGTCCACCCCAAGGCTGGTTAGGGCAGGGTTACTCCTTAGTTCAGAGGAATAAGACACTCCCAACGGCAGCCAAAGGAGTATTAACATCGCGGCGAGGATGGCCCAGCCTTGACGAGGGGAACCAACCATTTTCCCGAATGTATACGTCAAAGCCGCTGGGATGAGCAGGATAGAGAGCATTTCCAAGAAATTAGAAAATGGGGTGGGGTTTTCGAATGGATGGGCTGAATTGACGTTAAAAAAACCACCTCCGTTCGTCCCTAGTTCCTTGATGGCAATCTGGGATGCAACTGGTCCTACCGCCAGCACCTGATTGTTTAGCACAACCGTTTCCATCTTTGGGTTTACAATGGAATTCATTACAGGATTGCCATCGGCATCTCGCACTGGTTGCTGGTAGCTGGTAGGCTGCAACACAGCTGTCTGCTTAAAGGGTGAAAAGGTCTGTACAACTCCCTGGCTGACCAGAGTCAGAGCGAGCAGGATCGACAATGGCAACAAAATGTATAGTGTGCCACGGGTAAGGTCAACCCAAAAGTTGCCCAGTTTTGTGGTCTGTCTACGCTCCAGGGAGCGGATGAAAGCAATCAAAACGGCCATTCCTGCCGCTGCCGAGACGAAGTTCTGCACAGTTAGGCCAACCATCTGGGTAAGGTTGCTCAAAGTGGTCTCGCCTCCGTAGTTCTGCCAGTTGGTATTGGTCACGAAACTGATGGCTGTATTGAATGATAGTTCTGGTGGTGTTGCTCTTAAATTCTGTGGGTTAAGCGGCAGAAACCCTTGTAAGCGTTGAATAAGATATACCACCAGGAAGCTTATTGCGCTGAAAACCAGCAAAGCTAAGGTATATGTCTTCCAATCCATCTCATCTACGGGACTTATGCCCAACAACCGGTAACACAACCGTTCCAATGGAACGAAAATCCGGTCGAGGAATGTGGATTCTCCTTGATATACACGTGCCATATACAAGCCGAGCGGCTTGACCAGTAATAGCAAGATGATGAAATAGATCCCGATTTGAAGGTAACTATTGAGAGTCATAAGGTAACCACTGTAAAGGCGTTAACCGAACCACTCAGGTTTGAGCAACGCTAAAAGAAGATAAACCAACAACGCCACAGAAATGATTCCAGCGATAAGGTATAAGGGATTCATATCACTCCTTCATCAAGCGCTCGCATAAAACCAGCAATCCCCAGGATGCTAGGAAGAGAACAAAAGCAATCATTAGATAGACGATATCAGCCATATGAGATCAGTAGGAAATATATTTGCACGCTAATATATCGCTATCAAAGTCAATTTAGTGGCAAAGAATCACTGAAAATGGTCAAGAAAGTATTAAGATACAAGGTTAAACACAAATGGCAGGTGTGAATTTTGCGGTTTTTCTTCCTATTTCAGCACACAACCCGGTCTCTTGTCTGAACAACAGATATGGGTATTGACATTTGTAAAAAAACCACTATACTTAACTTTGTAAGTCCATTGGACTTACAATCCCAATCCAACCGTCTTCTCATGGCAACGCCCATGCAAAAAGCAACCCGCCAGCATACAAAGGAACATAACCGTAACCTGGTGCTAAAGACGATCTTCGAGCACGACAGCATAAGTCGGGCTGAGATTGCGCGTGTTACCAGCCTTACTCGAACCACAGTCTCTGATATCGTTGCAGATTTGCTCGAGGAAGGTTTGGTCAGCGAAATCGGTGTTGGCTCATCTCTGGGCGGTAAATCTCCTATTCTGCTGAGCCTTGTAGATGACTCACGATATCTCATCGGTCTCGATCTGGCGCGCAACCAGTTTCGAGGTGCGATTGTGAACCTGCGCGGCAAAATTCGTGAAACTGTCACATTACCCGTGAACAGCAACAATGGCGATGAAGCGTTGGCACTGGTATATGAAATCCTAGACCAGCTTATGGAAGCATCCTGCCTACCCCTGGTTGGGATCGGGATAGGTACCCCAGGTTTGGTGAACATCACCGACGGGATCGTGATCAATGCCGTGAACCTCGATTGGAAGGATTTACCACTGGCTCGCCTGATGGGAGAACGCTACCATCTGCCTGTATATATTCTCAACGATAGCCAGGCGGCTGCAATGGGTGAATATACATATGGAGATAGTCATCCATCGGATAGCAACCTGATCGTCATCAATGCCCGGCATGGCATCGGTTCGGGCATTATCATCAATGGGCGGTTGTTCCAAGGGGATGGTGGTGGGGCGGGAGAAATCGGTCACGTTGTTGTGGTGCCAGATGGAGGTCAGCTTTGTCGCTGTGGCAACCGAGGATGCCTCGAGACTGTTGCCAGCACCCAAGCACTTATCAAACGAGTACAGTCTCTCGTCGCTCAAACCAGTTCAAACCAACTTGCGCAGTCGTCCCACGAAATTACCCTGGATACTATCGAGCAGGCTTTAACGAATGGCGATCCTCTGGTTTGCCAGGCGGTTCTAGAAACCGGACGCTATATGGGTATGGCAATCTCTACCCTGGTCGGCACGCTTAATATTCAGAAAATTGTACTCACTGGCGACATGACTCGATTTGGTAGCCCATGGCTAGAAGCGATTCGAGGGATGCTTACCCAACTGACGCTCTTCAGACTGGCGCAAGAAACGCACATCGAGATTGGGCAGTTGGCTGGGAACGACGTCATCCTCGGGGCCTCGGCAATGTTGGCAAATAATTATTCACTACTTTTCAAATCTCAACCGTCGCGTGGCTGAACATGTTTATAAACTTATCCATGAGACGTAAATTCTATGACTGACTTCTTCACTCTGGTCAAACCTATATTGATACCGCCTCTGGATGATGCGTTTCGCCCAGCTGCCCTGGCAAATCGCGCCTTCGAACAAGAAACAGCTTTATCGAGCGTGCCATTGATTATCGCCTTGGAAAGAGATGACGGAAAGCTATCACGGTTCGAAACCCGGGTTTTCCCTGAAGATCACCCACGTGCGGAGGCAAATCTATACTACGCGGAACGCATCCTCAAATTCCTGCTCTGGCAGCGTGGGGCCAGTAAGGTTTATGTCAGTGGGCCGCGCAGTGTCGGCGAATATCTACAGAAATGTTACACGCCAGGCGGAAAGCGTAATTTCGATGTTCACTTTATGAGCGAACAGGTATATGAGCGGGCTTTCAGTGTGAAGTTATGTAGCCCGTCACAGGTGCCACCTGCTCAGGATAGCGGAGAAGCACTGGGTCGCCATTTGGAGGGTTGCCGTATCGGCTTTGACCTGGGCGCTTCGGATCGTAAGGTCAGTGCAGTCATTGATGGCCGGGTGGTTTACAGCGAAGAAGTTATCTGGGAGCCAAGCCAGCACTCTGATCCAGAATATCACTACCGCGAAATCATAACGGCTTTAAAAACAGCTGCCTCAAAGATGCCGCGGGTCGACGCGATTGGTGGGAGTTCGGCAGGGATTTACATCGATAACCGCCCGATGGTGGCTTCCATTTTCCGCGGTATCGCACCTGAACGGTTCCACGAGATCCGTAATCTCTTCCTGCGTATTCGCGACGAGTTGAACGTCCCTCTGGAAGTCATCAATGACGGGGATGTCACTGCCCTGGCGGGGTCTATGTCTTTGGAAGATCAAGGAATCCTTGGAATTGCAATGGGTTCCAGCCAGGCGGCCGGGTATATCGATATGCACGGTCGTATCATGGGCTGGCTGAATGAGCTAGCATTTGCTCCCATTGATTACTCTTCAACCGCCGCCAGTGATGAGTGGTCAGGCGATATTGGCTGCGGTGCTCAATATTTATCACAGCAGTGCGTATTCCGGTTGGCACCCCGTGCGGGCATTCAAATTCCTGGCAACCTCCCCGACGCGGCGAAATTAAAATTCGTCCAGGAAAAACTGGATGGTGGAGACAAGGGTGCGGTTAAGATCTGGCAGAGTATTGGAATTTATCTGGGTTATGCTCTGGCACATTATGCAGAGTTCTATGACATGAAGCACGTATTGATCTTGGGACGATGTACTTCCGGACTAGGAGGAACCCTGATACTAGACGAAGCGCGCAAGGTGCTGGAAGCTCAATTTCCAGATCTTATCGCCCGCTTTCAGGTACAGCTCCCGGATGAACGTAGCCGACGGGTCGGCCAGTCGATTGCCGCCGCAAGTCTACCAAAATCTATTAAAGTTATGGAACCGATGGCATGAACAAAGTAAAAATCCTATTCCTGAACATCCAATTCGTCCTGTTTCCAACCTTAGGAGCATTCCATGCACTTTAACCTTCCCACTGCTGAAATCTACGTCCCCGATGGGTTGCCCGCCGAACAGGCTCTGAGACGCACCACCCACTTGGCGGTCAGCGCACATCAAGACGATATCGAGATCATGGCAGTGGCGCCGATCCTACAGTGTTTCCAACAGGAAGATCTATGGTTCACAGGTGTTGTATTGACCGATGGGCGTGGCTCACCACGCGATGATCTTTACAAAGATTATACAGACGAAGCCATGCGCCACGTACGCTTCAAAGAGCAAAAGAAAGCTGCCATCCTCGGAGAATATGCCGCCCAGGTGATGCTCGATTACCCCAGCAAAGCCATCAAGGACGGATCAAATAGGCAACCTATCGAGGATCTTGCCCAAATCTTGAAAGTTACCCATCCGCAATTCGTTTACGCTCATAATCCTGCGGATAAACATGACACCCACGTTGGTGCGGCGATCAAAGTCATCGCTGCTATCCGCAGCCTGCCAGAAACGGAGCGTCCACAAAAGCTTTTTGGATGCGAAGTCTGGCGTGATTTAGATTGGATGGTGGATAGCGACAAAGTTGCTTTCAACCTGACATCTCACGAGAATTTGCAGGAAGCGTTACTCGGAATTTTTGATTCTCAGATTTGTGGTGGTAAACGCTATGACCTGGCAACAATGGGACGCCGCCGAGCGAATGCCACCTATTTTGAATCTCATGGAGTGGATGCAACCAACGGAATGTCTTATGCGATGGATCTGACCCCCTTAATCCTCTCTCCAGAGAAAGAAATCATCCCGTTTGTACTGGAACACATCCAACGTTTTTCACATGATGTTGCCAACCGCCTGACCCGCTTAGGCATAAGTGATCAATAAACCAATGAAATCATTTTTGGAAAGTTCCTTTACAGATACTGACACAAAAGTAAATAGAAAGGAGGATCTGGTATAACTCGAACGAATTAGAAATTCAAATCCGATCAGTTGTTTGGTTCAAAAATAATCTGAAAATTAACAAAAGGAGAATGGAGACATGCGTACGAAACTTTTAACCTTATTATTGCTGGTGAGCGTCCTGGTTACAGGATGCGCTAAAGCAACCACCCAGGCACCTGCTACAGAACCGCCCGTTGTTCCTACGGAAGTTGTTGCCACTGAGGCACCTGTTGTTCCCACCGAGGTACCTCCAACAGAAGTGCCTCCCACGGAGGCTGCTCCGGAACCGGTAACACTAAAGATTTACCTCCTTGACTATACACCCGATACCATCACCTGGCTGAAGGAAGAGATTAATCCTGCTTTTGAAGCAGCTCACCCGGGCACGACGGTTGAAATCACCGAGGGTAGCTGGTCAGGATGGGATACTACTTTCGCTGGCTTTTTTGCAGCCGGAGAAGGTCCCGACATCATCAACCTTGGCTCAGAGATGAACACCTTGTATGGTCCGAGCCTGGCTGATATGGATTCATACCTTGGTGAAGCTGCCTGGCCAGATATTGCGAATTTTGGACCAGCTCTAGAGAATGCTAAGTATGAAGGCAAGCTGCGCGGGTTACCAATCTTCACTGCCCCGCGTTATGTCTTTTGCCGTACCGACCTGGCAGTTGGCACGCTACCACAAATGAGCTTTGCTGATTGGGTCACTTTCGCTAAGGCGAACACAATCATCGATCCTGCGACCAACTCCCTAACCCAGCAAGCGCTCGTCCCCGTAGATGCATTGTCAATGGCTGACTGGCAATGGTGGCTGCTGGTATATAACTCTCTTGGTGGTACATTGTATAAAGCAGATGGCACCCCGAACTTTGACTCTCCAGAGGCTTTGGCAACGACACAATTCATGCTTGATATGCGCCAGGCTACCTATGGACCGGCAACGGACGCGGTTGGTGGATTGCCTACTGGTCAGGGTTCTGTGATTGATGTCAATGATGAGACCGGTGCAAACAATGGTGCTGTTTGCCTGGCACATTCTGGTTGGGCGGCACCAGCATTTGACCGACCCATTTGGGAAAAGATCAGCATTGAACCGTTCTATGGCGACCCGCCGAACTTCCCGAATAGCAAGCCGGTGGTGTTGGCTTTCAATGACTGGCTGGCTGTGGCCGATTATAGCCCGAACAAGGAATTGGCTGCTGAATGGCTTAAGATGGCCTTCACTAAAGAAGCCAACCACAAATGGAACGAGACCATGAGCTTGATTCCTTCCCGCAATGATGCCCAGTATGGGTATGTGACCGACTCACCTCAACTGAAAAGGGAAGCCGAACTTGCATCTCAGTATGGGGTTGGATTTGCGGGCATCGAGGAATCTGCAAAGCTATCGACCATTATGCAGGAAGCCTTGGGCAAACTCATCACGGAAGAATTGACCCCCGAAGAAGTGGTTGCTCAGATTCAAGAACAATACTCTGCCGCACTCGGTAAGTAGGTACTTCTACTCAATAATGTCGAATTGGATGGGGTCATTCCCCATCCAATTCGCATTGTGAATGTGAATCTGGATAGCAACTGATGTCACAAAATCCTTACATCGATGTATTGATTAACGCTGTTCTTACAGTATTGTTCATCATCATAGCCAGCTTTGGATTAGGTACCCTGGCGCGCTACATCGCCAAATGGGCAGGGGCACCGAAAAAGCAACAGGAAAATACTTTCGCGGGATATTTATTTGCTGCACCGTGGATTGTTGGCTTCCTGATATTTGTGCTCATTCCGCTAGGCTATTCATTATATTGGAGTTTCACTGATTATCGCGTCACGGAAAATGTACCGCCAAACTGGGTAGGTTTGAGTAATTATGCTCAGCTGATCCATGATTCCGGTTTTCGGGCCTCCATTGTCAATACCCTCTTTCTCACCGCAATTGGATTACCACTCATGATTGCGGTAGCACTTTTCCTGGCTGTCTTATTGAACCAAAAAACCCGCGGTGAACACGTGTTCCGCATGGCATTCTATCTGCCTGTCATCCTGGGCTTTAACACAGCCGTACTTTTATCCTGGCGTTTAATGCTGAACACAGGTACTGGGATTATCAACCAGCTGATCCGAGCATTTTCCAATGCATTCCCGCCTTTCAGTTACCTGAACCGCGCAGTTATTTTTATTCAAGAACTTATCAGCGCTGTATTTCTCGGTATCAGCAGCGGAAAATTCAACCTGCTCAACCGCGTTTGGGCTGCCGGGCTACCAGCTGCCAACCGGGTTCCAATGTGGGTGGAAAGTCCACTTTGGACAAAAATGTCGGTCGTCTTATTAATGGTCTGGGGCTGTGGGGCAATGATGTTGATATTTTTGGCCGGTTTGAACAATATTCCTCGCGAGCTCCACGACGCTGCCGATGTGGACGGAGCCAATAGCTGGCAGCACTTCTGGAAAATATCTTTCCCTCTTCTCACACCCTTCGTTTTTTACAACCTGGTGGTGGGCTTGATCGCCTGCCTTCAAATTTTCGAGCCCATTTATGTGCTCTACCGTGACAATCAACCGCTGGTTCCGTCAGTAATCTCAATGGTGTATTACCTGTGGCAGACTTCTTTCAGGAATTTTGAGATCGGATATGGTTCAGCCATTTCCTGGCTGATTCTTTTCTTGATCCTGGCTGTTACTGCAGTTCAGTTCCTGATACAAAAACGCTGGGTTAACTACGATCTATATTAGGAGAAGAGTGTGCGTACTACTTGGCATATAACTAAACGAATCATACTCTACATCTTTCTTACAGGCGCCACAGTTGTAATGTGTTTTCCACTCTTTTGGATGATATCCTCCTCCTTGAAAACACTGCAAGAGACAAACTCGCCGGGTATTCTATTGGTGCCTGCACATCCCACCCTGGCAGCTTATATCGATATCTTCCATAATGCAGACTTCCTGCGATCATATTTCAACTCAGTTTTTTATACAACCCTGGCATTAATCGGTACGCTTTTCTCCATTGCTGTAGTGGCATACGCTTTCAGCCGTATTAAATGGCCGGGACGGAACATCGTTTTCTTCTTGATGTTATCTACGATGATGATTCCCTCGCAAGCACTGCTTGTTCCCCAGTATGTCTTCTTTAACAAACTACACTGGATTGGCAGTTTTAATCCAATCGTGATCCCTGGTTTTTTCGCGGGTGGCGCGGCAATGATCTTTTTACTGCGGCAAGCCATGGCTCAAATCCCGGTCGAGCTGGATGAATCGGCTATCATGGACGGGGCAAACCATTTACAGATATTTTGGGAGATCGTCTTACCCTTGGTCAAAGCACCAATAGCGATTGTGGCAACTTTTCTTTTCGTTGGTTTATGGAACAGCCTTCTGGCACCCCTAATTTACTTGCAAACGGTCAGTCTTTATACATTGCCTGTGTACGTATCTACACTCTACAACATTAATAGTGCAGTGCAGCCATGGCCTACTATCATGACGGCCGCTGTGCTTACCACTGTCCCACTGATGATTGTATTCTTCATCGCTCAGCGATACATCCTGGAGGGTGTGGTTATCACCGGATTGAAGGGATAGCTTTAGAACCTGGTTTTTGTTTGTTCTTTGGTTTGAATAAATTAACATATGCCTATTAACAAGCCCTCAATAAAACGGGAACTGAAGATTGTCATTCTGGCTGCAGGAAAAGAATCAGATACGACGGATATTAAATCAATCCTGCTCCAGAATCTAGGAGATTGTAAGGTGGTGGATTATGCACTCCATAATGCCTTACGGTTGGTCTCGCCTCGGGACCTGTATATCGTTGTTGGTTATCAGCAAGGGGAGATGCGTACTCACCTGGGCCTCGATTACCAATATATCAACCAGGACAAACAGCGTGGTACGGGGCATGCGGTCTTACAGCTTAAACCGTTGCTTGAAGACTTTCAAGGAGATTTGCTAATCCTATATGGTGATACGCCGCTGTTTCGCTTCGATTCCATCCGGGGATTACTCAACCGCCACCGTCTACGCCACGCGCATCTGACCCTAATGACCGCTGTGGTCAATCGAGCATACCCATACGGGCGAATTATCCGGGATGCGTCGGGTCAGATCATTGATATCATCGAGGCCAGTGAAGCTTCACAGGCGGTGCTGGAGATACGCGAATTGAACGTAGGTGCCTATCTGGTTCGCGCACAGGCAATTTTCTCTGCGTTACAGAAACTCTCACCATCACCTATTGATGGCACCTACCGGTTGACAGACTGCGTCCACGAGCTCATCCGATCTGGACTGGTTATCGAGAGCTATCAAATCTACGATCCAGATGAAGTGCAGGGTATCAATACCAACGATGACCTGGCAAACGCTGCGTTCATCTTGCAGAAACGGCTCTTCCGCCCTCACCGTCCTGAGGAAGAGAGTAAAGTTGCTTTTGGCACCGGTGGCTGGCGTGCCATCATTGGTGAAGGTTTTACCATGCACAATGTCCGGCGGCTATCGCAAGCCTTAGCCAACAACATCACCCGACTGGGTCAGGAAAAGCTCGGTGTTGTCGTCGGTTTTGATCGCCGTTTTCTATCTGACCGGGCAGCAGAAGTGTCGGCTGAGGTTTTTGCTGGCAACAACATCCCGGTTACTCTGCTTTCGGAAGATGCACCGACGCCTCTTATCACTTACGCGACCTCACTACTGAATTCTGCTAACGGATTGGTGTTCACTGCCAGTCACAACCCGCCAGAATGGAACGGCTTGAAAGTCTTTCGAGGGGACGGTTCGTTGTTGATGGATCAACAAACAGCCCAAATCGAAGCCGAAACTAACCAAATGAACGCAGATGAAGTGGTCAAACTTGACCTGGATATAGCCCTGGAGGCAGGAATCATCCAACGGCGGGACCTGACCAATGAGTATGTGGACGCTGTGGAAGCATTGATCGATCTTGAGACCATCCGAGATGCCAACCTGAAAGTAATCGTGGACCCCATGTTTGGTGTGGGTCAACTTACTTTGGGAATGATCCTGACCGAAGCTCGCTGCCGGGTAGCATTCATTCATGAGCGTCACGATCCATTGTTCGGAGGGCGGTCACCAGCACCAAACCTGGATGCCTTGCATCTACTCATCAACTACATCCAAGAAGGCAGTTATGATCTTGGGTTGGCTACGGATGGTGACGCTGACCGGATTGCCATTATCGACGAGAAAGGTCGCTATATTCCCACTAATGATATCCTGCTGTTGGTGTACTGGTATCTGCACGAAGTGCGCCATGAGCGGGGCGGGGTAGTGCGTAATTTAGCTACAACCCACCTGTTGGATCGGCTGGCAAAGCATTTCGGTGAGGTCTGCTATGAGACGCAGGTTGGCTTCAAACACATTACCGCCGGAATGACCCTGCACAAAGCCCTACTGGGTGGCGAGTCGAGCGGTGGTCTTACGGTGCGCGGGCATATATTGGGTAAGGATGGCATCTTCGCCTCGGCGCTGGTGGTGGAAATGCTAGCTCGTACCGGCAAGCGTCTCTCCCAACTGCAGGAAGAGGTCTGGAATATTACCGGAAGGCTCTACGCGCTGGAGGAAGGTATCCCGGCGACCCCAGAAATGCGCGTGATGCTGCCAAGGCGTTTGCAGGATACTCCAATCCATGCAATCGAAGATCATCCCGTGGTCAGTATCTCGCACATCGATGGCACCAAGCTGTTGCTGGAAAACGATAATTGGGCGCTCATACGCTTCTCTGGGACGGAACCGATGCTACGGTTGATGGTTGAGGCAGATTCACCGGAAAAGGCGCAAGAGCTGATCAAGTGGCTTAAACAGTTTTGCTCATGATCAAACACGCATAGGAGACTTCAATGCGCTACGGATATTTCGATGATGAGAACCGGGAGTATGTGATCGAAAGGCCGGACGTTCCGGTATCGTGGACGAATTACATCGGCGTAAAGGATCTCTGTACAGTGATTTCGCACAACGCGGGTGGTTATTCATTTTATCAGACCGCCGAACACCACCGTATTACTCGCTTCCGCCAGAATGGTGTGCCATTGGATCGCCCCGGTCATTACGTGTATGTACTTGACGAGGATTCTGGCGAGTACTGGTCTATTTCGTGGCAACCAACCGGTAAGGATTTATCCAGGGCGAATTACCGGTGCCGGCATGGTCTCTCTTACTCGAAGTTCTCCTGTGATTATCAAGGTATCCAGGCTGAGCAGCTGCTCTTCATCCCAGTTAATGATGATGTGGAGTTGTGGGACGTACGGTTGAAGAACAACTCCGAAGTGCTACGCCACTTGAGTGTATTTTCGTATGTGGAATTCTCTTTCCACCACATCGAAATCGATAACCAGAATTTACAGATGAGTCTGTATGCTTCTGGCTCGAGCTACGAAGACGGCATCATCGAATATGACTTCTTTTACGAGCCGTGGATGTTTCACTATATGGCGTCTAATTTTACGCCCGACAGCTTCGACAGCCTTCGAGATCGTTTCCTGGGTAATTACCACACTGAGACTGACCCTGAAGCGGTAAGGCAAGGAGAATGTTTCAACAGCGTCGAATTGGGTGGTAACCACTGTGGAGCGCTGCATAAAAGGCTAAGCCTGCAGCCTGGTGAGGACGAGCGTCTGGTGTTCATGTTAGGCATCGGACCGCATACCACTGGTCAGGCAATCAAAGCCAAATATACCGACCCCGCCATGGTTGACCGGGCGTTTGTCGAACTTAAGGAATATTGGGCGGAGAAGCTGGCTAAGTTCCAGTGCAAAACGCCACACTCAGGTCTGAATTCCATGGTCAACACCTGGAATCTATACCAGGCCGAGACGTGTGTCGTCTGGTCGCGCTTTGCCTCGTTCATCGAGGTTGGCGGGCGTACAGGGCTAGGCTTTCGTGATACCTCCCAGGATGTGTTGAGCGTACCGCACACCAACCCTGGTAAAGTCAAACAGCGCATCATCGAGCTATTTCATGGTCAGGTCAGTCAGGGTTATGGATTGCATCTCTTCGATCCACAGGTTTACAAACCGAAGGAAGACAACCTGCCTGGCGTCAAGCTGCCAACAGTGGTACCAACCCCCGACCCGGCAGATATCATTCATGGTCTGGAAGACACCTGCTCGGATGACGCACTTTGGATCGTCGCCTCAGTCTGCGAGTATGTCAAGGAGACTGGGGAAATCTCCTTGTTTGACAAGGTCGTTCCATTTGCAGACGGTGGAGAAGCGACTATCTATGAACACCTCAAACGTTCTTTGGATTTTTCAGCGGAACACGTTGGTGCGACCGGAATATGCAAAGGTTTACGCGCCGACTGGAATGATTGTCTGAACCTGGGTGGAGGAGAGAGCGCTATGGTATCGTTCCTCCACCATTGGGCATTAATCAACTTTATTGAGGCCGCACAATTCTTGGGTCGCCAGGAAGATGTCGAAAAATATTCAGCCATGGCGAAGACAGTCAGCCAGGCGTGCGAAGATCATCTTTGGGATGGCGAATGGTATCTGCGGGGCTTCACGCGCAAGGGTCTCAAGATTGGTTCTATCCAGAATGAAGAAGGCAAGATCTTCCTGGAAAGCAACTCGTTAGCGGTACTTTCCGAAGCAGCTTCACTGGAACGCGGGCGAATTTGCATGGATTCAGTCGATAAATACCTGTATTCCCAATATGGCATCCACTTGCTCTGGCCAGCTTTCTCCAAGCCAGATGACGATATCGGCTATGTTACCCGGGTCTACAAGGGTATCAAGGAGAACGCGGCAATCTTCAGTCATCCAAATCCGTGGGCAGTGGTGGCTGAATGTAAATTAGGGCGTGGCGACCAGGCGATGAAATTCTATGATGCTCTGCTACCCTACAACCAGAATGACATGATCGAGATTCGAGAGGCGGAGCCCTATTCCTATTGCCAGTTCATCATGGGGCGCGATCATACTGCCTACGGGCGGGCGCGACATCCCTGGCTTACCGGCAGCGCTGGTTGGATGTACCATGCTGTCACGCACTGGATCCTGGGGGTGCGCGTTGATTACATGGGCTTGATCATTGATCCCTGCATCCCTGCCAGTTGGAAAGAATTCGAGGTCACTCGCCAATGGCGTGGTGCCACCTACCAGATCCAGGTAAAAAATCCTATGGGTGTTCAAAAAGGGGTCAAGGCAATCCGCCTGAACAGTGAAGCTGCTGCTAATCCAATCTCACAGCAACCAGCCGGGTCGTTCAACTGGATTACCGTCAAAATGGGGTAATGTTGTCCTTCAGCACCAAGGATTCCCGCGTAACGATAACAATTGGTTGAGTGTATTTTTATATATCTTCGTCTCCTCGGCTCTCCTACTCCCGCTGGCGGCTCTCTTTATGGAATTGCGGGTCTTAATACCGGTTGTGGTCGTTCCCGAGGATAGATAATATCGGGCAATGGCAACGGCTCATACGTTTCGCCAGTGCCTATACTTCCAAATGGAATGTAATACAACCTGGTGGTGCCAGCTTGCCCAAGGTTTATGTCCTGGTAAGCGAATATCAGGTAACTACCATCCGGACTAAACTCAGCATCCCGATAACAGCAGTTACCATTGATAGGGTTCACTCTTTCACTAAATGTGAAAGTATCCATATTGAAGAGATGCAGATCCCCAAAGCCATCGTTACGCATGATCCCATGTAAGGCAAATAGAGAGTTGCCATCAAAGCCCAGGTCTTGGATCACTGGAATTTTATCGTAACCTGGGTAGGTAAAATGAGGTGGGGGGAATTGAACTTCGATGGCCGCATAATTATCCGGATAACATTCGTCAACCGGGAAGACAGCTACTACATCAGCACGCATATCCTTGTAGGGGATCTGCGCCACGAGTGCCCACTTCGTACTGTCTTTCGACCAACGCGCGTAACGAGCACTGTAGCGTGTGTAAGGCGCCAAGTTTGCACAGGTTGCCATTGCTGCCAAACTGTCGTGCGAATAGGCTTTGGACAAACCTTCCAGGTCAAATGGCACCAAATAAACCTGGCTATCCAATCCGATGACCACTTGCTTGCCATCCGGTGAGACTTCGAAGCCTTCGAGTTTATCGGCGTTATTGAAACAGGTTATTTGTGAAATCACACCCAGGAGGGAAATCGACTCAATACACTTCCCGCTGATATAGGTTAATCCCTGCCCATCAGGTAGCCAGCGTAGGTAGGTCTTTTCCGTATTATTCTGTGTAAGCTGGGTCAGCTCGGAGCCATCCAGGTTGGCAACCCAAACATTCTTCCCCGATAAATAGGCGATTTTATCTGCCCCGCCTAACACTACTGGAGCGGGTGTAGCAGTCGGTGTTTCGGTTGGGGTCGGGCTGGGAAATTCTGTTTCTGTGGGGGTTGGTTGTAATGTAGGAGTCGCCTCCTTTGTTGCCTCACTGGTTGCAGCAACGGGTAACAATACTCCACTCTCCAAAGTTGGAGACGGAGCGGGAGAGAATAATCCACCACCCGAGGATAACTTGGTATAACCAAAGTATCCTCCTCCTCCCACAATAAGGATCAAAACTACCACA
>Ga0208980_10001303_pt1 | contig 15069 bp, 12 predicted proteins | sample WetSurMetagenome_3_FD_187993 | JGI IMG/M metagenome (GOLD analysis project Ga0208980, IMG submission 187993) | Wetland microbial communities from Twitchell Island in the Sacramento Delta, sample from surface sediment Aug2011 Site A1 Bulk (version 2) | ecosystem: Environmental > Aquatic > Marine... | reverse complement strand
CCATAGTCGTTGTCCCGGATCATTTCCATGGCCTGCAAGCCGTTTTCGGCCAGGTCTACCGAATAGGCTTCCGACGACAGCAGAACAGAAAGGACCTCCCGGATGATTTCCTCGTCGTCTGCCACCAATACCCGTCGATTGTTTTTCATTCTTAGTGAAGCCTGGTTGGAAGCTTGAGTCTGAAGCGGGTTCCCTTGCCGGCGCTGCTGTCCACGAAAATGCCGCCGCCGTGCTCCTGGATGATTCCGTAGGTTACCGCCAGGCCGAGGCCGGTGCCCTTGCCGATCGCCTTCGTGGTGAAAAAGGGATCGAAAATTCGCTTGATGTTTTCCTCGGGTATTCCCATACCCGTATCGGAAATATCAACGACCACCATGGACTCGTCCATGGCCGTCTGCACCGCCAGTTCTCCCCCGGAGGGCATCGCGTCGCGGGCGTTCAGGAAGAGGTTGATGAAAACCTGCTGCAGCTTTCCCATGTTCCCGTAAACAGGCGGCAGCGAATGGTCGAACCTGGATTCAACGCGGATATGGTTCAGCTCCAGCTGGTGACCCAGCAAAGCCAGGCTGTCGTTGATCAGCTGATTGATATTGAGCTCGCTGAACTCGCTCCCGTTGAGCCGCGAAAAATTCAGCAGGCCATTGACGATCTCGGCAGCCCGGAATGTCTGCTTCTCTATTTTTTCAAGGATGTGTTTGCGTTTGTCGGAATCCGGGGTGTCTTTCAGAAGCATCTGGGTATAGCTGGAAATTCCCGCAATCGGCGTATTCACTTCATGCGCAATGCCGGCCGCCAGCAGCCCGATCGAGGAGAGCTTTTCGGCCTGCATGAGCTGATCTTCCAGTTGAGTTCTTTCCGTGAGGTCGTCCAGAACGATGAGGGAACCGGAATGCACCGACAGCGGATCCTGGAGCGGGATCACGCTCAGGTTCACGATCAGCCGCTTGCCGATCCGGTTTTCCATGTAGAGCTTGAAAATGTTTGCGGGAGATTTCAGGTCCCAGCCCGTCATTCCCGTAGCGCCCCGGATGGCCCCGATCACACCGGAAGGCAAAAGATTCTCGACGCGCGAACCGATGATGCGTTCGCGGCCGATCTCGTACAAATCCTCGAAAGCACGATTGCAGGACGTGATTCGCCCGCTGAAATCGAGCGCCAGAACGGCGACGTTGATGCTTTGTATAATATTGTCGGTATAGGCCTTCAGCCGCTCCAGCTCAAGAGCTTTGGTTTCCACCGAGCGGTAGAGATTGGCATTTTCCAGCGCCATGGCGGCATATCGGGCCAGAGCGGAAAGGAGGTCCATGTCCTCCGTCGAAAAATGCCTCCCTTTCGGCAGCTGTCCAAGCGCAATCATGCCGACCGGCCTTCCGTGAAGCTTCAGTTCCTGGATGAAATGCAGTCCCTGTGCGGCGAGCGCCGGGCTGGTCCGGTGCAGATAATTTGCGCCGCTCTTCGGGCTGAAAAGATCGGCGGAGCCTTCGTCCAGCAGCTCTTCCCTGCGGTAGAGGCGCGAAGCCTCACTGTCCGGCGCGCATTCAGGACGGAAGAGTCCGTTGTGCGCCGGGTCGGCAAGGAAAACCTCGCCCCTGTCAACCTGGAAGGTTTTTAATATGCGATCGAGGATACTGCGCGACAGGGGTTCGAGGCTGATTTCCGAACTCAGGGTGCGGGCAAATTCCAGGAGCGTGGACCGGTCTTCGAATTGTTCCTTGTAGAAATGCCGATCCAGCCAGGCCTGAATGGTATTTCGCAGGGGCGCAAATAACAGGGCGATCACCAGGACGGCCACGCAAATTACCAGGAAATCCGCCTGGGGCGCCACCCATTGCAGCGCCCTCCCCAGAACGAGCACGAAAAGCAGATAAAAAGCCAGCAGCAGGGAACTGGAAATGAAGTACGCGGCGCTGCGCCGGGCGATATTCTCCACATCCATGAGCCGGTAACGAAGAAGCGCGTATCCAATCGAGAGTGGAATGCAGCTTAGAAAAAGCATGGATGAATCCATGGCAAAATTCGACTGAGCTCCCAGCAACACCGGCAGCGCATAAATCAGGGTGAAAGGGACCACGCCGGCCAGAGCCCCATAGCTGATCCATTTCATCTGCTGACGCACCATCAGTTCCCGCGTCCTGACACGCATCTTCAAAAGCAGAGTGCCGCCCACGATAAATCCGAGAGAAAAATAGGCCAGCTGCAGCTTATCGATGAGATTGCCGGACTGCTGCGTCCGCGGCAATCCGAATGGGGCGAGGTGCCCCGTGATCCAGAGCAACTGCAAGGCGATGAAAAAGAATGCGGGAACATACAGGATCCAGGCACGGCTTTTGCGGGATATGGCATCAACCGGAAAACGAAGGCAGAAATGAACAAACAGCGCCGGAAGAATCAGGAAAGCAAGAATCGAAATCCCATAAACCCACCAATCCAGGGTGCTGAGCCTGGGAGTCCAGCTGAACAGATAAACAACGAAAGCACCGAGGCAGATGAGGTAAAAATGAAAAGCCCTGGGCAGCCTTGTGCCCCGCCAAAGCACAAAAATGCCGATTCCTAAATGAAGAAACCCGAGCAGCGTGCGAAGGCCGTCCCTGGCAGTAAATAAAGCCTTTGATCCGAGCTGGATACGGACGCTCCGGATTCCTTTATCGCCGGCCAGTTCATAGGTAACCGAGGCGCCGGAACCTGCCTGGTATAACAAATCGATATATTGGCCACGATTGGCGATTGCCTGGCCATTGAAAGACAACATCCGGTCGCCGCGGCCTATCCCGACAGCCTTTCCCGGCCCGGCCGGATCTATATCCGCTGCCTTCAGCCCTTCCTCCGATTCCTCCCAATATACTCCATCAGTCGGATCCGTCCACCCGAACCGATCGCGCAAATTCATCATGCCGATGAGCACAAGAATCCCGCTCAGGAGTGTCAGCGCCACGATTCGGAAAGGAACCGGAAAAGCGTTCATTAAGACGATCTCGTTCAGCTGGAATGTCAGCAAGGCTGGAATATGCAATTTATATGCCATAGACATGCCATGAAGGCAGGTCTGTAGTTGAGATATATAGTTGAAATCAAAAGCTTTACAGTGGATCAAACCAAAATGTCCCAGATTGCGCGGAGTACACTCCAAGTACTTGAATTGTTTAATTCAATATTTTGAACCATGAGCGAATGCCCTGCAAGGGAAAAAGCTCCTACATTAATCCAGGCCTCGAGTGAAGTTATTCCCGATGTTACGAGAAATCCATTCGAGGAAGAAGCAGGAAGCCAGAAGACGGAAACCAGAATTTGGGCCAGGTTTAAGCGAATCCCCTCATGAATTCAACGGAAGAAGTTAATTGCTAAGGCCGGGGATTTTAGCGGAAATTGAGGTTCAGGCCAAACCGCATGGAACGCGGATTCCGATTCAGGGCGATCTCTCCATCCGGAATGGGCATCACTTCCTTGCCCTGATTCAGAATGTTGCGTAAGTCGATCAGAATTTCCCAGTGCCCGGCATTGCCCATGAATTCAGGCAATGCGAAGGCCTGGCGAATTTCAAGGTTGGTCGACTTGGTTCCGATATCCATTCGATCCGAGAACCAATCGATGGGAGTCAGAGGATTTCCGGGATACCATCGGACCGTCGCCCGCAAGTTGGTTTTGGTGAGCGGGATTATGGCATCGAGCTGGCCCGTAATCGCATGCTGATACTGCTGTCGGGTATAGCGAAGAAGATTTCCGTTCAAAGCGCCGCTCGACAGAAAATCGTCGATGTCCGACAGGCTGGTGGCTGTTCCGTAGCCGTAAGCCAGGGACCCGTTCAGGCGGTCCAGGATCTTTCGATTAATCGTTACGCGGAGGCCTCTCTGGAGCGAATGGTCTTCGCCAATTTCCATGACTCGGGACCGGCTCTCTTCAGGAGTGATCGTTGTGACCATCAAGGGAAGCCCTTGCCCCTGTAAACGGTCCTGATAAACGGCCACCTCGAGTCCGGTGTCCGGTGTCATTTCCCTTTGCACGGAGATCTCGGAGTGCGTGACCTGGCTCATGCTCACCCGGTCGCCCACCATGGTAATAATGGTCGGCTCCGACAAATCCAGGACTTCTCCGTCCGGCAGCACAACGCTGTTTGTATCGCTTGAACGCCTTGAAGTGAAGGAGGTCCGGACGCTCCAGCCTTCCATGGGAGTGATCAGGATCTGGATGGAAGGGTAGAAAAAGCTCTTCGACGTCCCGTAATTGAGCCGTGAGTAGTCGAGGCCATATTTGACGGACAACAAGTCGAGAAGCTGCGTGCTGCCTTCCAGGCCCAAAGCAATCGTCTCAACCCCCGCCTGGCGGTATTCCGAGTGTCCCGGCAGGACCCGCGAAGTGACCGAAGCCGATCCCGGGTAATTCAAATCCACGCGGCCATAGCCCATGGAGATCCGGTAATCATGGGCGTCATCAGGCCGGTAATTGTATGTGTTCCGCAGCCTCCAGAATGCGCCGCCGCTGAAATCGGCCTGGCCCGAAAGAATCATACGGCTATGCGGGCTGACCGGCTCGGTGATGGCGAAATTGGAAGTAACCCCGGTTTGACTGCTTTGCGGACGGATCAGGTAGCTTGATCCGCTGGACGCGGAATAAGACGCTATGTTCATCGCGCCGCTGCGATAAAACGGGGAGGGCTGCTTCTCAACCGGCATGCCGTCATCCGAAAGACCGCGGAAAATCAGGCGGCGGTCGGATGAACTCCGCATCACGGTTTTCAGGTTCCAGTTGCGGGGATCGTCGTTGTTGGAGATATATCCGATGAATTCCTGAAGAACGACGTCGAGTGAGGTCGTGCGCCCCGGATCAATGGTAAATCTGTCTGTGGTAACCGTCTGGTAGCCCGGACGCGTGACTTCCAGGTAATAATCCCCGGGGTTCAGATTTGCCGATTTGAAAAAGCCGCGGCTGTCGCTTCGAGCTACCAGAAGCGCTTCACCCTGTTGTGCGGCCCGGATGATTTTAACCACGGCGTCACGCAGCGGGCTGCCGGACATGCTTCTGATATTTCCGGTTACGCGGCCGTTTCCCTTCGCCTCCGCCATGCTTGCAGGAAGAAGCAAAATGGACAAGCCAAACAGAATGAGAAATCGGGAGAGGCTTTTCATCCGCCAGTGTCCTTTGGCACAGAGATCTACCCCGAATTCATTTATCATGTGCCTGCACATTACCACAGCGGCATTTTCCTGTCAATTATTGACGACAATAAAGGAAACAGCAAACCCATGCCATACCCAAAACAGAGCGGGCATGGAGTACCCCGGCTCAGGAAATCAGCGTCCCTGTGCGGGCGCCAGATCTGCGGAGGCGATTTCAGTCCGGGAGCCGGCCGCAGCTGCCGGCAAATCGCCGATTGCAATATCGGCAACTCTCAATGTTTCTCCGGCCTGTATGCCCTGAGTGATGGAATGCGTCCTGGCAACCAAAACCTTTCCGCCGCGATCCAGATAGGAAAACCTCAGCTGAATTTCACCGTAGGCCGAATGTCCGTTGTTGCGTATGGCGATCTGGTGGTGGGCAGTCCGCGCCTGATCTCCCTCCTTGCCTCCTTCCTGCAAACGGATGCCCGAGTCCACGATTTCAAGATCCGGAGGCCCCAACTCCCGTGTGGGTGTGGATTTTGATTTCTGGATAATCTCCACGGGTTTGCCTGCCTGCTCCTTTTCTGCCTGCCGCCCCCTGATAACCAGATAGACGAGCGCGACCACCAGCACCAGCGTCAGGCCCAAGAACATAGATTTTCTGATCATAGAGCTCCAGGATCGTAGATATTAAACAGCTTCTTTGCGCCAGGCAATCTGTCCCTGAACGATTGTGGCCAGGCACTCGCCGGCCCCCTCCAGCACCTGATTCGCCAGTTGCCGCGATCCGAGGTTGGGCGGCAACCCGATTACGGTCATATCCGCCCAAAAGCCTCGCCTCAGGCGGCCAATGCCGGCGCCGTTGCCCAGGGCTGCCGCGCCATTCAGAGTGGCGGCGCGAAGGATCTCCTCAGCTCTCAGATCCTTGCGCTTTTTATACAGGAAGCGCATTTCGTCAATCATGCTCAGGGAAAAATTGCTGGCCAAAGAATCGGTTCCGAGAGCGACATTGACACCAAAATCCAGCAATTGCCGGATGGGATGCTCCGGGTGGCCGAAAAAGTCATGGCTCCGAGGACAATACACCACGCTGCTCCGGGCCTTCAAAATCCGGCTCATGGATTCGCTGTCCAGGTAATTGCAGTGTATCAACAGGCAATTCGGCCCAAGCACTCCCAGAGAGTCCAGATAGGGAACCGGGGGCAGTCCGGGAGGATTCCATCCATCGGGAAAGCTGCCGGCCGCAATCGCAAAATTCCTGAGATCGCCCGTCCCTTCCTGAAGGAACTCCCGCTCTTCCCTGGTCTCCGCGACATGGGTGGCCAGAAGTATCTTTTTGCGCCGCGCCAGCTCTGTCGCCCGCCGGTAAAGCTCGGGAGAAACAGTATAGGGCGAGTGGGGAGAAATGCCGTGCTCCAGCAGCCCTCCGGGATCCTCGGTTTCGAGAATAGGCTCCAGTCTGCATAAGGCATCCTCCGCCTGATCAGGCGATAATGCCATGACCTCCTCGAAAATCACCCGTCGCAGCGCCGAATTCCGGGCGGCAACAAAGCCGATGCCGGCGCTGCTGATATCGCCGATCATGGTCGTGCCTGAGGCCAGGGCTTGTCGCGCCCCTTCCCGGATGGATTTGGAAAAATCGCCGCGGCTCCAAAGCCTGCGCCGGCTTACGAGCTGTGAAATCCAATCGGAGAAAGAGCTGAACTGAGTCAGCTCGTTTCTGAGAGACGTAAGCTCAAGGTGCGTGTGCGCATTAACCAATCCCGGCATGATAACCGCCGAGCCCCAATCCACCACTTCCACCGGGAGGTGGGCGGGCGGGCTGTTCCAGGGCTCGATGCGCGAAATGCGGCCGGGATCAGAAACATGGACCGCTGCATCTTTGAGCAGAAGGTCGGGTTCGGCCAGGACATATTTTGCCCGGTGCACCGTTCTTATCATAGATTTCCCGCAGACCTGCTGCGCCGTTGTCCCAGGATTTCCGCTGCTGCGGCGAATCCGGTCAGTCCGCACAAGTTGCAGATCCCGCGCTGCAATGCGCAGCCTGCGGCCCGCGATTCTGGAGCGAAAATATCCATATCACCTGGCGCGAAAAAGGTGTGATAAATGCGAGCCGGAAATATTCCCCATATCCTCGACATTCCGCCGCGCAAGGGCAGATTCCTGCATGCGCGCGCTGCCACGGATTCTGCTCTCAATCAATATAGGCTTGCGTCCTCCCTCATTCAACCATTCAATCCGAACGCGCATTTCATCGAGCTGTCAAGGCTAGGGCTCATAGAGAGTTTGCCCCGGGTCCATGGAACTGTGTACAATTGCTTTTTGGGGCTTGGAGCAGCCAGAGAGCTCAAGTATATTGAAATCTGCGAAGTAGCTTTCTTCAGGTTATGGATGCTGGGAGCGCATATGGCAATTTTGCTGCGGGAAGCGGATGTTGAGAAGCTGGCCACTATCAGCATGGCCATCGAGGCAGTCGAGCAGGCATTTAAGTCTCAGGGTGAGCAGAAAGCGGATATAGCCCCCAGGCGCCGTTGCAGGGTGGATCATGGAATGCTTCATGTGATGAGCGCATCCCTGCCGGGCCAGGGTTACGCCGGGCTTAAAAGCTACACCAGCGTTTCAGGCGTGAACCGGTTTATGGTTTTGCTTTATCAAGGCGACGGCCGGCTCGTTGCTTTGATGGAAGCCGACAGGCTCGGTCAGCTAAGAACAGGGGCTGCCTCGGCCGTGGCAACCAAATATATGGCCCGGCAGGATTCCGCCAGGCTTGGCATTTTGGGTACCGGTTTGCAGGCACGGACCCAGGTTCAGGCAATTTGCGCCGTTCGCCCCATCAACCTGGTTCTTGCCTATTCGAGAAATGCCGATAAGCGCAATCAGTTCTGCAAAGAAATGGCTGCCAGCATCGGGATCGACGTCCGGCCGGCTTCCAGTCCGGAAGACGCGGTCCGGGAAGCGGACATCCTTGTCACGGCTACCACTTCCCAGGAACCTGTTTTCAAAGCAGAATGGGTGTCCAAAGGGACACACATCAATGCCATCGGCGCAAATTTCATTTCCCGGCAGGAAATCGACACGGAAACGGTGGGCAAAAGCGCGTGCGTAGTCGTGGACTCCCGTGAACAGGCGATGCTGGAATCCGGAGACCTGGCGCGCGCCGCTGAAACCGGTGATTTCTACTGGGAAGATGCCCGTGAGCTTGGGATTGTGGTGCTGGGGGATTTCCCCGGACGTGAAGATGCGGGCGAAATCACTCTGTTTGAGTCCCAGGGAATCGCTCTGGAAGATGTTGCACTGGCCGCCAGGATCTACGAACAGGCCGTGAAAACCGGCGCCGGGGAATCTCTTCCATTTTAAAATGCAGCAGCGGCGCATTGGCCCATTGCCGGGGCGTTTGGAACTCCATTGACTTATAGGAGCTTGAGGAGGCCGCCGCATCCAGAAATAGCAGGCAGCGAGAGCATGGAATATAGCCCCTGGGATCCGGTCTTCTAAAGCAGCAGCCGGGGTTCGGAAGCTTTTCTTTCGCTTGCGGGTATGGGAAAGGATTCTATATGAGCGAAGTGGAGTACGAGGCGGTAACATCGGCGCCCGTTGAGGAGATTGTCGAGCTTTACCGGTCGGCCGGATGGTGGCAGGAAAGCCCCGAGGCTCGTGCCGTCATTCCTGCGATGATCCGCGGCAGCCTTTGCTTCATGGTCGCCCGGACCCTCGACGGGCACATCATCGGTATGGGACGCGTGATCTCCGACGGCTGCAGCGATGCTTATATCCAGGACGTGACCGTTCTCGGTTCCCATCGCCAACAGGGTATCGGACGCGAACTCATTCAAAGGCTCACTCAGTTTTGCCTGGCCCGAAAAATCGGCTGGATCGGCCTTGTCGCCGAGCCCGGCACCCAGGGCTTCTACGAGGAACTAGGATTCGGGCCGCTGATCGATTATCAGCCCATGCTTTATGGCAAGCGATGATGAGTGAGCATTCTTTCCTGGGTCTCGCATTCAAGCCTGTTGAGCCAGGCAACCACCGGCTGCTGGCGGATTTTCTCAAGCGGCACCCGCAGCCTCTGACCGGGTACTCCCTGGCTACACTGGAAGCCTGGAAGCCTTTCTTCCACTATAGGTGGGCGTTCGGCGCACCGGAAACTCTGCTTGTTTCCTGCGTTCTTGATCCTGATCCGCACACCCATTTGCTGCAGCCCGTGGGAGTGTTGCCGGCCGATTTGGCTCACGGGATCGTCCGGGAAGCCGCTCATTTGAAATATGCGCTGAAAATCATCGGCGTATCCGGTCAATTTCTGAGGCAGAATCCCGATTTCGCCGGCCACTTTTCGGCCGCGGAGGATCGGGCAGTCTCCAACTATCTTTACAGCGCGAAAGCGCTGGCCCAGCTGGCCGGGCGCAAGTATTCCAAAAAGCGCAACCTGTTGTCTCAGGCAACAAGCCTGTACACCTGGTCGTGCGAGTCTCTCACCGCGTCGAATATCGATGCCTGCTTCAATGTCCTTCAATCGATTTTGGAGGAAGAGCGTCCGGTGGTGGAAGGGATGCTAAAGCGTGAATTGGAGGCGCTGGAGTGCACACTCCGTAATTTTCAGCAGTTTGACCAGCAGGGGCTGCTTATATTCGTCCAGGGCAAGCCGGTGGCTTTCTCCATCTATGAGGCAATCAGCCCTGCGGTTGTTGCGATACATTTCGAACGGGCCCTGCGCAGCTATAAGGGACTCTATCAGGTTATTAACTGGGAAACCGCCAAAGTCATCGCGGCCCAGGGGTTCGAATTCATCAATCGCGAGGAGGATATGGGAGATGCGGGCCTGCGCGACGCAAAACTGTCCTATCATCCGGTAGAGATCATTCCTGCCTTCGAATTGACTTTTAAAAAATAGATTTCACGCATAGCCGGCGATCCTGAAAGTTCCGGGTTTGCCGGAGGACGTATAAAGCCTGCTGGCTGCATGTTTTGGTAACGCCGGCAGACGCGGACAAAAGCGCTTATAAACGCCCGGAGATTTGCGGCTTGCGGTTCGGCATCGGCTTTGCCCTCTCCCGGGTTTGGGTGCGAAAATACCGTCAAAATGCAATCCGGCCGTAAGCTTAGAAATGGTTTACACGCGGCCCTTTTTGGTCTATAGTTTATTGTTTTGACCAGAGGCTCTGCTTATGAACAAAAAGGATCTTAAAAGGTTCAAAATAGCCCTCGAGCAGAAGCGTGACTCCATCATTAATGCACCGGGAAAGAAAGCCCACTGGGAAAACATGGAAGATACGCGGCATGGGGATTTTGTGGACCAGGCCAGCGACGACAACGAAGTCCATGTGAATCTCCGTCTGCTTCAGATAGACGCGAAATTGTTGCGCGCCATTGAAGCCGCCATCGAAAGAATCGAGAACGGGAGTTACGGCATCTGCACCATCTGCGAAGAGGAAATCAGCCTGGCTCGTCTGAAAGCCGTTCCCTGGACATCCGTTTGCATAGCGTGCAAAGAGAAAAAGACCGCCTGATCCGGCCGCGCGCCGATTCCCGCTTTCACGCAATATCACTTTCAGGACCTTGGGAATATCCCGGAAGGATGTTCATTGTGTTATCCTGCGGATAGCATAACGACATCAAGCGTGCCCGGCGCTGCTGCAGCAGGAGAATGTTGCTGAGAGACAAGCGCCGGCATCAGGGAGCATGCTGTGGCCAAAATCTACACGAAAACGGGCGATGATGGGACCACAGGACTGATCGGGAGCGAAAGAGTGGCCAAGGATTGCCTGCGCATCGAAGCGATTGGATCGCTGGATGAGCTGAACGCTTTTTTGGGCGTAGTCCGCAGCCACGCCCTGCCGGCGGAAGTCGATCAGACGCTCGGGCGCATCCAAAACGACCTTTTTATCATCGGATCGGTGCTTGCCACCCCCCAGAAGCTGGAAACGGCAGGGCGGCAAATCCTGGATGAAGATGTGCGGATGCTGGAAAATGATATCGATCGATATGAGGGCAGCCTGAGCCCTTTGAAAAATTTCATCCTGCCGGGCGGCACCGGCGCCGGCGCCGCTCTTCATCTGTCGCGGGCCGTAGCCCGGCGCGCCGAGCGCCAGTGCGTCGCCCTGGCCAGGCTTGAAACGCTCAATCCGCGGATTTTACAATACCTGAACCGCCTTTCCGACCTCTGTTTTGTCCTGGCCCGCTATGTCAACCTGCGTCAGTCCGCGCCGGAACCTCACGCGGCCGTGGACAGACCGGTCCCTGATGCAAATACAGCAAAAAAGGACTGACGCGAATCTCCTGAAACACAGGCTGTGTGCAAGCCCGCCGCAGGAAGCACGTATGCTCCGGCAGAGCCGGAGGTTTTGCGGTTGCCAGCTGCTCAAAGGGAGCTGATCGCAGCCGATAAAAAAGGTCACAGGTGCAATAAATATCTTTACAGCTTTTTAGACCGTCAGAATATCGAATACTGAATGTCGAATTTCGATGTCCTTCTGCGGCTCGATATTCGAAATTCGATATTCAGCATTTCGCGGCGCTTATGCTCTGGTTGCCGATAGAGTGCCGGTGTAAAGGCTTGATCCGGTTTTCGTAAAACAAATACATCCTCACCGGCGGAGCCGGCCTCGAATTTGCCGGCCTTTTCTTTTGCCGGCATAGGCCCAGGCATGAAGCTCCCCATGCAGGAAATATCCTGCCCGCGGCTGCAGCGCTCTCGAGTCCGGACTGCCTCAAGCGAAATGAATAGCTTTGATATATGGATCAGAGTAACTTATACTTAAAAATAATTTGTGATTTCTGAAATCGGCGCCGGACCCCCTGTAACGGAATTGAGCTCTGCGGACGGATCAGAAGCCCTGATCCCCGGATGCCGCCGGACTCCCGGAGGATTCCATGCAGATTGAAACCCTCAGAGTATTCTGTGACCTGGTTGAGAGCAGAAGCTTTTCGCGCGCCGCGGTGCGCAATTTCATTACCCAGTCGGCGGTCAGCCAGCAGGTCAAAAATCTGGAGTCCCGTTTCGAAACCCAACTCCTGCGGCGGGACGGTAAGACCGTGACACCTACACCTGCGGGGCGCGTGCTTTATGAACGCTCGCGCTCGATCCTGGACAGTTTTGAACACATGCAGCTGGAAATGAAGTCCATCGGCCAGGATATGGCCGGAAGTGTGCGCGTCGCCACCATTTACAGCGTTGGGCTTTATGAAATTTCGATTGTGGTCAAGACCTTCCTCAAAATCTACCCGAAAGTCAATCTCCATGTCGAATTCAGCCAGGGTTCCCAGGTCTACGAGGATTGCCTCAGGGGCGTCATCGATCTTGGGATCGTAACATACCCGGAGCGCCGCAAGGGACTCCGCATCATCTCTCTTCCGGCAGACAAACTGGTGCTCATCTGTACCCCGGACCACCCTCTGGCCCGCCGGCATCACATGGACATCAGCAAGCTGAACGGGCAAAACTTTGTGGCCTTTGGCAAAACAATGGCAAGCCGGCGCGCCCTGGACCGTATTTTCAAGGAGAATAAAATCCAGGTGCAGATTGCTATGGAATTCGACAATATCGAGACCATCAAGCGCAGCGTTGAAATCGGCGCGGGAGTGTCGATTGTGCCCCTGTTGAGCGCTCAGAAGGAAGTCCAGAGCGGCGCCCTGGTTCAAGTCCAGTTTGCCGACAGGAATTTTTACCGCCCGCTCGGCATAATCGTCCGGAGCCAACAGATCCTGAGCCCGGCCGCACTCAAATTTATCGAATTGATGCAGCATCCGCAGCAAGCCCCATAGCCCGATCCGGCAGGAGTCCCGCAGCCCTTGAGGGGCAAGCAACCCTGAAGCTTCCAGCTCAGCGGGAGAATGCTTACCGATCGTTGTCAAAATATCTGAACATTCGGTTCGAGGTGAGCAGGCAGGGCAAGGCAAGAAGTGCGCCAGCGAAAATATCTATGAGGTAGTGGTATCGCAAATAGACGGTGGCCATCATCAGCAGCGCTCCCGCGACATATACCCAGGCCCGGATCCTGAGCCTGTATCTGTGAGCCAGGACAACCGCCACCAGAGTCATCATGGCGTGCCCGCTGGGGAAGACATCCCGCTGCGCGGCTGCCAGGGCGGCTGCATTGGATGCTCCCGATGGGATGGATTCGAAAAAGTTCACAAACTGCCGGAGAGCGGGCGTAAGCCAAAGCCCGGGCAATTCGCTGTCGATTTGCGAAAAGTCGTGGAGCGTGAAACGCGGCCCTGCGGCCGGCAGAAAAAAATATCCGATGTAGGAAATAAGAAAACCATAAACGATGGTGAAACTGAAATAGCGGAAGTGCGAAAGATCCAGCCTGCGGTAAATCTCGAAACCGGCCGCAAGAAATATGGCATAAAAGAGAGAGTAGGCGATCTGCAGCGTCTCCGTCAGCAGCGGATTGGAGAATTTTGCCATCCACTCTGTCGGATTAAGCCGAAACAGCCCGTAATCGACGGTTATCAGCAGCTGGTCGTAATCCCTGTGGTTGTGAATCGGCCCGATAATCAAATACAGCTGCTTGTACGTGAACACGACCAGCGGATAAGCGGCCCAATCGTGCGCCCAGCGCAGCGCTCTCAATCCCGTCCGGTGCGCAGCATAAGCGATTGCGCAAACCAGGAGGGCGGCGCAGAGGTCGGCCAGAAGAATAAGCCGCCACGACGGGATCCGGGCATGCAGGACCAGGCTGACGATGGCGAGCAGGCCCCAGAATGAAATCAGCAGCCGGTCCGTCGAATGCAGCGCAGCCTTCAGTTCGGCAATTTTTCCGGAAGCAGCGGCTGTCGGCATTGGCAGTTCCGTCCGAGTTCGCGCGAATCCAGGAATTATGGACTGGTCGGGCGATTCTCTTTTCCTGAAAAGACTCGATCTATAATAGTATAAGTCCACGAAAAATTGCCGAGGTGTGTTGCCGATGGATTCAATATCGCAAAAGCCGCTGCGTTTTTTCCTGGTGCGCCACGGCGAAACCGCGGAAAACGCACGGATGCGGTATCTGGGAACCCGTGATGAGCCCCTCACGGAAAATGGGATGCGCCAGGCGCTCCAGGTTGCCGATGCGCTCTCACAGCTTCCCATAGCCGCCATTATCTCCAGCCCCATGCGCCGCGCCGCGGATACTGCGGCGCCGATTCAAAAGGCATGCGGCGTTGAGCTTCGTCTGGACCGGCGGCTGGCGGAGGGCAGTTTTGGCAGATGGGAAGGACTCAGCCGCGCCGAGGTTCTCGATCTGGGCAACCCGGATGCGGAAATGCTTGCCCGCTGGGAGTCGGACCCTTCCTGTGCGCCGCCCGGAGGCGAATCCATAAACGATGTCCAGAAGAGGGTGATCCGCCTGGTGGAGGAGCTGAAGGAGGAGTTTGCCGGCTCATCGGTCGTGCTGGTCAGCCACGTTGGCCCGATAAAGGCATTGCTTGCAGCGGCCCTGGGAGTGAGTCCCCAGGCTTCCCGGCGCCTGTTTCTCGACCCGGGCACCATCAGCGTCATTGAGTGGAGCCCCCATCCGCTTTTGCGCCTGTTTAATTCCCACGCGCATCTGGGCTGGCCTTCCGCCCGCTGGATGACGGCATAATCGCCGACGAAAAACAAGCAAGGCATGGTCTCACGCGGAGACGGCGGAGTTGGCGGAGGGAAGCAGGAACTCCGCCGGCCCGGCGTCTCCGCGTAAGACCAATATTTGCAGTGATAGTTACATTGGTAAACCCCAGGGCTCTGCCGGGGGACTCAATGAGTTTGACAGCTCCGTATTTTGAAACGCGGAGAAACGCTGATAAAAGCGCTGACAACCGCCGATTTGTTCGGCGAGGGTCGGAGAGCAGAAGCGCCTCATCGGCTTTTGCCCGCGTAAGCCAGCGTTCAAGACCGGCGTAACTCCTCCAACCGCTTTGAGCGGTTCAAATCCTTCAAGCCTCCGGAAAAGCCGGAGGAAGCCGGAGGCACCTGACTCCCAAGCGAATGGGGCCGTGTACCGAATTCAGATCTTTTTGT
>Ga0208980_10001302_pt1 | contig 15073 bp, 16 predicted proteins | sample WetSurMetagenome_3_FD_187993 | JGI IMG/M metagenome (GOLD analysis project Ga0208980, IMG submission 187993) | Wetland microbial communities from Twitchell Island in the Sacramento Delta, sample from surface sediment Aug2011 Site A1 Bulk (version 2) | ecosystem: Environmental > Aquatic > Marine... | reverse complement strand
CAAACGCGCCCGGGCGAGTTTGCACGCCGGTCTCTTTTCCCATCCGTTTATCCGCGTCCCCTAAAATACGTAACTGTATTTATGCAATTGTGTACTTAGTGAGCCCGATTAGCGGCGCCGGAGGTGTGTGAAAAAAGCGGATTCGCCCAAGGGCTCAGAGCAGGCACCGGCATACACGGCCAATAGGTTTTCGCCTGCCGCCGGACTTCGGCATTTTCATCTGATGAATTTGTCAGCGGGGTTTAGCCTTGGATTCCTGAGCGGGGGACAAATCGGCCCAGGAAATCTCCAATGGTGCTTGCTCTACAATCGTCAAGCCGTAACCCTGAAGTCCAATGAGTTTTTTGGGATGATTGGTAAGCAGACGAATTTGTCGCACGCCAAGTTCTCTTAAAATCTGCGCGCCGATTCCATATACCCGCATGTCCGATTCAATTTCCGGGAGTTCGTCTGAGGGTTCGGCCTCAACGCCCGCATCCCGTAGGGCATTGCCTTTGATTTCATTTGTCAGGCATATCCCATTTCCCTCTTGGCGCAGATAGACAAGCACGCCTGAGCGGCTGTCACTGATTATTTGGAGCGCACATCGCAGTGGGTCTCCATTTGCGTTTCTACGAGAGCAAAATACATCGCGGATTGTGGATTGGAGGTGTACGCGTGCAAGAATCGGTTTCTCAGGATCGATTGTTCCCTTCACCAGAGCGATGTGGTTTACCTTGTCAAGCATGCTCTCGAAGACAACTGCGTGAAAATTGCCGAAATCGGTGGGTAGTTCCGCTTCGGCCACGCGTCGTACAAATGTCTCTTTTCTGAGCCGGTAGGCGATGATATCGGCGACAGTAACTATCCTCAGGCCATGGACACCGGCAAATTCCGTGAGTTGAGGAAGCCTGGCCATGGTGCCGTCCTCACTCATAATCTCGCAGATGACGGCGGCCGGATATAGCCCGGCCATCCGGGCCAAATCAACAGATGCTTCTGTCTGTCCGGCTCGTTCCAAAGACCCTCCCGGCCGCGCACGCAACGGGAAAACATGTCCCGGACGCACTAAATCCGAAGGCACGGCTGCGGGATTAATTGCAGTTAAAATCGTTGTTGCGCGATCCGCCGCAGAAATGCCGGTTGTGACTCCGTGACGCGCTTCAATTGAGACGGTAAAGGCTGTGCCCAGCTTGCTTGTGTTTTTATCGACCATCATGGGAATTTGCAGATGATCCAAACGCTCTCCCGTCATGGCAAGGCAAATCAATCCTCTTCCGTGCCTGGCCATGAAATTTATAGCGTCTGGAGAAGTCTTTTCCGCGGCGAGCGTCAAATCCCCTTCGTTTTCACGGTCTTCATCGTCTACGATGATTACCATCCTGCCTTGACGTATCTCTTCGATAGCCGCTTCAACGCTGTCAAATCGCAAGTTGCACCTCTATCATCAATTATTTTCGTCCTTATTATATGAACAAGCGCGTGTCAATGCCACTCCAATTCGGGTAGAATTGCCCTGCGGCTGATTTTAGGGAAAGCGGGAAAACTTTGACAACTATGAATGCCATTCGAGCCACTTTCGCTTACATTTTCGTGGGGGTATATGTCGTACTCATGACGCCGGTCAGCCTGTTATGTGCCATGGCTACAAAGAAGAACGATTTGATTTACACCTTAGCACGCTTCTGCATTCGAGTGGCAGGCGGAATATGCGGCGTCAGAGTCAAGATCTCGGGAAGAGAAAAAATTCAAGCGGGGCAAGCCTACCTTTTCCTGTCAAACCATCAGGGTAATCTCGACGGGCCAGTCCTTCTTCACGCCATACCACGCAATTGGCTGGCTTTGGTTAAAAAAGAAATAATGCGGTTACCGATCCTGTCGCTGGTGCTTAGGAAAATCCAATTTGTCCCGATTGACCGGCAGGATCCTGCCAAGGCTCACGCCAGCATTGAAGGTGCGGCGAATCTTCTTGCCGCCGGCAATTCTTTTATCACTTTTCCGGAGGGAACACGAAGCCGTGACAACCGTCTGGGAACGTTCAAGAAAGGCGCCTTTATCATGGCATTGAAAGCCCAAATGCCGATCATACCTGTCTCGATCATCAATAGCAGCAGGATCCAGCGCCCCGGAGCTTATGCAATTCGCCCCGGAACGATTGATGTGGTATTTCACGATCCCATTTACACTAGGAAAATGACACTGGGAGATAGAGATAAGCTTTCAGAAATGACTCGGGCGGCTATTTCTTCGGTGCTCCCCGACTTGGAGTCTTTTGAAAGGTATTAATGCGGGTTAATCAGCTTCTTTCCCTTGATCCAACGCAAGGTGTTGGGACGGTCCGTTGTAATGCTCACAAGCGTTTCCACGTAATTTCGGACAGTAAGTTTCACTTGCAGCGGATTTTCTGCACTGTCCAGGAACCAAAAAGTCAATCCACGAGAATTGGAAATCTTTATGACCGGCAAAATCTGTTGGGTCTGGTTCACCTCCAAAGTAATTTGGTCGCTGCCGTCAAGCTTCACCCATTCTTCTAGAGCATCAATTGCCAGTTTGATCTTCTGCTTTAACTTAAGATCCTGGTAGGATTTTTCACTCAGCCAAAGTGTAGTGGAATCCTTGGATCTGGTGTCCACTCCGGATTGAAACAGTCGCCTCATCAGAAAAATTTTTGAGCTTGCCAGGGTGTTGGCGGCAAGAAACACGGTTCCCTGCCCCGAGGAGTCTTCCCATTCAAAATAGCGGTCAGGCGCAAATTGAGCAATACGGACCACAAGAGTTCCCAACTCACTTGAATCGTTGACGGCTTTATAAACCAATACCGTATCACGTCCAAATGCAGGAAATTGCTGCATTGTCTGACTGTGAATGCTTCTCCCCTGCAAAAACACAAGAGAAACAAGCGTCAGAACAATGAACCTCTTCAAAATCGCCATAGGCTAAAAACCCTGTTCTCTGAGATATTCAACGGTAAGCTTGGCATTTTCATTCCCGGCCGATCCCAGCTGCACAAAACGCTCAAGATATCTGCCGATGATGTCCGTTTCCAGATTCACCGCATCTCCAATTTTCAGATGCCTCAGGTTGGTCATTCCGATGGTGTGCGGGATCACCGCTACGGTAAAGGAATTTTTCTGCAATGAAGCAATGGTCATGCTGATGCCATCCACAGCTACAGATCCTTTGCGAACGAGGTAACGTTCCAGTTCGGGGGGGTACGTAAATGACATTTCGAGTCCATTGCCGCTCGGCAACGCCGACCCCAGTTCTCCCAGACCGTCCACGTGCCCCTGAACCAAATGCCCGCCCAGTCTTGAATTCAGTGCCAGAGAGCGTTCCAGGTTTACCGGTGATCCGACTCTTATGCGCGATAAAGTCGTCAGGCGCAGGGTTTCCTGCGACAGTTCGCAGAGAAAACTCTCTGTACTATGCTGTACTACGGTAAGGCAAGCTCCATTCACCGCGACAGAATCGCCCAGGCCGAGGCTGCCGGATATCTGAGCCGCAGAAATCAAGAGGGCCGCTTGGTCCGGCCTCTCGCGCACGGATTTGATGGTGCCGACTTCTTCGATGATTCCAGTAAACATAGTCTCCTCGCATTATAAAACATCCGCGATCCAGACCGAGGATCAGGCTGAATGATCTGGGGCGGACCGTAGAATCCGCTCAACTTCTTTTGCCGTAAGATGCCGGTACTGGCCAGATGCCAGGCGGCCATCGGTCAAAAACCCGATGCGCGTGCGGCGCAGCTTGAGAACGGAATGTCCTATGCTATCAAACATATCTCTGATTTGCCGATTTTTTCCCTGCGTTAACGTGACCTCATACCAGGGATTGTTGCCCTCCTTAAGAGGCAGTATCTTGCAGGGAGCCAGCTTCCTGCCGTCTTTGAGCCGAATCCCGGCGCGCAACCTGGTTAAATCGCTTTCCCGGGGTTCAGACTGCACTTTTACATGGTAGGTTTTCGGGAGATGCCCCCCCGCGCTTGTGACAATCTTGGAAAACTCGCCGTCATTGGTGAGCAGAATAAGACCTTCTGAGTTATAGTCCAGCCGGCCAACAGGATAGATCTTAGTCGGCGCATGAACCAAATCCGTGACTTTGATCCTGCCCTGGGGATCAGATGCGGAGCAGATTACCTGGCGGGGCTTGTTCAGAAGAATATATATTTTCTCGGGAAAAGCCCGGATCAGCTTGCCGTCCACTTTAATGTGATCGCGGCTTGCGATTGCCTTTACACCAAGCTCGGTAACGACTCTGCCGTTTACCGAAACCCTTCCCTCCCTGATCAGCACCTCGGCCTTCCGGCGCGATGCCAGACCGGCCGCCGCAATTATCTTTTGCAGCCTCTCTTCATGCTCCATGGCATATCAGAGCTGGTCGCCAGCCATTTGGGCAAATTCTTCCAGAGTGGGAAGCTCCGAAAGATCCTTCAACCCAAAATGGATCAGGAAATCCTTTGAAGTTCCGTAAAGGATCGGTCTTCCCACGGCCTGTTTTCGCCCGACGATTGAGACCAGCTTCTTCTCCAGCAACGTTTGCAAAGCTGAGGACGACTTCTTGCCTCGAATGGCCAGGACTTCCGCCAGCGTTACCGGCTGCTTGTACGCAACAACCGCCAGCGTTTCAAGAGCCGCCATCGAAAGCTTTGCGTTGGGCCTGGATTTCAAATAAGCCCTGATAAACTCATGATGCTCCGGCCGGGTCGTCATCCGGAATCCACCCGCAACTTCCCTGATCAGCATGCCTCCCGGCCTTGAATTAAACTCTTCAACCAGATTCTTCAATGCCAGTTCTATGTTGTCAAAACTCTCATCCGGAAATATCTCTTTGAACTGGTCGGGCTTTATGGGGTCTTCGGCAACGTAGATAATAGCTTCGAGTATTTCCTGCAATTCCCTGGTTTCCATGGCTCTATGATGTTTCTCCCGAGGATTTGCTCTTGCTGATATAGATTTCCTCAAAGGCTTTTTTCTGGTAAAGCCAGACTTCCCGCATTCTGACCAATTCCAGCAATGCCAGAAATGTCACAATGAGATGGCGCCGGGATCTGGCCTGTTGAAAAAAACTGGAAAACAAGAGCCTGTCATGAACGAGTAATAAACGCCGCAATTCCTCTATCTTTTCTTCGATGGACACTTCTTCCTGGGAGAATTCCATCGACCGTTGGGAATCAAAACGCTGCACAATCTCGTGGAATGCCTTCACCAAATCGAACAGGGTAACGGTGACTACACCTTTACCGTCTTCAACCACCTCCTGCGGTGGATTATGCCACACGGCATTCTCCACTTCTTCTCGTGTATAAAGCATCTGCGCGGCATTTTTAAATTTTTGATGCTCCAGGAGCTGATATATGAGTTCTTTCCTCGGATCCTCCTCGGCCTCTTCGGGGCTCTCAGCACTGGGGTCCGGCGGAAGCAGCATGCGGGACTTGATGTGTATGAGCGTGGCAGCCATGAACAACCATTCCCCCGCAACGTTGATGTTCAGGTCGTTCATAAGACGCAAGTATTCCAGGTACTGTGCAGTGATGCGGGCGATAGGGATATCCCAAATATCGACCTCGTCTTTTTTGATCAAGTGCAGAAGCAGATCGAGGGGACCTTCGAATGCATCCAGTTTTATTGTAATCCCCGATGATTCCGGATTTCCGGATTCCTCGCCCAGATTATCATTGCTGTCCATGATTCAACCGTTGCCGCCAGGATGCGATTCTCACCGCCATGCTCTATCACTACCCGTCTTCACGTTTTACAGCTTAAGCAGCAGGGTGAGAATCCATTCGATCGGAATAAATAGAATGCTAAACGCTCCCATAAACATCAGCGCGTAGAGTATCAGAAAACCATAGGAACTCGCGCGTGCCAGCATTTTCGCTGCATCATCACTCAGCAACCCATACAGTATCCAGTGCCCATCAAGAGGCGGGATGGGTATCAAATTAAACAGAACCAAAGCACAATTGATGATGAGCGCAAAAAACAGAATCCCCACAATTGGAGCCAGAACTGATTTTTGGCCCGGAATGTTCATGCTCCCAATCATGTTAATAATAAATCCTCCGGCTTCCGGATAAAACAGTTTCATTCCGGCAAGAACAACAAATGCACTAAAGCCGGCAATGAGGTTGGCTCCAGGGCCGGCGAGAGAAATAAATATCTGGTCGCGGCGCGGGTTCCTCAAGCGGGCGGAATCGATGGGAACCGGTTTTGCCCAGCCAATCAGAGGCAGATTTGTAAAAAACTGCAGGATCGGAAAAAGCACCGTACCAATAAGGTCCATGTGAGCAATGGGATTTAAGGTCACGCGCCCCAGAGTGCGAGCAGTGTAATCTCCCATGCGATCCGCCATCCACGCATGGGAAGCTTCGTGAATGCTGAGCGAAAAAAGCAGGACCACAAATTGGATTAATATGGTGCCTAAATCGAACCTATGCAATATGTCCACTTTCCACACACTCTCATGTTATACGGCAGAAAAGCATTGAACTATATCATGTTGCCCGACCTGTCATCCACCCGCATTATCGGCAGCGCAAGGCCATGGGGTGCAGCGCGCAGATTCCAGGCTGTTTTTAACACCGGCTCTGCGGACGCCTGGAGCGCGAAGGCAAAAAATACTCACGCCTCCATTCTGAGAGCGATTACGGGCGTGACTTCAACTCATTCGCAACCGTAAATACGCGAATATCGGGCTCAATTGCACGTCACGGCTCTCAGACATGGAGTTGTCGGGCCGCTCCTTGGGCGGCGTTTTCAATTGCCGCCGCCATAATCCGGATGCTACTATTTAAAGTTATCAAATCTAATTTATGATCTGGACTTTATTCATTTCAGCGGCCCTTTATGTTTTGGGCCTTCTTCATTCCATTTTCGGTTTTTACCGGAAGCGCCTTGTATTTGTGCGCCTGGCCCTGGGAATGGTCGGCTGCGGTTTTGTCTTTCACACGATATTTTTGATACTTTTGGGCCTGAAGACCCGTCATTTTCCCATTACAAATCTATCAGAATCGCTGAGCTTTTTTGCCTGGTGTATTGCCCTGGTCTTTGTCGTCGCAAACATCCGTTACAGAATATCTGTTCTTGGTGCCTTCGTCCTGCCGTTTGTGTCCGCGCTGACAATTTTTTCGCAACTTTTTTGGGATGAAAACCAGGCACTTCCACAACTCCTGAAAAGCAAGTGGATTTATTTTCATGCAACTGTGGCTTTCCTCGCTTACGCCGCGTTCTTTTTAACATTCATCGCGGGAGTCTTCTACTTGATCCAGGAGAAGGAGCTGAAAAACAAAAGGTTTCGATTCCTTTATTTCCATCTTCCCTCTCTTCAGGTCTGTGATGAACTCCTCCGCAACTCTCTCTTTGCAGGTTTTGTGGCAATGAGCCTGACCATTCTTACGGGAGCCTTCTGGGCTCAGCAGGCATGGGGCCAGTTTTGGAGTTGGGACCCCAAGGAGACCGCATCCCTGATCACCTGGGGGATTTATCTGCTGCTGGTATACTACCGCTTATCCTCCCGGTGGCACGGCCGCGCAGCAGCCTACATCAGCATTATCGGGTTCGTATCCATCATTTGCACTTTTGGAATCAATTGGGGATTGCATGCCTATTTATAAAACCCTGCGGGAGCTCGCCAGGCGGAGTGGACAACCTCGTCATATATCCTTTCCTAATCGGGTTGAGGAGCCGGCGCCGGCAAATCGAGCATAACTAGATGTCCAATCTTGTATTAGTAGGCCTAAATCACCGCACTGCGGAAGTCGGGATCAGAGAACAGGCAGCCATTCAGGTTAATCGCATGCCGGATGCCCTAAAGGAGCTCTCTTCTCATGCGGGAATCCGGGAATCAATGATCCTTTCCACATGCAATCGCGTGGAACTGCTATCGCTTGCTGATGATTACGAACAGGGGATTGCGGCGCTCGAATCCTTCCTCCGCCGGCATAGCCAGCTTTCATCCCAGGATCTTGAAAATAAACTCTATCAGTACACGGGCGATCAGGTTGTGCGTCACGTATTTCGCGTCGCGTGTTCTCTGGATTCCATGATTTTAGGCGAGCCGCAGATTTTGGGCCAGGTTAAATCCTCCTACAGCATCGCGGTTGAAGCGCAAACCGTTGGAAGCTATCTAAATAGTCTGTTGCAAGCGTCTTTCCGCGCGGCCAAGCGCGTGCGCTCGGAGACCGGCATTGGCGAATATTCCGTCTCTGTCGGCTCCGCCATCGTTGAGCTGGCACGAAAAATTCTCGGGAACCTTGGTGACAAACGTATTTTGATTATCGGCGCCGGCAAAATGGGGGAGATGGCAATTCGTCACCTGGTTTCCAGCGGCGCAGGGACCGTTCTGGTGGCAAATCGCAGCGCGGTTTCGGCCCGGAATCTTGCGGAGCGCTATAGTGCCGCATCGGTTCCCTTCGAGGATCTGCGCAGCGCCATGATCCGTTCCGACATTATCATCACATCGACTGGTGCAGCCGAGATCCTGATTACTCATTCGATGGTACAGCAAGCGATGCCCCAACGCAAAAATGCGCCGTTTGTATTTATCGATATATCAGTTCCCCGCAATGTCGATCCGAGTGTCGCCTCCATTGACAACGTGTTCTGTTATGACATCGACGATCTTGGCGCTGTAGTTGAGGCAAACACCCAGGAACGGCGCCGGGAAGCAGTTATGGCAGAGAAAATCGTGGAACAGGAGGCTCAATCCTTCTGCGCCAGGCTCCGGGCAAGGGACCTGACGCCAATCGCCGTGCAGATTCAGGACAGCATCGAGGGAATATGCCAGTCTGAACTCCAGCGCCATCTTAGAAAAATCGGCACGTATTCTCCCAGAGAAACAGAGGAACTCGAATCCATGGTGTCGCGCATCGCGGGAAAAATAGCGCACCCATGGCTGGCACAGTTAAAGAGTCTGCATCAGGACCCCTTGCGACAGGATGCATTTGCGGATTTCATCAGGCAGATGTTTCATTTGCGGAAGGATCCTGAATAAGCACTGGTTTAGAGGCATGATAATCCACAAAATCTGAGGGCTTGACGGGTTAGAGATAACACTCAAGCTTTCTTGAAACGGGCAACTGCTGGGTACTCATAATGATCATCGGCAGTCGAGGAAGCGCCTTAGCGCTTGCGCAAGCGGGATGGGTTAAAGAGCGGATCCGCGAAAAATTTCCTAAAATTGAAATAACCATAAAAATCATCAAAACCGCAGCCGACAAGAATCTGTCCATCCCTATCCGTGCAGGGTCATCTATCGGAGTTTTCGTAAAGGAAATTGAAGCCGCGCTGTTGAAAAGAGAAATTGACATTGCCGTCCACAGCATGAAGGACGTTCCGACCAGGATCCCGGAGGCGCTTGATATAGGTGCCATTCCCGAGAGAGCTGACGCACACGATGCTCTTGTCGCAAATGGGGAAGCGCGGAGTCTGTCTACCCTCCGACCCGGTTCCCGTGTCGCGACGGGAAGCGTGCGGCGCCAGTGTCAAATTCTTGCGCGGCGCAAGGATTTGCAGTTGGTCGACATTCGGGGCAATATAGACACTCGCTTGAATAAGCTTGCGAATGGCCGCTATGACGCAATCATCCTGGCCGCAGCAGGGCTGAAACGCCTGGGGCTCGAAAATCGCATGACCGCACCCATCGATTTTACCGAAATGCTGCCCGCGGCGGGGCAAGGAGCGCTTCTCGTCGAGATCCGCAAGAACGACGCGGACATCGCTCCTCTCATCGCACATCTTCACGATGAGCCAACCGCTTTGGCTGTGCTTGCTGAGAGGACTTTCATCAGGCATGTGGGAGGCGGATGCAACGTGCCGGTTGCCGCGTACGCAAGCTTGGGTCATGGCTCCATCAAGATCGAGGGATTAATTTCCTCCTTGGATGGCCGAAGTCTCATACGAGAATCCGTCGTTGAAGCGCCTCAGCGGGCGCAAGAGGCCGCAATCGCTCTAGCAGAAAAAATGCTTGCCGGAGGCGGCAAAACAATTCTTGATGCGTTTGAATAATATCCCGCACGCCACCATGCCACTCAACTGTTCCTCTGAAAGAGCACTTGAAAACAAGCTAGCCGCAGTCGCCTGCAGCCGTGAAAAAGCCGGTGCCTTGAGCGCAGGACTCCGGGCGATGGGAGCTGAAGTTCTGACATTGAATGTAATTGCACTTTGTCCAATTCCCGGCGATTCTAAACTCGATGAGGCTCTTGATGAGCTCGACCGATATGACTGGGCGATCCTGACGAGCACTTACGGAGCGCAGCTTTTCATCCGCCGCCTGCAGGAGCGGAAAATATCGGCTGAGAGCCGAAAAACCCCTAAGATATGCGCCATAGGGCCCGCCACCGCAAAGATATTGAGAGAAGGCGGTCTGCAGGTCGATCTCATCCCCGATGATTTTGTCGCTGAAGGCGTCCTGCGTGCACTGGAGAAATCCTCCGGCGGCCTCCAGGGTCTAGCCGGCAAACGTATCCTTCTCCCGCGTGCACAGGAAGCACGCGATGTTCTGCCGCAATCCTTATGCAGCGCCGGGGCGGTTGTGAATGTCGTGCCCTGCTATAGGAATTTTCTCGGTACCGTACCTCAGGAAGTGAAGCAAAGACTAAAAGCCTCTCCGCCGGATTTGTTGGTCTTTACAAGCGCTTCTGCAGTAAATAATTTCTTGACGATTATGGGGAACAGCGAGGGACAACGCATGCTGCACTCCGCGACGACAGCGGCGCTTGGCCCCGTCACAGCAGCCGCAATGCAAACTCATGGCAGGAAGGCCGACATCCTGCCTGAAGAAAACACTATTCCCTCTCTCCTGCAGGCAATCCAGCTACATTTCAGGACCCGATCGTCAACCCGCAGCAGGAGTAATAATCCTGCGGGTCCCTGATCACTGATTTTTTTCGGGTGCAGGGAAAGGGATTTCAAAGGTAATACTTGTTTCAATAACCTCCCCGTTTTTTGTCGCGGGGAGAAAAATCCAGCTGCTTTTCACGCCTTCAATTGCGCGCTCATCCAGTCCGCGTCCAAGGCCTTTTTCGACCTTTATATCCTGGAGGACGCCATTTTTATCAACAATCCCGCGCAACTTTACCTTTCCAGACGCATTAGCCTTGCGAGCCGCCTCGGTGGGAGCAATTTCGGGATGTTCAACGACCTTGACTTCATTGATGCCATCCGCCCGGATGAGCCCCTCCCAGTCTTGATCCCATTCTGAGGTTCCATCGGTGCTTTTTGCGGTTCCCATTTCTGGGATATTAGCTTCCTGCAACGTCGCGGCCGGATCGGGACTCTTCAACTCCAAGCCATTTTCCACCTTCGCCGCCAACTGGTCGAATTGTGTCTTGTCCACAGGTTGCAGGTAGAAACGTTTCGCCCCGATGCGAATGCTCAACTCTTCAATCTGATCCATTTCGCGGAAATCGCCGAGAACCGTCAGTCCTGCAAACGAGTGCCCCTTGAGAAGGAAGGTGGCGGAGTATCTATAGGCTTCCCCTTTTGTGTCTTTGGTTTCTTTATCGAACACCTGCCCGATATAGAAACGTCCCGACACTCCTTTATAAATAAACTCATTGGGCTGAGCCACTATTACGAAATCCGACAGGTTGAAAAAATTCAAAACAAAACTGTGTGATGAGGCAACTTCTGCGGTGATGATGTACTGTGGATTGACAAAGGCAAAAGCCTTGGCACCTCTTTCAGCTGCCCGGAGAGGGCCACACATACCAAGCAGCAATATCGAGACGACCATAAGCAATGAACTCGCATGTTTGATCATAATCATCCGCCGTTAAGGATCGCCAACATGTGCGTAGACATTTATTTTACCTTACAATGGCGCAATCTGAAGGAATTGATTGGATCGGGCGGACCAACAGGACAGCAGCGCAAAAAGATGATCCGGACCTTGGGAACCGGCCTGGCAAGATGGCAGAGCGCAGTTTTTTGATTACTGCGGAATGACAACATGTCCAAATTAAATGCCCGACAAAAACTATTCGTGCAAAACCACGCTCAGAAGACCGCTATGAACGGTTAACCCGCCGCCATCACTGTAATCGATAAAGCCAAGCTTCCTGAATTTGTTCATAAAGTGACTGACCCTCGACCGGGTTGTGCCGACCATTTGCGCCAGGTCATCCTGGCTGACACGGGGAAGCACGCGTTCCATTTTGCTTTCCTTGCCGAAATGCGAGAGCAGCAAGAGGATTCGGGCCAGACGCTTTTCGCCTGAGTTGAAAAGCTGGTCCACCAGATCCGCCTCGTATCGGATGTTGCGCGAAAGCAGATGTGTTACAAACATTTCCGAAATCTCATGCTGCTTGTGGAGCAAGCGCGTCATCAGCGGTTTCTCAATGCGAAACAGAGTGCAATCCGTCATTGCCGTAGCTGTTGACATGCGTAACTGCTGGCCTGCCAGACATCCTTCTCCGAAGAACTCACCGGCGCCCAGTAACGCGATGATTGCTTCCTTGCCATCTTTGGAAGTCACCCCGAGCTTCACCTTGCCTCGCCGGAGGTAGAATAAGGAATTCGCAAGCTGTCCCTGCCGAAAGATGTTCCGGTTCGCGCCATACTCAATGACTGTTTTGCCGTGTGTGATTCCTGCGAGGAGGAATTCCCAATCGACTGGTTGGCTCTTCTTGTCTGGCATAGCAATTCTCATCCGCCTGCAGAGGCGACCTGCTCCCATCCCTATTTCGCACCAAACTCGGCGCCGCCTTGCAGGTTGGCATCCTTACCGTGCCATCTAGGTTGCTTTTTCAGAATAAAGAACATCCCCCCATTTGTCATCACGCTCCAAACAATTATAGCGCCGTGAGGCGTGATCAGACAAAAATAATGGAGCGGAAACTGTCAGAGCCGGCTGCCGTCACCAACCTCGATTTGTGGGAAGCACTACCTCGCCGCAGTTTCGGGCGTCTTATGCCTGAAGCTGTGGGACCGGTGCTAACGCTTATTGATTACCCTGCTGATCCGTAAAATCCGTGGCTGCAGTGGAAAGCGTGTGGGGAGGGATGCGTGCTAGTCATATAAAACTACGTTTCTGTGACCGTTGTGGCCGTCGCCATGCGCAACGGCTGGCCTGCGAGGCATCCCTCGCCGAGGAACTCCCCGGCTCTTAGCGTGGCGACAATCGCTTCCTTGTCGTGTTGCGAAATAACCGAGAGCTTCACCTTGCCCTGTCGAAGATAGAATATGGAATCTGCGGGTTGTCCTTGATCGAAAATGCGGCAGCCGGCGCTGTACGCCACAACCGTTTTTTCACGGGCGATTCCAGCAAGCAAGGTTTCCCAGTTGACGGGCGTGCTTTTCTTAATTGCCATGTCAACCTACATCCATTTCCTGCAGGCGAGCTGAGCCATCAAGAAACACGGAATTCGGAACTTGGAGTTCCGGCATTGGACGAGCCGAAAAGAGATAGCGGCAGGGCTTGGCAAGCCAGCGAGCCCAGCGCGCGGAACGGGCAACCCGCGCGCTGTCCGTGGCGATGCCAGTGTCTGCATACATCTGGCGGTAGATCTTTGAGATTAATATGAAGGTCAAACGGCCGCGCAGGGACTTCAGAAATCGGGAACGCTTCCAGATAAACTCCAGAGAATAAAAACGCTCCCACACGGACTGGGTACGCCGGCGGATTTCCTCGGCCGACATCACAGGGTGAGGAGAAAAAATCTTCGGCCGATGCGCCTGCGGAATCAGCCAATGCCGGGTGAGTGGAATGCCCCCTATCTCCTGGGGATCGCTCCCCATCGCTTTTTCCCATCGCCCAAAATCCACCGTCCCGGGGAAAGGCGTCAGGGTGACAAATTGCGCAAACGTGAGCCCGGCGCTTTGGGCCACCTCGGCAGTGGCTTCGAAAGTCTCCGCGCGGTCGCTGGGCAGACCAAAGATGAACGAGCCCAACACGTGTATGCCATGGCTTCGGAATGATCGTAGGCGTTCTACCAGGCTCTCGCCAGCCGAATTGAAATCTTTGTACACATCTTTCAGCCCTTCCGGCGTCACCGATTCAACTCCAACAAGAGCTCCTTTGATGTTCGCCTTGCGCATAGCATCGAGAAAGGTCGCATCCTCCGCGGCTTCCATCGTAATCTGGGTGAAAAACACCGTGTCTGAGGGAAGCAAGGCCAAGCGCGCCATCAATTCGAAGCGCTCTGCGCGCATGGCCTTGAGTTCCTCCAATCGATGGGTATCGCCGCGGCGAGAGGCCGACTGCAGGTCGGTAAGAGAAACGGGATAAAAGTTATCATCGGCAAGCGCCAGATATCGAAACCCGAGGCGGCGCAATTGAACAATCTCCTCGATTACAGCGTCTGTGGCGTACTGACGAGGGCGCTGTCCATCGGTTCGCCAAACGGAACAGAAAGAGCAGTGCTTGGGACACCCGCGCACCGTCTGCACCGATGCCCACATATATCGGTTGCGCGGCACAAGATCCCAGCGCGCCGGCACAAAATCGGATGGCTCGATGCGGCCACCCGAGTAAATGGATTTAGGAGCGCCTCTGCGGCAATCCTCCAGAACTGTTGCCCAGATGACATCGCCATCTCCCTTGACGACTGCCTGCGCCGATCCGACACTGTGCGATTCCTCCGGATAGAGCGTGGCGTGAATTCCGCCGAAGACCACGTAAGCGCCGCGCTGCCGAGCCAGTCTCCCGATTTCATATCCACGCAGGGCATTCCCCGAATGGATGCCGATGCCGACAACATCTCCATGCCGGATGGAGCTTGGATCCAAAGCAGTGAGCGTTTCATCGACGATTATGGGGTTGCCGAAAGATGCCGGCGTGGCACCCGCTAGAACATACAGCCAGCGCGGAGTGATGACGGAAGTGCCAAATGACACGTGACTTGGATTTACGAGATGAACATTCATACGCTACGCACCTGACTTGAAAATGGTTTCCTGGGCTTCGATTGTGTATTCAAGACATTTCCTCGCGTCTTTGGCGGTGGCCCCGGGTCTTACAACTGCAAACTCTGCCAGCGAAAGGGCATACCCCCCCATCCTTCTCTCCCAAACAGATTCGCACATAAGATGCTACCTTTGGTGGGATCTGTGTGTCCGTTCAGTATTGCTCACATATCTGGTCAAGATTGCTCATA
>Ga0208980_10001301_pt1 | contig 15076 bp, 13 predicted proteins | sample WetSurMetagenome_3_FD_187993 | JGI IMG/M metagenome (GOLD analysis project Ga0208980, IMG submission 187993) | Wetland microbial communities from Twitchell Island in the Sacramento Delta, sample from surface sediment Aug2011 Site A1 Bulk (version 2) | ecosystem: Environmental > Aquatic > Marine... | reverse complement strand
TCAGGGAAATTACTGGAGGATATTTGTATTCATTTCAAATCACCGCTCTTATGATATCGTAGATTCTCCCGCTAAAGCATTTGAGGGAGGAAAAGCGATCGGACGCTTTCAGGCCCTGCTTGCAGATCTTCCAGGTAAGCCGCTGCATGAGACCATCCCTTCATTCCACAACGTCGAAATGAGAATTGACAGCTTCATGAGTACCCTGAAGAAGGATCCTGCCGGAAGAGTCAGGGAGACAATCAAAGAGACTGACTTCATTTTAAAAAGAGCCGACGAAATGAAGATCATTCAAAAACTTGGAAGGGAAGGCAAGATTCCTGTCAGGATCACTCATAACGACACAAAATTCAACAACATACTTCTCGATGAGAATGACCGGGCGCTTTGTGTAATTGACCTGGATACCGTTATGCCAGGATTTGTTCATTATGATTTCGGAGATGCTATAAGAACCGCAGCCAACAGCGCTGCAGAAGATGAAGAAGACCTCTCAAAGGTAAAAATGGATATGACTCTTTTTAAAGCTTATACAGAGGGATTTCTAAATGAAACCAGGGGCACACTTAACAATATTGAAAAAGAATACCTTGCCTTTGCTCCCGGACTCATTACATATACGATTGCTGTAAGGTTCCTGACTGATTATATCGACGGTGACAACTATTTCAGGATTCATCACCCCCACCACAATCTTCAGCGTGCACGGGCACAACTGCAACTGGTTAAAAGCATGGAAAGCCAGTACACTGATATGCAGAAGATTATAAGAGATTTATCGTAGCGTCGACCGGTGATATCAATCACTGAACATTAGTTTACTACCTGCCTGATCAATAAGTCATTAAAATGTGGAATTTATCATTAAATCAATAAATTTGGCAATAAATTTTAGCTATATGGATTGGACAAAGGATGAACTTGTTCTCTTTAAACAACTTGGTGATCCCGATAAGATCCAGGGATTTCTTGATTCTCTCGATTACAACCCGGCATATGAATGCCGTTCACCCAGGTGGGTAATTAAAAGGAGTAAAGCCCATTGCTTTGAGGGAGCAATATTTGCCGCAGCAGCCCTGAGATTTCTGGGTTACAAGCCACTGCTTATAGACATGAAATCATATAATGATGATGATCATGTCATCGCCCTCTTCCGGGTAGATGGATACTGGGGAGCCGTTGCAAAATCAAATTTCACAACCCTCAGGTACAGAGAACCCGTTTATCGCTCTGTACGTGAGCTCATAATGTCTTACTTCGATTTCTATTTCAATACAAAAGGAGAAAAATCGCTCAGGTCATATTCACTTCCCCTCGATCTTTCAATTTTCGATAGCCGGAACTGGCAGACAACAGATGAGGATCTGGAGTATATAGGTGATAAAATTGAGTCCCTGCATCATTTCCCGGTAGTAAATGAAACTCAGCTTAAGAGATTATTCATTGCCAGTGAAACCGTAATGAAAGCCGGAATGCTGGGGTCGAAGGAGGAGGGGCTCTTCAAACCCGTTTAGAGATATTTCACCTTAAGGATTCAAAATACTGTTGTTCGAATAATCCAGGCTCATAACCTATTGATTTACAAACATAAATAAAATCGGACCTGTTTACGTTCGAAGTCAGTGTTTGTAATTATTGAGATATTGATTATTTTTGGCCCACTAAAAATAGAGGGGGAAGCGCATAATGAGTGTCCAGTTTGAATAATTCCTCTTATATTTAATCAAATAAATACCAGGGTATGGACCTATCAGGCAAGTATTACAAAACCTTTCTCGAGCGCCAGGAGGCACTCAGAAAACAGTATAGCCCAAAACAAGCTGAGAAGCAGCATGTAAAAGGGAAACTTACAGCCCAGGAGAGAATAAACCTGTTATTCGACTCGGGTACATTCGAAGAGATAGATGCTTTTGTAACTCCGGCTGCCATCCCGATAGAATTCGGAAAAGTTGAAAAATCATATGGCGATGGTGTGATAGTCGGTCACGGCAAAGTGAATGGCAGGCTTGTGTTCGCGTATGCCCAGGACTTTACGATAATGGGGGGGTCGCTGGGACTTGTTCACGCGAAAAAAATATCGAAAATACAGCTGATGGCTCTGAAAATGGGAGCACCCTGTATTGGAATGATGGATTCAGGAGGAGCAAGAATACAGGAAGGTGTCGCCAGCCTCAGCGGATATGCCGAGATCTTCCAGAATATAATCCAGTCATCGGGTATTATTCCGCAGATCTCCGTTATTATGGGACCATGCGCCGGGGGTGCCGTTTACTCTCCTGCCCTTACCGACTTTGTGTTCATGGTTAACCACACCAGCTTCATGTTTGTTACAGGACCTAATGTCGTAAAAGAGGTTCTTAATGAAGATGTTACATTTGAAGAGCTTGGCGGTGCAGAGGCACATGCAAGAAAAAGCGGAGTTACCCATATGATATATGATGATGAGGAGAATACCATCCTTGCTCTTAAAAAATTCCTTGCGTACCTTCCTTCCAACAATGTTGAGAATCCACCCGTTGTTACTGAGGACAGCACTACTCCTTCTGTTAATAAAAAACTGCGCGATATTGTGCCGGATGACCCGAACAAGGCATATGATGTAAAAGATATTATAAACCTCGTCATTGACAGGAATACTTTCTTTGAAACTGCAGAATTATTTGCACCGAATCTGGTTACTGGTTTTGCACGGCTTAAAGGGAAAACTATCGGTATTGTCGCCAACCAGCCAAAAGTTCTTGCCGGGGTACTCGATATCGATTCTTCCACAAAGGGTGCCCGTTTTATAAGATTCTGCGATGCCTTTAATATACCAATACTTACATTTGAGGATGTCCCAGGGTTTCTTCCCGGTGTTGATCAGGAACACAATGGAATCATAAGGCATGGCGCTAAATTGCTTTTTGCTTACAGCGAGGCTACTGTTCCGAAAATAACAATAATTCTCAGAAAAGCATATGGTGGTGCTTTCATTGTGATGAACAGCAAAAGTCTCGGAGGTGATTTCAGCTTTGCATGGCCATCGGCCGAGATTGCAGTAATGGGTCCGGATGGAGCAGTTGCAGTACTTTACAGGAAGGAACTTGCAGAATCAGCCAACCCTGTTGAAATGAAAAAGGAGCTTGTGAAAAAATACCGCGATAAGGTTGCTAATCCTTTCATAGCTGACGAGAACGGGTATATCGATGAGGTTATTGATCCCGCTGTAACCAGGCAGAAAGTCATATCAGCCTTCGAGGCACTTAATAACAAATGGGTTAAGGTTCCTTCGAGGAAGCACGGGAATATGCCACTTTAATGGTGCAAAGGTGCAAAGGTGCAAAGGTGTAAAGGTGTAAAGGTGTAAAGGTGTAAAGGTGCAAAGGTGTAAAGGCAGGAATTTAATTAATGAAGATCTGAATTCTAATAAGGATAATGATGATAAAAAGAATATTGATTGCCAACAGGGGTGAGATAGCGATAAGGATAATGAAGACGGCAAGAAAGATGGGTATCGAGACTGTTGCTGTCAGAACGGCTGTTGAACCCAACGCGATGTACCTCTCCCTTGCCGATGTTATTTTCGACAATACTGATGATGCAACAGATATTCCTGTTTTCCTCAATATCGACAAACTGATCGAAATTGCTCTTAAGACAAATGCTGATGCAGTTCACCCAGGCTATGGATTCCTTGCAGAGAATGCATATTTCGCCGATAAATGTCTCGACAACAAAATTGAATTCATCGGCCCCTCTCCCGATGCTATTTATAAAATGGGCAATAAGACCATAGCCAGGAAAATAGCACTTGCCAGCAATATCCCTATGGCCCTGGGCCACGAGGGAAACGTAAGCAATGAGGAGGAGGCAGTAAAGATCGCGGAAAAGATAGGATACCCTGTCATAATAAAGGCAGCATCAGGTGGCGGAGGCAGAGGTATGAGAATTGTGAGGAAGTCGGAAGACATGGAGAAGATGTTCATTATCGCAAGCAAGGAGGCAGAAAAGGCATTTAATGACCCGTCAGTCTTCATTGAAAAGTATATTGAAAATCCTAAACACATTGAATTTCAGATACTTGGAGACAAGAAAGGAAATATTATCCACCTTGGCGAGAGGGAATGTTCGATTCAGAGAAAGCACCAGAAACTTCTCGAGGAGGCTCCCTCCGGTGCTTTGGATGACAAACTCCGCAAAGAAATGGGAAAAATTGCGATCCAGATTGCACAGGCAGTGAATTATTATTCAGCCGGAACAGTGGAATTCCTCCTCGATTCGGAAAAGAAGTTCTATTTTATGGAGATGAATACAAGGATACAGGTAGAGCATCCGGTAACAGAGATTATTACAGGGATAGACCTGATTGAACAACAAATAAGAATCGCCAACGGTGAGGAGCTGAAACTGACTCAGAAGGATGTAAAACTTGAAGGATGGGCCATTGAATGCAGAATAAATGCAGAGGATGTACAGGCTGGTTTTGCTCCCGATCCGGGAAAGATCGAAAAGCTTAGCATGCCTGATGATCATTACGTAAGAGTAGATACCGGTATTCAGGCCGGATCAGCAATTGTGGCCAGCTACGATTCAATGATTGCCAAACTGATTGTAAAAGGTAAGGACAGGAAGGATGCACTGCTCAATTGCAAGAAAGCACTGGACAAAGTCTGGATAAAGGGTACCAAGACCACACTCCCGTTTTTCAGAATGCTGGTTCGTCATCCTAAATTCCAGTCGGGTAACTTTACAACGGCATTTATTGAAAAAGACCTTGAGCAATATCATTACAACAGCGAATATGAAGAGATGCTGGCCGCATGGCTTGCCACAAAGCTCTTTATCGAGGAAAACCTCACTGAAGAAAGCATAAACATCGACTTCAGGAAAAGCCGCGATATTAGTCCCTGGCTGCTTAACAAAAGAATGAACCAGTTCTGAAATACTATCTGATATGGCAAACGATAAACTCCAGATAAAAAAACTTTACGCAGTCTCTTCCGATAACAGAAAATATAGTTTCAGCCTGCCGCTGAAGCATTCAATCAGGATCGGAAAGAGGAATTATGAGGTTCAGCTGAAACAGGATGAAAAATACGGAACCTATATTCTATGGAAAAACAGGAAATACCCTGTGGAGATAGTACGTTCACGGCAAAATAAGTATGAGATCCTGTTCAACGATATTAGCTATACGTTTTCAGTAGAGACTCCTTTCTCCCTCCAGAGGATGAAAGTTTTAAGCAAGCAGAAAGGCAAGGCTGAAAAAGAGTTTGTAAAAGCTCCTATGCCCGGCAAAATAATCGATGTACTGGTACGCGAAGGCAGCCAGGTACTTAGAGGTGAACCTGTTGTCATCCTCGAGGCTATGAAAATGCAGAACGAGATACAGTCGCCTGTAAACGGACATATAATAAAGGTATCCGCCAAGCCGAATACTAATGTGATGAAGGATGACATCCTGGTAGAGATAAAAGTGGACTAAAAGTTTACCTTACACCCTCGTTTACCTGTTTGGCCGGAGCAGGTTCGAATCCGATTTAATACACCTCATCCCCAACCCCCCCGCTGAGGCGAGGCAAGCTCTTCTCCTTGTATTTCACCTCATCCCCCTCCCGATAGTTATCGGGACCCTTCTCCTGTAAGAGAAGGGGCGTAAGAACCTAATATTTAGCCTCTTAAGCCCTTCTCCTTCAGGAGAGGGGTTGGGGTGAGGCAAATTATGTAGAGATATTCAGGGTGAGGTACAGGATTTATTTTACAGGAGCATTTTTAAGTGATTCACAAAGGAAATCGTAAAATTTCACTACAGAGGGAATATTCACTTTTTCATCCGGGGAGTGCGGGAACCTGATGGTCGGACCGAATGATATCATATCGAGATGCGGATAGACACCCGCAACGATACCTGTTTCGAGACCGGCATGTATAGCCTTTATTTCAGGAACCTTTCCATACATATCGGAATATACCTTGCTCATAGTTTTAAGTATCGGAGAATTGATATTTGGCTTCCAGCCGGGGTATGCTCCTGAAAGAGAAACCTCAGCCCCGATAAGATGGAAAACTGCTGCAATTTTCCAGGCTGTTGCCTCTTTAGCTGAATCTACAGAACTGCGGCACAGGTTGTATGCTTCGAATTTTCCACCTTTGCATTTAACTATTGCCAGGTTATTCGAAGTTTCCACCAGTCCTTTCATAGCCTGGCTCATCCTCTGCACTCCATTCGGACAGGCAAAAAGGGCCCTTATGATCCTGTACTGATCGCCGGCACTCATCACCATTGAAGGAACCGATGTCTTTACGGCGGTAAATGACAGATCAGGTTCAGTATCGGCAAATTCAGCCTTGTACATATTATTATATTCCTTAATAAACATCTCAAATTCTGGCGCTTTGATCTCAGGCACCAGGATAACTGCGTTTGCTTCGCGGGGTATGGCATTGCGAAGATCACCTCCGGATGATTCGGCAAGCCTGACACCAAAATCAGCTTCTGCCTGCATCATAAATCTGTACAGGAGTTTGTTCGAGTTGGCCCGACCCATGGCAATATCAACTCCCGAATGTCCGCCTTTAAGTCCTTTAAGCAAAATTTTATATGCGGTCATGCCTGAGGGTACCTTTTCTTCTGCATAATCTTTCAATGCGCTTACATCAATACCACCCGCACAACCCACATACAATTCACCTTCATCTTCCGAGTCGAGATTCATTAGTATATCGCCCTTCAGAATTCCTTTTTCAAGGCCAAAGACACCAGTCATTCCTGTCTCCTCATCTATTGTAAAGAGCGCTTCAAGTGGTCCGTGAGACAGATCGCCTGAAGCAAGAACAGCCAGGGTTGCAGCCACACCGATCCCGTTATCTGATCCAAGTGTAGTTCCGTTTGCCCTGACCCATTCACCGTCGATAACTGTTTCGATAGGATCTTTTTCGAAATCATGCTTTTTATCGCTGTTTTTCTGAGGTACCATATCGAGGTGGCCCTGAAGAATGATTGTCTTCCTGTTTTCCATCCCCCTGGTGGCAGGTTTTCTGATTATCACATTACCTGTCTTATCAACAACTGTTTCAAGGCCATGTTCCTTACCGAATCTGACAATATATTCGGCAAGTTTCTTCTCATTTTTTGATGGATGAGGAATCTGTGTGATATCATGGAAATATTTCCATAATGATTTTGGTTGGAGATCAGTTATATTGCTCATTTTGGATAGATTAATTGATTTGTCAAGCTAATAATTAACGTTAAAGATAATAAAATTGCAGATGACGGATAGATGGGAATTCATAATTAATTGCTGAATAATGCCTGAGTCTATGATCATTCTCCGTGTTTTGTAACAAAAATGTAACAATCCAATTTGGCAATTTTGAACTATTATGTTACTTTCGCATCGGCTGAAATTGGTTTTAAGAATTAACATATTTTATTGATAATAAACCAGATAATTTTAATATCAATCTCAACGAAAAAGTATGACATTTCTATACATCGTAATTGCCCTTGTTCTCATCTTTGATTTTATTAACGGATTTCACGATTCAGCCAATTCCATCGCAACCATTGTATCGACCAGAGTACTATCTCCCGTTTCAGCAGTTATACTTGCTGCAATTTTTAATTTTATTGCCTTTACTGTTTTCCCCTTGAAAGTTGCTACCACAATGGGAGGTGTAATTGACCCAGAGATAATTAATCTCACAACCATAGCTTCTGCTCTGGTCGCTGCCATAACGTGGAACCTTCTTACATGGTGGTGGGGTCTGCCTTCGAGTTCGTCACATACACTTGTCGGCGGGTTGATCGGAGCTGCAATTGTGAGTTCCGGGATCAAAGCTGTTATTATGGCCAAAGTCATAAAAATTGTGATCTTCATAGTAATTGCACCCTTGCTTGGCATGGTGATTTCATTTTTAATTTCCTCATTAGTAATCTATATTGTCAGAAACTATTCACCCTCCGGGGTAGACAAACATTTCAGGAGACTGCAGCTGCTCTCCGCATCAGCTTTCAGTTTGGGTCATGGTGGAAATGATGCCCAAAAGTCGATGGGGATAATATGGGCAGCCCTGATTGTAACAGGAATGGTCACTAAAAACGACAAGATCGATAATCATCTCTGGATAATACTTTCGTGCCAGGCAGCTATTGCGCTCGGAACACTTTTTGGAGGATGGAGGATCGTAAAGACAATGGGACAGAAAATAACGAAACTAAAACCCTTTGAAGGATTCTGCGCCGAAACCGCAGGAGCCCTGACACTTTTCGGGGCAACCCATTTCGGGATTCCGGTCAGTACCACACATACAATAACCGGGGCAATAATCGGTGTTGGAGCTCATAAGGGCGCTTCGGCCGTAAAGTGGGGAGTTACCACAAATATCTTCTGGGCCTGGATACTTACAATACCTATTTCTGCAATAATTGGCGCCGGTATGTTTTATTTATTCAACTGGATATTTTAATTTTACCTGTTACATCTTATACGAACAATTATGAATATTGACAAATTCCTTAAAATTTTTGTTCCAAAGGATCATTCCTTTTTCCCACTTTTTGAATCTGATGCTGAAAATCTGGTTAAAGCGGCGGAACAACTTGTTTTGCTAATGAAAACCACGAATCTGGAGGAGTGGGAGAAAATCTATAAAGAGATAAAGGATATTGAGCACATTGGCGATGAGATTACAAATAATACCTATCAGCAACTAAATAAATCGTTCATTACTCCATTCGACAGGGAGGATATTCATGAACTGACTGCCCATATTGATGATGTTGTAGATTCAATAAATGGCATAGCCAGGAGAATATGTCTTTATAAACCCAAGAAACTCATACCGGTTTTTATTGAGTTGTCCGAACTGATTCTTGAAGGAGCAAAGCATATCGAAACAGCAATTCATGCTCTCAAGGATGCAGGGAATAACAGGAAAATAATAATGCAAGCATGTGATAAGGTTAAGGAGATTGAACACAATGCTGACGATGCATATTTTTCAGGCGTAACTGATCTTTTTGAAAATGAGAATGACTCAAAGGAACTTCTCAAGAAAAACAAGATTCTTGAGATTCTGGAAAGATGTGTCGACGAAGAAGAAGATGTTACTGACACTCTGAAAGCCATTCTTATTAAAATGGCCTGAGATAAGTTATCGCATATTTTAAAATTCTAGAGGGTGTCCCAAAAGGGCACCCTCTATTTTTTATAAACCCATCCCCTTCCCCGGCCGTTCTTTTTACCAACAAGTTACCGAACAGGTTTGAATTTTATTCTAAATTCACTACTTTGGACAACAATTATAAAATCTGAATGATTGTATTATATGTTGTGATCGGATTGGTTCTGGTGTTTGATTTTCTGAACGGTTTTCACGATTCAGCCAATTCGATCGCCACCGTTGTCTCCACCAGGGTACTATCTCCATTCATTGCAGTTGCCCTGGCGGCATTTTTCAATTTCATAGCATTTACTGTTTTTCCGCTTAAAGTGGCGCATACTATCGGCAAAGGGGTGGTCAACCCGGATCTGCTTAATATGACTGTTATTTCAGGTGCTCTTGTGGCAGCAATTTTATGGAATATTCTTACATGGTTGTGGGGTCTCCCCTCCAGTTCTTCGCATACACTTGTAGGAGGTCTTGTGGGAGCGTCATTCGCACATGCTGGAATAAACTCAATTGTTTTTGGAGGTCTTCTTAAGATCGTAATGTTTATTTTCATCGCCCCAATTATAGGTATGACCCTCTCTTTCATTATTTCATCGGCTGTGGTCAATATCTTTAAAAAATTCACACCTCAGCATGTTGACAGGATTTTCAGGCGTCTTCAGATTATTTCATCATCAACATTAAGTTTGGGGCATGGAGGCAACGATGCACAGAAATCGATGGGGATAATCTGGGCGGCCCTGATAATTAATGGAATGATGACGAAAGAAGCAACCTCTCCACCCCTGTGGGTCATTCTCTCATGCCAGACAGCAATTGCCCTGGGAACAATGTTCGGAGGCTGGAGGATAGTAAAGACTATGGGGCAAAAAATCACAAAGGTCAAACCATTTGAAGGATTCTGTTCTGAAATTTCAGGAGCAATGACGCTTTTCGGTTCGACTGCATTCGGAATTCCTGTAAGTACAACTCATACTATAACCGGTGCGATTATAGGTGTTGGTGCAAGACGGGGAGCTTCTGCCGTTAAATGGGGCGTTACAAAAAAGATATTCTGGGCCTGGATCCTTACAATTCCGATAAGTGCAGTGATAGGCGGAACAATGTACTTCTTCTTCAGGTGGGCATTCAATACCTGAAATCCTTCAGCTGCTTTTTATCATCGTCAGCACCATCTTGAACCTTTCAACAGCCCTGACTGAATGGGGAATACCGCCAGGCATAATAATTGTCTCACCACCAACAACAATAAAAGGTGTACCACCAATTGTTATCTCTCCCTTTCCGTCAACAACCTGAATCATTGCATCAAAAGGTGCAGTGTGCTCACTAAGAGCTTCACCCTTGTCGAAGGCAAAGAGTGAAATATTACCTGTTTGCTTTTTCAAAACTGTTTTGCTTACTATGGCTCCGCCGGCATAATCGACTGAAGAGTTAAAATTGAAAACTTCTGATTTCTTAAATTCGTTAGATTCCATCATATTTAATTTTATTGTTAATAATATAACAGAAAAATCACCAGATTGTTCAAAATAAAAAAAACCACGATCATCCGAAAGACAATCGTGGTCTGCTATAAAAAACTTGTATTTCTTAATTCACAGGAAGTGCCTGTTTCATCGGACAGGTGGTTTCGCAACCTGCTTTTGCAGTGACAGTTGTCTCAGTTTTGGCTTCATCGCAGCATGGTGCTGCTTTTGCTTCAGTGGTTTCCTTCTTTTCAGTGCATGTGGCTGCATCTTTGCAACCTGCACATTTCGATGCAACCTCGGTAGCTGCTTTCTTATCAACTGTACTACTGCTCTGCGCATTAACAAAAAGAACAACAACCAGAGCAAGTATTACCATTCCGGCAAGTCCAATAAGTACTTTTTTCATATCTGATAGATTTATTTTTAATTTCTGAAAACAAAAATATAATTTTTTATCAAACAAAAAAATGATTGATGATTTATTGTTTGATATTAGGCATTTCCAGACCGTAACCTTTCTTTTTGTCTTCAGCTTTTAACAGGAATGCAAAAAGGAGCGCAAGCAAGCCGAAACATGTAAAGATGATCATCGGGATAGTGTAGTTGTAATTGGGGACACTGACCCCATCGACAAGCCTCGAACCGGTAATACAATATTTGTCAAGCACCCAGCCGATCAGGGCAGGAACACCCATCAATCCCCAGTTCTGAACCCAGAAGATCATGGCGTATGCGGTTCCAAGTTGTTTTTCAGGAATAATTTTTGGAACTGATGGCCACATAGCTGAAGGGACCAGGGAAAATCCTACTCCCAGGATAATTATCAGCGCAATTGCAATTGGAGTAGCTTTAAGGAATGGTATAGAGAACATTGTATGAACGAATATCAGTAGTATTGCGCCGATAATCATTATTGTTGCCCCTTTGCCCTTTCGGTCATAGAGGTTTCCAAAGAAAGGTGTAAGAATTATCGTTCCGAAAGGGAGAAGACTGGGAATAGTTCCTGCTATCTCCTGGTCAACTCCGAATTTATTCACCATAAGGTCGGTGGCATATTTCAGGAATGGGAATACTGCTGAGTAAAAAAGAACGCACAGAATAGCAATATACCACCATCCCTTATTTTTTACAATTACAAGGATGTCTTTGATCCTGAATGACTCTTCATCGTCTTTTACCCCTGACCTCGCCGCTTCGTCAGAAACTGATTTGTCAAGTTTCAGGTCCATGGTTGTATAGAAGAAAAAAGCGATCATACCGATACACAGCATAATAAGGCAGACAAGTATCGGCTTTGAGACACCGTGCAGTGCGGTAGCTATTGGAACTGACGTTGCAAGAGCCAGTGTTGTTCCAAGTCGTGCGGTTGCCATTTCAAGCCCCATAGCAAGAGCCATCTCCTTTCCCTTGAACCATTTTACAATAATCTTTGATACGGTAATTCCTGCAACCTCCACTCCCACTCCGAAAATTGCAAAACCCAGCCCTGCAATAACGACCTGGGCCTTCATTCCAAGCAATGTCATACCGTCAAGTGCATGAGTTGAAACGGCCCAGTATTTAATGGCAGTACCTAAAACCATTATCATGGTGGCCATTTTACCGGTAAACCTTACTCCTTTTTTGTCAAGGATTATACCACCGAAGATCAGCATGAGGAGGAATACATTGAACCATCCGTATGCACTGGTAAAGAATCCATATTCTGTGCTGTTCCAGAGAAGTTCTTTCTCAAGCATAGGCTTTAACGGAGCCATAACATCGGTTAGGTAATATCCGCACAGCATTGTGAATGAGATCACAGCAAGCGCCGTCCATCTTGCCACTTTTGAGTCACGAAGTGTATTTGTGATTGTTTCCATTTTTATGATTTGGTTATTTTGACCGGTAAATGTATCATAATTTTTATCATACGATTTTAATCTTACTCCAAAAAATAACCTTTTGGCAAAATATTTGTTATATATACAGAAAACTGTATGTATCCAAAAGTTATTATCTTTGGCTTACTTTTTTAAAAACAAAAACATGCGATCGACTACTTATAAGATGAAAAACACATTACTCATACTCCTCCTGATTGTACCCGGGTTCATTCTGTCAGGTCAGAAAGCGACCGTGAAATGGTACACCATCGAAGAAGCTGAAAAACTTGCAAAGGTCAATCCCCGGCCAATGTTGATTGACACTTACACCGACTGGTGCGGCTGGTGCAAAAAACTTGATCAGGATACCTTTTCCAATTCTGTGATTGCCGAGGTTCTGAATACAAAATTCTACGCGGTTAAGTTTGATGCCGAGGGAAAATCGCCGGTCAGTTTCCAGGGGAAAACTTTCATCAACGACGGGAAATCGGGCGCTGCTCATCAGCTGGCCGTGATCCTGCTCAACGGTCAACTAAGTTATCCCAACCTTGTCTTCCTTACCGACCAGCAGCAACTGCTGACAAATGTGCCGGGTTACAGGGAGCCAAAGGAGATGGAACCCATTCTGATGTTCTTTGCTGAAAAAGTATATGAAAAACAGAACTTCCAGGATTTCCAGAAAAGCTTTAAAGGTAAAATTCAATAATTGATTTCGGAATTCGGATTTCGGATTTTGGAATTTGGAATTGGGAATCAGGAATTATTTTCCGAGGATAAAATTAGCAGGCAGCTGAACCACCTCACCAAACTGGTAAACAAGCTTGCGTGATTCGAAAAGGTTCTGGTCACCGGAAGTAATCTTCAGGGTTACAACATCAGGAACCCTGTAATAGACTTTATCCCAGGTTTTTGTCTCTGCCACTTTCCCCTCCTCGACGGGTCGTGTAACAATAGTAATATCCTTTGTTTTGCGTGTTGGTATGATAGTCATATCAACAGGTTTCCCTGGAGTTGAGACGAGGGTGGATGGCCCTGACTCTTCTGAAAATTTGAAAATTGTGACAGGTTTACCCGACTGCTCCTTCTGCGGAATGACGGTAAATGAAAGTGTTTTTGTTTCAAACATGGTCTTGCCGGTAAAAAGGGCCATGTATTCATTCTCAACCCTGTTTATTTCGTCAATGCCTGCATAGCTTTGCGGGAACACATTGGCTTCACCATTGAGAATACGCTGCTTACCCTCGCGGAGATCGAGTAATGTTTTTGCTGCCTTGTCGGCCAGTTGATCGAGTGTAAGGGTTTTCTTCTTCTCAACGAGGTAAGGTATCTTAATGAATGCCGTATCAAGTTTGACGACACGGTATGCTGTATCGTTCTGGGTTACAAAATACTCGTCGGCCCCCAGATCATCGAACCTCATATTCGCCTGGTTAACACCGGCATCATTAAGACTGGACGAGATGTTACCATACACCGACGGATTTATGTCCATAATGAGCCCTGCCCTCTTCAACGACAATGCGTTGGTCTGAACAATTGATGAAGCTTCAATTATATAAAACTCAGAGGGATCCAATTCTTCCTTATTGTTTACTATTACTCTGCTGATTGACCATTTTTCCCTGGCACGGGTTATGACATCCTTTATGCCAAGCATGTCTGCGGCATATTTTGAATATGGTCCCGGTTTTTCGATTGTGTGTCTGAATTCGACTGATATATCAAAAACGGTCATTGGCATGGCATATATCAGGCTGCCATCAATAACCCCCATGGTATCACTCAATGCATATACTTTTGTAACAGGCTGCACAAGTCCCTTTTTAGGAACGCATGAAATAATCAATGAAGAGATGGCAACGATCGTAAGAGCTGATAAGAGGTTCTTCATTATGAATTACTTTATTAAAAATTTTCCTTTATTCTTTTGAAAGCATTTCCAATATTATCAATTATATCCGAGGCTATAATCGACTCAAAAGGAATGGTTTCAGATGCAATGTCCCCTGCAAGTCCGTGCAAAAACACCCCGGTTATTGCAGCATTTCCGGGTTCATAACCCTGAGCCAGCAAAGATAAAATAATTCCGGTCAGAACATCACCACTTCCGGCAGTTGCCATTCCCTGGTTTCCAGTACTGTTAAAAAACACCCTTCCATCAGGCAATGCCACAGATGTGTATGCTCCTTTCAGCACAACGACACACCTGTGCTTCACTGCAAAGGCAATTTGCAATTTCATCCGGGAATAACCATCTTCTGATTTTCCGGCTATACGTTCAAATTCCTTCAAATGCGGTGTAATGATCATTCCCTCTCTAAGTAGCCCGTTATTGCTTTTGTCATAACTAAGAATATTGATCGCATCTGCATCGATTACAAAAGGGAGGGAACAGCTTTTTAAAAGTTCCAGTACAGAATCACGTGTCTCGGGCGATACTCCGGTACCAGGCCCAACACCAACAGAAGAGTATTTCTCTGTCGGGCCAACCGATGTTATTATATTTTCATTTTTGTCGGGTTGGATCATGCACTCGGGAACGGCTCCCTGAATCACACCCCCTGCAATTGAGGCGGTATGGCA
>Ga0208980_10001299_pt1 | contig 15089 bp, 11 predicted proteins | sample WetSurMetagenome_3_FD_187993 | JGI IMG/M metagenome (GOLD analysis project Ga0208980, IMG submission 187993) | Wetland microbial communities from Twitchell Island in the Sacramento Delta, sample from surface sediment Aug2011 Site A1 Bulk (version 2) | ecosystem: Environmental > Aquatic > Marine... | reverse complement strand
CTGAGCGATGATGACATAGCACCTGTTCGGGGGTTATCGCATAGGAGGAGCCACAGCGGGAGGGGTGAAACCCCCGAGAGCGTTTATCTTGTAGCTGAGCATTTCTACAAGTCCTAATTTTTTTCATTCTTCCGATCTGTAGCGGGGCTGCCCTGTCAGTGCGACGGCAGACCTTTCATTCAACAAAAAAAAGAGCACCCCTTCTGATAGTACCTCCACCGGCAGGGGAAAAAGTCCCGTAAATATACCCCTACAACAAAAAAGAATTCTCGTTTATGTTATTGTTTAATATTTCAGACATCAATGAAAATATATGGTTCTCTTCTCACTGGATGAGAATACGATTTTTGAAAAAAATCCTGATCAGGGAACCATTCTGTTATTCCAGGAAAATTTTGCAGAGAATACAACCCTGCCCAAAAACTTTTTTTTAGGCAAAACCTATTCCGATTCTTCGTTCCGAAAATATTATGATGTATTTTTTGGTGTCCAGAAATCTTATTTGATGCATGATGGGAAATGCATCCGTTTTAAGACCCATGTCATAAAAAGGGTTTATTCATGGTATTCTGTTTTTATACCACTCTTCTTGATGTTCACAAAACTCGAAAAAATTAAAACATATATCAAAAATTTTTTTGTAAGAATGAATATTCAGGTGACCGACTCTCTCTATATCGGGGGTTTTGTCCCCATGACAACCTGTGAATATACAATTGAACTTGAAAAAACCGGCACTACGGGATTTATCATTCTTCAGACTCCCTGCGCAAAAATTATCATCGATCGAAAAAACGCCCATAGGTATTCTGTGGACAGCTATTTTATGAAAACAACAAAAAAACCGGGCTTTAAAAGAACAATTGTCACTCCCAGAGACGGGAAAATCTCACTTCGCATCCATTTTGACGGGATCGCCAAGAAAAATACCATCTCGGTCAATAATCAGGATCCCATGGTCACTCCATTTTACAGCCTGATACGATCCCATGTGAAATATCCCCTGTTTTCAAATGGGTATATCAAAATTTCACCTGTCGCCTTAGCGTACCGTGAGACTTCCACCCTCCTGTATTCAATCACTCAGTCAGCTGAAAGAAAATTAATTACTCCCCTTGGAGCAAAAAACATGTTGCCCTTTGGGCTGGATGGTCCTCACGATTACGCCACGGTGAAAAAAGGGATTTCAGCCATGAAAAAAAATGGTTTCCGGGGGACAATCTGGTTTGATATACTCTACCTGCAGGATCAGGATAATAATACATTTTTCGAATCATTACTGCTCCATGATTCCTGGGAGGCAGGAATACATTTTAGCAAATCCCTGTCAGAATTATCTTTTTCTGAAGCGTATAACCTGATTTCTGAGGAATACCGTACGATTTCTTCACTCCTGAACACGTACCCGAAATCGTGGTGTTCTCTCAGGAATGGAGATACTTCAGACCATGCAGATTACCTGTTTGATATGTATCACATGATATGGAGAAACGGGAATCCGGGAATATATGCAGAACGAAGTATCGGTGCTCTGGAGGATGAAACCTGGGAATGGTGGAATCTGGCATCACGGGCAGGCCTCGTATACCCTGCGTTTATCCACCAGAGTGACGGGGATCCGGCTATTGGGTTTTCCATCAGCTATTCGAAGTTCATGACATGGATTGATAATTACCATTCGAATGGTATAACCGTAATCCCGTTCAGTGAGTGGTGGCACATCAATGCCAATTCGAATGATACAATTATTACCCAGATATCAGTGCGAAACCAGACGTTGCGGTTTTCGGTCAAAACCAATGGTGAAAAGGCATTGGTTAATGTCAATATAGCCAGAAGAGATGATCTCTGCATATGGGATCTCGTGACGAGTTCGGGTGTTCCATGGACCAATAACAGAGACGGTTCAATTACCTTTTCTGTTGAGTCGACCCATACCTATGAAATATCTTATCCGACCCCGGGGATTCCGGCTGATCCCCGGCGAGGATAAATTTGAGTACCGAGGTTTGAACGCATGGTCCCTTCACCCTTCTGCACCTCCTGCTTCAACAGGGATCTACCACGCTTGTTGTACCATCTCCGCCCCACCTCTGCGGGAGAAGCCATCAATGCGATAACCCCTGATTCGGTACCCTCGCTCCTGAACGAAGGAACAGGAAAGGTTATCTTCATGGTGCTTTGAATTTCAGAACGTAACCAAAAGGAATTCTGCATAAGCCCAAAGCGAATATTTTATAGATACACATGAAATTCAATAGGGATATAGGAAATCATGATAAAAACAGATGAAATACTCCAAAAAGATCAAAAACTCTGGGATCTTTTTTCCGCCAGAGAAGAATACGATACAGGTACCCGAGATCCTTATGACCGCTTCCCGTTCTCAGCGAGCTCAAACCGGAACATCTGCAAACCACTGGTTTCAAAATATCTCATCGAACACGGGTTTACTCCAGAGTACCCGGACAACCGATCGTTTGCCGTCTGCCTGACCCATGACATTGATGGTCTGTATACCTCGTTTTCCCTGAAGACAGAATATGCGTTGAGGAATCTGATGAAGGGATCGCTTTCGGGTTTCACGCATTACCTGAAAAAATCCCCCCTGTGCAATTTCAAGGATATCATGTCGCTCGAAGAAAAGTATGGAGCTACCAGCAGTTTCTATTTCATGGCAGAGGAAGCGGGGGAACAGGATTATGCATATCGGGTTGATGATCTGGAACCGGTTTTGAAGGAAATTGTCGATCGCGGCTGTGAAGTTGGTCTTCACGGAGGTCATACATCCTATCTGGATCCGGAAGAAATGACAAGGAAAAAGAAGCACCTGGAAAAAGTCCTTGGCAGAAATATTGTCGGTTACCGGAACCATTATCTCCGGTTCAGGGTGCCGGACACCTGGGAATATTTACGGAATGCCGGTTTCCTGTATGATACCACCTTTGGGTATCCGGATCAGGTCGGGTTCCGGAACGGGATGTGTCACCCGTTCAGACCATTCAATCGTACAACAGGCAAGCCTGTTGATATTCTCGAGATACCACTGACCTTCATGGTCTCCACGTTCGATGGATACATGAAAATTAACCCGTCAAAGGCCTGGGAGATGACAAAGTATCTGATTGACACCGTTCAGCAGTACCACGGAGTAGCGACAGTTTTGTGGCATAATAACGATGTCATCGGGAATCACCGGAAATTTTATGAGAAACTCCTGAACTACTGTGCCAAAAAAGATGCATGGTTGACCAGTGGCCAGGAAATTGCAACGTGGTGGAATCAGAAAGGATTCTAAAAGGAGCGCATTCCGGGTTATTTCCTGCGGGCATCGTTTTCGCCGTATGGCATTATTCAGGTAGTACCGGATTGTGTATCAGATGTTTGCAATGTTCCGAATTTTTTCAGGACCTGGTGAATCGCCTTGACATTGAGCAGATAACAGACTCCATACATAAAAGTCATGATGGCCGAATAGACAAGGATCGTTGCTACGGGCGATAAACTGAAGAGGTAACAAAGATATAGCCCGGACAGCACCAGGATTGTTCTTGCAATATTCCAGGCCAGCTCCCATTGGTTGAACCCCAGCAACTCAAGGCGGTCGGTAGAAGATACAACAAATCCTGCAACTACCATAAAGCTGAGAGGGATACTGAACATGCCGGCATCTTTCCAGGCACTTCCAAAGACGATGGGAAATACTATCGGAGAGATTATTGCTCCAAGAAAAATTATCGGGGCACCGAACATGAATAATTTTTTTGTCGTCTTCTGGTAGAGAGAAAGAATCTTATCTGATTTATTTCTCAACAATTCAGAACTCTCCCCAAAAAATGCCTGGGCGATTGAACTTGAGATGAGAGAGACCGGCAACTCGAGCATCGAAAAACTTAACATATATAACCCGACGATCTCGAAACCGAATACACTGGCCAGATACAGGGTCGGGACCTGTAAAATGATCTCATTAATAAAACCGGCAGGCATGGAGAAACCGGGAAATTTCTTATACTTCGCGGCAAGAGCCCTCATTGCAGGAACATCGAGCGTGCGGATTGTTCGCCATGCCTTGGGAAGAATCGTTTTTCCGAGGGTACTGATACCGACAAATCTGCCAATAATCTCTCCGGAAATCAGGCCAAGAGAACCCAGGGAGAGTAATCCGAGGATAATCTTACTGACGGAACTGCTGATGCTCTGAGCCACCCGGGTCTGGGTGATAAGGGCATAATTTTTTGTCCGGAGTGTCCAGAAGGTTAATACCTGGTACAGGGACATGCCAAAAAAACCCAGACCGAATAACCAGTAGTAGGGTGCTATGAATTCAAAATGAAATGTACCGGCGAGAAAATTCCCCCAGACGATCATGACCAGAAAAAGAATGAGTGTCAGTGTGCAGACGATAAAAAGAGATAAGATGAGGAGATATTCAGCATCAGTATCATTCTCGGCTATTGGAATAGTAAGTTCATATTTAAACGAGCTCGCGACAATTAAAATTGATAACAGGGAAGTAAAAACTGCGAGCGTGCCATAAATAGCAGGAGGAAAAATCCTGGTCAGTATCGGGACAAAAAGTATTCCGAGGGCTTGTGATATTGCCGTTCCGCTACCCAGAATTACTATTCCTTTAACAAGAGGATCTGAGGAGATCCGGGAGACAATTTTGTTTCCGGTTGTAATGAGGTATTTTCTGATTCTGGGTATGAATGATTCAGCCCGGTCCGATTCTTCTTTCACAGAAACTCACTAGTTTATACGATATGCCGGTTTATATTATAGACATATACGATTTCCGGGGGTAAAATCCCTCTTAAAGATGTCATGTTCAAATGATACCGGGTCTTGGTAGTCTGTCCTGGTCAACACCACAGAATGATGATGTGAGTTTTAACCACGAAAGAAAATTGTGATGGATTGGACCATGGATGTATTTAAAAGATTATCGGATTTACGCTCTTTTCTGGTGCAGGTCCTTGCAACGAAATTTCACTATCTGATAATCCTTGGAATCCTCGCCGTTATTGCTTTTACGTATGGGATTGGCAGACCGGATTATACAATCCGTGCTCTCATTTACATTATTCCGGGGATACTCACCATAGTCGTCATATGGGTACTCTATAAAAAGGGTGAGAAATGTCCGGACACGCTGCAGTTAATACAACCGCACCGGAAATTGTTCCCGATCCTGTTTGTGTCACTGTTTATCCTGTCCATGCTTTCCCTCTATTTCTCCCCGTACAGGCCGTTGAATTATTTTGTAGTGATCACAGTACTGTACAGTCTGATTTTTTTGCAAATCTTCAGCGACACGCTAAAACCCTCTGTTGTCCTGCTGGAAATCAGCCTGGTAATGGGAAACCTCATTTTCGGATTGCAATTGAAATACCCGTATTTTTTTGGCAGTACTGACATAATCCCGCATTCGTACTATGCATCCATAATCAATGTTTCAGGGCACATCATCCCGCTGGATCTTGATTATACCTATGCCTGGTTCCCGCTCTATCATATCTTCATCGCGGAAGGAACTGCTCTCCTCGGTATTGATTTAAAATATGTATTTATCCTTCTCACCTCGTTGTGTTTTATCGCACTGGTCTGGGTGATCTTTTTACTGTTCCGGCAGATAACCAGAAATAACCAGACATCCTTGTTCACGTGTCTTGTCTTTTCCACAGCCCCCGTGGTGATAGCAAATTCTACCAATGTGATTACCCGGGTCATGGCTTTTGTCGGATTTATCTTTTTTTTGTTCCTGGCACACCGGCAGATCCAGGCCTCAAACTGGCGACCTTTCTCGGTCTTAACGATCGTATTTTCTCTTTACCTCATCCTTGTACACCAGGTATCGATAATTCAGATTTTATGCCTGCTGTTCGTCTTCATTTTAGCTGAACTTGTTATAAATGATTATTTTGCCCTCAAAACCAAAATAATCGCGTTGATCATTATCACCGCCTCTACCTACTGGCTGTTTACCTCATTTTTCTTTACCAATGCTATCCTGCAGTCGGCCGACACTGCAACGATCACCAATTTATCGGGAACATTATCCCAGGTCAGCGCGGAAAATGCTGTTATATTTTTACATGACAATATTTCCACGACGGTAGTTATTTTCTTCGTTCTTGTGGGTATCAGTTATCTTCTCTGGGCCCACAGATCAAAATACCCCGCCGTTATTGCCCTTTTTGCGTTGATTATGATCCCGCTCTATTTCCCCAGTCCGATAACCGCTTCAGCAATGGCTATGATTACGTTCAGAATAGATCGGTTCGTCGTGCTCCTTTCACCATTTTTTGCATTTGCGTTTGCTATCGGATTATTGGTCATGATGTTCCTCTTTCAGGGTAACCGGTATACCCGGAAAATTGCGATTTTTTTTGGAGTGCTCATTTTTGCCTACCTCTGTTTTTCTGGATTAACGATAGAAAACGCTTCCGATTCTCCCGATGTATCATCTGGTCAGATCCGGCATTATTTCACTGAATCGGAAATGCACGCATTTGGTTTTATTCCGCAGTATGTTCCCTATAACTCAACCATTTCCTCAGATAAAGTTGCCAGCCGTATGTTTGAGAGGAAATTTTTCAGTGAAACAACATCCCTGCATTTACCCTCGTACTATCCACAAAGTCAGCTGTACTTTCACCAGGCTCAGCCGGGATCTCCACCCGCATTTGCTTTTGAAGAGGGTGTCTTTATTCTCCGGAACCAGGAGCTGGAAGAAAATAACCTGGGATTCGAATCAGCGAGTCTTGATTATGGCAATTTTTACCAGGCAACTCCGGATGTCCTGTCAAATTTTACGGAAATGTCGGACCAGTCACAGAGGATTTACGATAACCGGAAGGTTACCGTTTTCGCTACCTGAATGAGGTATAGTCACCTTCTTTTACTCGCTGAACGCCAGAACCCCGGGGGTTATATCTCTGAAGTAATTCACTCACCACAGATAGTTCCTCCAAGGGCAGCTCCTGAAATTTTTTATTTTTACGACGATATTTTCGCATTCATTTTGTGACTGAAATTAAAAATAAAAAAAAAGTGATACGACATTTCGTAATCAATTTTTCGTGTGATAGAACTGGTAAACAGACATATCGCAGTATAAGGGTCGCCACAGTGGCGGGTGCTGAGGCACAGCAAAAGCCAAAAGGAACGTGAAAAAGAATGTATTGGAGGATAATCTTCGGAGAATTTTTTAAAAAAAATGAGGGGCTGAAATAACACTTAACCCTTCCTGAATACTCCATCCCAAAGGCAATTCTCATGCAAAGCAGGTATGAGATTATTCCAGGGCCTTGTGATAAAGTTCAGACATTTTTCTGGCATAGTTCTGGACCGAATGATTCTTTTCAATATTCCTGATGGCATTATCTGATTTTTCAAGGATGATTTTTTTATCGGAAAATATCTCATGGACTGCCTGCTCAATGCCTTTACGGATTGCATTGCTGATCAGGGTCCTGTCTTCTGAAGTGGTATAGATAGCTTCTCCCAGATAATTTTTCGGAATCTCTATCACCCAGCCCGTATCGTTACTGTTAATCTCAGGCAAGGCTCTGATATTTGTTGAAATAACAGGACAACCCGCAGCCTGGTATTCCAGAACGACAAATCCATAGGTGTCAGCATAGGTGGGTAATAAACCAATATGAGATTTTTTCATCCATGCAAGCACCAGATTATTCTCTAATCGTGGAAAATAGGTTATCCAGTCATTATTTTCAAGAATATACGAAAGGATGCGGCGATTATCATCGGCTGAAGCCCCGGCGGCATAATTATCGTCTTCAAGTGAACTGATAATAACCAGTTCGAGAGGATAATGATATTTTTCTTTTACCATTTTCAGGGTTTCAACAATTTCTAAACCGCCCTTCTGGAAAAAAGAAGCCCCCACAAAAATAAACCGTATATTCCCATTGAAACCTATATTCTTGGCAGAATATGCAGACACCAGTGCTTTCTGGGGGGGGTGCACGACCAGCATTTTTTGTAAAATTTTTTCCTGATACTCAGGGAATTCTTTTAAAAATTCTCGTTGCATATGTGCATTGCATTCGGACAAGGCGATAATATATTTGCATGGCTTGGCCGAGATTGTCTCTAACGCCTGCCTGATTCGGGGGTTATCCTTAAGGGACGAGAAACCCGGGTTCTGTCCATGATGACACGACAATGCAAAAGAAAACCGGGGAAGAATCGTTTCATACGTTGAAATCCACGGGGTCCTGCCGTAACTGATCATATTAAAAAAATGGAAAAGGTCAACGTTATTGATATTGAAATCATTAAACTGAAAATTAAAATCGGTACCCATACCGGCGGATATTTTTGTTACCTTCGTCTGAATTTCTGACAGCGCTTGAACAACCGAATAAAAATCCCAGACTTTTTTATAGTGATTTCCTTCCACAAAACCAATTATCGTTCGTTTCTGAGGGTATTCCCTGGAGACAAATCCTATACGGGTTGTCATTGTTCGCGTGACTCCAAAACTCGTGGGGTGGATCAGTTTTTTAATCCGGTTTCCAGATTTATTTTCGCTAATCAATCCAATAAATCCTTTCCTTTTGAAATAACAGGACACCTGCGGCAGGATTTTGCATACCAGGATGGTATCTTTTTTCTTCGTCCCTAAAAAACGGGAAGAACATACGCGGGGTTTGTAGCAAAGAGTCCTTTATCAGGGTTCTTAAAAAAAATGCCAGATACTCCGTTGAACACCATTCCAGGAGTTGCATCCCGGCCGTTTGACCCCCGGTGATGTGACAGGTATAATTGAAATATGATCCGGAAAATCCATGGATAAAAAAATGTCCCCTTTTTTTAGTTCGGAAATCAGTGACCAGCATTTTTCATGGTACCGTCTTTTATCATTTTTTATCTCCGATCTCTGCCCTTAAAAATAAGGTATTTTTTTATGGGTATACCGTGCATAGGTAACCAGAGATGCTGAAATACGTAATTGTCACCGATGACAATCTGAAAAGCGGGGTTCTCAAGAAAGCCAGGTACCAGGTTGAAACCTTAAAGGCTTTGGGTATTCCCGCAGAACTGGATATCATAACACAGGAAGGGCGAAAAGATGTCGGATCAGAGAGCATACATTTTTTTTATTTCGAAAAATTAGCAGGCGCAACCGTTTTTGCGCGTTTGCAGCGGGCAAAAAAGATCCGGAATATCATCAGCACTCTGCTCACCTCATCTGGACCTGACGATATTTTCTATTACCGGGCCTTCGGCTCCATGATGTTCTCATATTATCCGCTCGCTTTTCTCAAGCCGTTCCACCGGTGCAGGATAATTTCTGAACACAACACCATTGAAAGCAGGGAATTATACCTTGACGGACAGTATGTATCAGCCTTCCTGAACATTCTCCTGGGCAACCTGATCATCGGGCAATCCGATGGAATTATCGGGGTCACCGAAGAAATTACCCGTCACTGGATAAAAAGATTATTTTATCGTACTATTCCCCATTGTACCATTCCCAACGGGTTCATGATCGATTCGGTTACCCTCAGGAAGTCCCCCCGGTTCGGCCCCGGAGATACCCTGAGAATCCTGTTTGTGGGAAATGTCAGCCGGTGGCACGGCCTCGACAGGATGATCCGGGGTATCGCCGGTTACCAGGGAACCGTCCCGATACAGCTGCATATTATCGGCACCGGCGATGAAGTAGATACGTTAAAACAGCTGAAAGATTCGATTGCTCCCACAGCCGCCATTCATTTCCCTGGTTTTATGAGTGGACCTGACCTGGATGCCATGTTCGATACGTGCCATATTGCGATAGGAAGTCTGGGAATCCACCGGAAAGGATTGCACCAGACATCCGAACTGAAAGCCCGGGAATATTGTTCACGGGGTATCCCTTATCTCATTGCCTGCGGTGATGCGGATTTTCCCGATTCGTTTCCCTGGATGTTACAGATCGCTCCCGATGAATCTCCCGTTGATATGGAAAATGTGGTCGCGTTTGCCCGAACCGTCTTTGAGGGACCGGATCCTGCAGGGACCATGCGGCACTATGCGCAGAAGTACCTGGACTGGAAGGTAAAAATGGCGAAGTTGCAGGATTTTATCACGCAAAAAGTGATGATCCGGTAGTGGCGGACTGCTGTTTTTTAGCCCTGAAGAACCAGAAAAGGGATCGATTCTAGTTTATACCGGAAGTAAAAAAATTACACGGTATCATAAAAATGGGGGATTGAATCTGATAGAAGTATACCTATACGCTTATACGATGGATCCCTGCCTCAGGGCCCCTCCGAGGCACGGCGGGCAAGAAATGTTAAATTTTTTTTACTCTCTTATTCGCCGCGGGAGCGGTGGCTTGCATCGTAAGGAGTTGTCAGATGAGATCCAGTATCAGTATCGTATCTGAATATTGCAATTTTCCAAAAAAAACTGTTGTTAAAAAACCTGAACGCGGGCTCAATTTTTTTCACGTACCTGATGCGGCATACTGATCCAGTTGCTTGTTTACAATCACGTCGCTTCTCCACCGTAACTCGGCAATCTGCCGGGACTGATCCCCGAATTTTTTCCGCAGCGCACGGTCATCAAGCAGAATTCGCAGCCGATCGGCGATCTCCCGCGGATTGGAAGGATCTATGTTAAATCCGGAATTTCCTTCTGATACCATATAGGGTATTCCGGATATACGGGATGCAATGACCGGTATACTGTTTGCCATCGCCTCGGAGACTATCATGGGCGCTGTTTCCTGGAGCGAGGTTACGGCAAGGATACTTGCCCGGGAGTACAGGCCAAGCATCTGGTCAAGGGGAGCCGGACCAGGAAGAGATATCTCTTTTACCAGATTACGGTTCCGGATTAATGTCTGCAGTTTTTGTACATAGTCCCCGTTTGCAAGGGATCCCGGCAGGATACCGTGGAACCTGATGTTCTCTGATTTCAGCAGGCTGAGCGCCTCGATAAGGGCATACTGGTTTTTCAACGGAGTGAGGCTTGCAGGATAGAGAATCAATCCTTCCTCCTCTTGTTTTTCCTGCTCAAAGAACCGGTCAGATACGGGGTTTTCTATCACTTCGGTTGCCGGGATCCGGGTTTTTAAGAAGTCACGCACTTCGTTAATGACATACGGTGAAATGGCTATTAATTTTTGTATCCTGCGCGAAACGTACCTGAACCTGCCGACATTGAGTTCACCATACGCAAATCTCGAATACCTGCTGGGTTCTAACGCCTTCTCCCGCCAGTACATGCCATGCAGGGTAAAAATTGTCGGGATGGAAAGAAAAACACCGGCAGTTGCCCCGGATATCGGATGGGAATGGAGGAGGTCGATAGGGTCCTTCCTTTTTTTCAGGTGCAGATAATAATTGAGATCGGAAAAGAATGCTGTCGGAATCATTTTCCTGAAATATTCATACGTGATATTTCCGTACGCATCATCGGTTACGAATGCTGACTGAAAATTTGTTCCCAGGGATGACATTACATGGATATGGATATCTTCTTTTTCCAGCCGGGAGTGGTTTTTTTTCAATCCTTCGACGGTATCATATGCAACACCCTGGGGCCCGCCGGAAATCCGTTTATCTGAGTAATTGACAACCAGTGTGATATGCATTGAATTAGATGATTCCGGCAGGATTAAATTATTTGCGATAGGATATCTCTGTCGCAGGCTCATGATGTTGCAGGGGAGAACGGCAGGAAAAATTACCAGACGTCAACCTGTTTCAGGGATTTTTAGAGACGTGGCGTGGCAACAAGGGCCCGGCATTTTTCAGCCGCTGAACCGCCACGGGGGAGCCTTGTTTTCATGGCAGCCGCATGCATCACATATTTAAAACAATCACCGTTAACGGTGAATTATGCGTGGTTACTTATCGTGACCCTTTATTTTCCAGAGGATTTGAACTCCGGAAAAAGCATCAATCCATTGTTCAAATAACTTTATCAGTTTATAAGTTGTATACATCTTTCATGCCGGACATCAAACACCCGAAATGCGCTCACCCAAAATGCGGTGCTAAAATGCAAAGAGTTTACAAACGTACTGATTCTGTTTTCGTATCTTTTGGCTGGGTATGTGTTGATTGTGGACTATTCAAAAAAGATGATTAGGAGGGTATCTTTCAAACTTTCCACACTTAAAAGTGCCACAGAATCGCATTATGAAGGTTTATGGATAGGTGATCCTTTCATGTCCATTCTTTTTTTGGATATGTCAACAATAGACCATTAAGCGATCATAACCGGAAAAAAAGATTGTTATTATTAAACAAAGTTGCCTGCAATCGGCAGGTCCCCAACAGCGTTGTCCCAAGCAAGATATTTGTCAGTCGATGGGTTCCAGGTGCCTGTACTGTCCATCTTCAAATAAAACCCCGCCCCGGGTCGATATACTCCGGTCTCGGTTCGTCCGTCTGCGTTCCAGTCACCCGCAATCGGCAGGTCGATAACAGCATTATCCCAGGCAAGATACACATCTGTTGCAGGATTCCACGTACTCCCATTATCCATCTTCAGATAGAAACCTGCTCCGGGTCGATATACACCGGTCTCAGTGCGCCCATCTGCGTTCCAGTCTCCTGCAACCGGAAGGTCCATACCGGCATTATCCCAGGCAAGATATACATCAGTTGATGGATTCCATGTGCTGCCGTTATCCATCTTGAGATAGAACCCGACGCCGGGTCGATATACACCGGTTTCAGTATGCCCATCCCTATTCCAGTCTCCGGCAACCGGTAGGTCAATGACTGCATTATCCCAGCCAAGATATGTATCCGTTGACGGAGTCCAGGTGCCGGTATTGTCCATCTTAAGGAAGAACCCGGCTCCCGGTCGATATACACCAGTTTCAGTATGCCCATCCGCATTCCAGTCACCAGCAACCGGTAGGTCAATGACTGTATTATCCCAGCCAAGATATTTGTCCGTATACCAATTCCAGGTGCTGCCATTGTCCATCTTGAGGAAGAACCCGACTCCCGGTCGATATACACCGGTACTGGCTGCAGTAGTTACGGTAATATACCCTACCTTCCGGGTACTGTTGTATCCGTGAGAATTGAATACCTGAAGCCCTACACGGTAGGTTCCCAGTTTGGTATAGGTATGCGAAGGGTTCTGTGCTGATGATCCGCGAGTAGACATCTGCCATACCTCAAAGGTATTGGTGTAACCGCCTATGAGCACGATGCTGCCATCCGGCATCGCTACGCTGCTGCTACCCTGTCTTGCCGACCACCCGGCACTCGCGGTCATCTGCGTCCATGTAGCACCATTATCCGTTGACCGCCATACATCATTCTTCAAATTCTGATCATAACCACCCATCAGCACGATGCTGCCGTCAGGCATCGCTACGCTGCTGTGACCCTGTCTTGCCGACCACCCGGCACTCGCGGTCATCTGTTTCCATGTCGCACCATTGTCCGCCGACCGCCATACGTCATTCAGGTAGGGACCACCACCCATCAGCACGATGCTGCCATCCGGCATCGCTACGCTGCTGTGATGGTCTCTTGCCGACCACGCGGCACTCGCGGTCATCTGCGTCCATGTAGCACCATTGTCCGCCGACCGCCATACGTCATTATCATAAAAGAAACCGGGACTTCCCCCCATCAGCACGATGCTGCCGTCAGGCATCGCTACGCTGCTGTGGTAGGCTCTTGCCGACCACGCGGCACTCGCGGTCATCTGCGTCCATGTAGCACCATTATCCGTCGACCGCCAGACATCATTTGTCGGGTTACCGTTGGCAAATCCCCCCATCAACACAATGCTCCCGTCAGGCATCGCCACGATACTAGGACCGGCTCTTGCCGACCACCCGGCATTCGCGGTCATCTGCGTCCATGTAGCACCATCATCCGTCGACCGCCATACGTCGTTCAGAGAGTTGCCCTGGGGAAAACCAACATAACCACCCATCAGTATAATGCTGCCGTCAGGCATCACTACAGTACTGTGAGTGTGTCTTACTGACATCCCGTCACCCACGGTCACCTGTGTCCACGGTGCCGTGTAATTTTCATCACCGAAATACCATGCCCAGACTGTTGGGAAACCGGTTGAATTATCAAAGAATTGTACGGTCAAAGGAACAACACCGGTTGTTGGAGCCCCTGATAAGTTAGCAACGGGTACTGCAGCGGTTGATGGATTAACACACACTAACATTAACACAACGACTGCTAGTAACAATATTTTAGTTGATTTCATTTCATTCGCCATTCAATCTGACTTCCCGATTGATTGCTGTATATAAAATAAGTCAGATGTGTGATTCTAGTGTCGTATACCATTAAAGTTTTGGAATCGATTTTGAGATAGAAACGATCGGGAGGTAAAAAGCCATTTTAATGCGATTATTTCCCTGGTTCGCGGATATGGACACACCACCCATTATCCCAGCCATTTCAATCAGACCTGACAAATAATACAGCAGCTCAACGGTAAATGTCGCTCTTACGTCCAGTAAAGGGAGCTTAATACCCCCTCTTTCGGGTGCTCGAAATCCAGGTATCTTCCGCACGTCAAAGAGCTCGCCTGATCTTTGGGCTGGTCAAGACTTTTGAATGGTATCGACAGCTTTGATAAGTTCATTGACGGTTGTTCTTGCCTTCTCGATTCCACACACCAAATTCCGGCAAGTTTGTAATGGGATCATGGGTATGGATACTGTGAAAATGAGCGTAGAATCCCGTCCAGGAGCTCCACCGGAAATTAAACCACACAAAAATTGGTTTTGTCAGACGTTAAGCGGCGCTTCGACCGACTTATTTCCAGTGGAGAAATTTTACCAAGGAGGATCCTATATCAATTCACTGCTATGCATGGTAACAGACATTGATTGCTTCCAATGTCTTGTTTGCGGTTATATCTATGACCCTGAAGCAGGAGATCCGGGGGGAGGAACCCCGCCGGGTGTTAAATTTTTAAGCCTTCCCGATGACTGGCTTTGCCCGGAATGCAGTGCCGGAAAAGACAAGTTTGCACTTGTGGAACTCTAATCCGGTTTTTACGGAAAACCACATTAACCCTGTGCGACAGTAAAAGTGGCATTTAGTTCGTTCCTCGGA
>Ga0208980_10001298_pt1 | contig 15093 bp, 10 predicted proteins | sample WetSurMetagenome_3_FD_187993 | JGI IMG/M metagenome (GOLD analysis project Ga0208980, IMG submission 187993) | Wetland microbial communities from Twitchell Island in the Sacramento Delta, sample from surface sediment Aug2011 Site A1 Bulk (version 2) | ecosystem: Environmental > Aquatic > Marine... | reverse complement strand
ATCCGTTGAAGTTAGGAAGAATATCATTATTCCCGATGCTGATAGAGCCATGGATCGTGTCAAAATTGCCCATGAACGAAATATCCATCAGGCTGTCGTTGTCATGGATATAGATATTCCCGCCGACCGACTCCAAGCCGTTGAGGCCGTCCAGTGCAGCAAGGGCTTCATTATAATAGATAAGCACCAGCCCGCCGACGGAGGTCAGGTTCGACAAGGCGGAGATCTCCTGGAGCGTGTCGCAATGCTGGATGGCAAGGGAATCACCCACATATACAAGGCTTTCCAGGCCTTGCAGACTGGTAAGCGTATCGGAATAGTAGAGGTCGAAGGATCCGTCTATGGAATCCAGGCTGCTCAGGGCATCCAGGGAAGTGATCCTCCGGCACTGGTGCATCCTGAGGCTTCCCCCGATGTCAGTAAGGTCGTTCAGGCCAGCCAGGTTTGTGATCAGGGTTACGTAGATGACAAGGTCGCCTCCAATGGAAGTTACTCCGTCAAGCCCCAGAAGGTTCGTGATCTGGATGCCATGAATGTAGACATCTCCTTCAATTTGCGTGCAGCCGGGATAGTTGATATGGAAGTTGTTGATCTCGCTCTGGGATTCGAATATGATCCCTTCCGGAAGGCAGGATTGACCAAAAGCGAAAGCCTGAAACAGAATAAGGGTCAGACCAGTTATAAATATCCTTTTCATAGTGCCTGGTATTGGTTGATTGATCAAACATCTAAAGGTACCATATATCAATCGAAATATTTCTGTTTCTTTTAAAATGAATGATTTTATCCTGGTACCAAAACTTTTTCTACCTCTCTTTGTTTCATTTACAAATTGCAATACTCATTCAAAATACCCAAAAATGAGAGTCTGGATCAATGAGGGATGCACCTCCTGCGGATTATGCGAAAGTATTTGCCCCGAAGTCTTTAGTGTGGAAGACCTGGCCAATGTGATCGAAGGAGTCAATTATGACCAATATGCGGAAGGCATCAAGGAGGCTGCGGACAGTTGTCCGGTGGCGGTCATAGAGTACGATGAAAATATCTGAGGGATGGAGTCCCTGATTAAATTTTCGTCAGGGATGTCATCTCTGATTAATTTTCCGTCAGGGATGTCATCTCTGATCAATTTCCCGTCATGGACTCCATCCCTGGCGAACTTTACCTGATGATGCAAAGTTTTCCTTTTGCTGTATGTGAGCCTGCTGTTAGCCGGTAAAGGAAGATCCCAGCTGTTAATCCGTCTGTTTCCATGATGATGGAATGTGTTCCTGAGATTTGATTTTCAATGGAAATATTTTTAACAATCTTGCCTGACAGATCTGATACCTGTAACAAGATTTTTCCGGGAGAATCCATGTAATATTCGAAATTCACTCTCGATGTTGATGGATTTGGAAATAAATTCAGATCCAGCTCATTTCTTACAGGTTGATTTAAAACTGCAACTGGTACTGAAGCAAATTCAAACGCTCCCATATCGACGATATTGCTGCCGTTTCCATCTCCGTCCCAAATACGATAATTGCCCAGGATATCTTCCAGGGGCAGCCAAAGCCCTGAAGTATCAGGAGTCCCGGAATCGATACAGGGTGAACCGTCAGTCAGAGCAAGTGGATCAGCCCCTGAATTCATGAATAACGGATCCAGATTAATGTTTCCGTCAAGCCAATAAATCTCATCCAGATCTCCTAATTGGATACCGGCTTGTCCACCGGATATATCGCAGTAGGAAAAGGTTATCGTTGTTACAGCACTAATAGGGTTTGGTTCACCTTCGAACACCACTTCCACAGGAGTATCTCCCCACATGATTGTATTCGTAAGGACAGGGTTTGAATTCCAGATTAAACAAATACCCGCTCCCATCGGGGAAGTGTTGGCATTGAAAGTCGAATTTATTATGGATGGATTGCCGGAATTGCAATATATTCCCCCGCCTTTTAATGCTGCATTATCGGTGAATATCACATTCTTAAAATGCGGAGATGAACCATCCGAACAATATACTCCGCCCCCTTGATTGGCGTCATTATGAGTTATATAGGTGTTTATAATATCCACACTGCAAAGGTTTCCTTCGAGATAAATACCACCCCCAAAATTGCTGGCCCCATTGGAATGTATTTCTGAGCCGTTCAGTACACAGGCATTCCTGTTAATAAATGCAATCCCTCCTCCCTTGGTTAGTGTAGTATTTACTGTAACCTGCAATGCCTGGAAGGAGAATTCAGAAGAAGTGCAATAGATACCTCCGCCTGCCCAATTGGCAGTATTACCGGTAATTTTGAGATTTTCCATCGAACCTTTGCTACCGATGATATAAATGCCACCTCCGTAATCGGCCCAACCTCCGTTTACTATCAGATTTGAAACATTGGACGAATCATTGTAATTCAAAATCAGAACAGAAGCGGAATTATCTGCAAAAATTATTGCATTTGCTGAGGAAGAGGTCAGATGTACATGATCCGGCAAATAGAGTGGAAAATGCTCGTTGTTACTTGCCGGAGAGTACAATCCTGCGTCCAGATATACGGAATGATGATTTACTGAATCAGCCCGTATCCTTGAAAAGGCATGCCGGATTGTTTTAAGAGGGGATTCGGGGGTCAGCCCGTCATTGCTGTCATCTCCCGTTGGAGAAACATAAAGGTCTGCTGCCGAAAGTTCGGTTATTCCGTGTTGCACATCCAGGTCGAGTTTCCATAAAGGTTCGGCATAAAAATCAGAAGGGTGCAATACAGAGAAAGTATCCAGCATAATTTCCAGTGGTTCTTCATCATTGACCTCAGAATACAGGTCTGCACCACCCGAAGCATCATTGCCATAGATGCTGCATCTGTCTGTGCTGTCGAACACTGCTCCGGCCCACTCGAAAAACAGTCCTCCTCCGCAACCGGAAGCATGGTTGTTTATAATAGAAACATTCGATAATTCAGGATTGCAATTATAATAAATATGCATCCCGGCTCCCCGTTCGGCGGAATTACCCTTGATAATTACATTTTCCAGGCGGGGATTCGAATCATCATGGATTGAAATGCCCCCGCCATATCCAAGCGTAGAGTTCCCGTATATCCTGCAATTCTTTATGATAGGAGACCCATTGAAAATATATATCCCACCCCCGTGAAATTCACTGTAGTTATCTGTCACAACGAGATGATCAAGTGTAGGACTGGTCCATCCGCAACTGATCCCTGAAGAATGTCCTTTAGTGACAGTAAAGCCAATCAACCTGCATGTAGAATCTGCCCGGGCGTGAGATCCAGACACGGAGGCGAAATTAACTACCCATACGGAATCTTTTCCATCAATCACAGTCTGAGAGATGTAAGATGTGTCGAAGGTTGTTACATACCAGGAACCGACTGTAATATTTTCATTGATCCAAAGGCTTTCCCGGTAAATTCCCGGCGAGACCAGAACAGTATCACCATCATTGGCGGCATCAATCCCTTGCTGTATTTTCGGGTAGTCATCCGGTATCCTGATGATTTGGGAAATTCCGCAAACCACGAAAAGATTAAAGAAAATGAATGCCAATGCGAATCTCTTCATTTTATCTTTCTTGGTGCAATAAATCTAAGAATAAATCAATAAAGGGACTCCATCCCTGATTAAATTTTCATCAGGGATGTCATCTCTGATTAATTTTCCGTCAGGGATGTCATCTCTGATCAATTTCCCGTCATGGACTCCGTCCCTCCAAAACTTTACCTGATTATGCATAGCTTCCCGTTAACCGTGTGAGGGCCGGCGGATAGATGGTAAGGGTATCTCCCGGATTGCCAATTAAAGCACCATATTACTATTATTATTGGATTTCCTTCATTATCTTTGTTTACAAAGAAAATTGGTCGAAACAGGGGAAAACCTGTTTTAGATTAGAAAGCCAAATCAAACAATTGAAGTCCCCATGAAACAGCTGATCATAATTCTATCTGGCATTTTACTTTCTGCTACCGCCGGCGCCCAAACACTCCATGACTCCACGGCATACGACAAAGGCCTTAATATGATTGCAACAGCCCAAACTGTGCAGGATTATGAAGATGCGGGCCATTATTTTGGCGGTTTATCAGCTTCACTGCCAAAAGAATGGCTTGCCCCTTTGTATACGGGTCTTTGTTACGTGCTGGCGAGTTTCCATGAAACGGACGGAAGCCTGAAAGACCAATTTTGCGATATGGCGCAGGTTTATCTTGACACTGCAGAAACCAGGAATGCTGATGAATCGGAAGTGGCTTCAGTTCAGGCATTCCTTTACCAGGCCAGGATCGATGTAAGCCCAATGGAACGGGGCCTTGAATATTCCCATAAAGCCGATGCAGAGATCAAAAAGGCTGAAGCTGATAATCCCGATGATCCGAGGCCCTATTTCCTGCATGCCATGAACGTTTATTATACGCCCAAATTATTCGGCGGAGGAGATGAAAAGGCACTGCCGCTCTTCGAGGCAGCGGCTGAAAAGTTCAAGGCCTTTAAACCGGAAATGCCTTTTATGCCGCACTGGGGAGAGCAACAAAACCTGGAAATGATTGAGAAATGCAAGGAAGCGACAGGCAAATAACAATATAACCCTCATGGTTTTATCCAGGGCTTTATAGAATCCTTCATCATTTTATTGTACCTTTATAGCCACCAATAATTTCTTTAACAGGCTCCCTCCATAATTCTCATAAAAGGCTCAAAGCCAATCTTTGCATTCAACTATTAAAGGAATTACTAATCCATCCTTACTTTCGGTGAGGAAGAGGAATCGCTTTATTTAATTATTAAGGATGAACGATCCGTATTCAAATGAATCTGCATTTACAGGTAAACTGAATGAAATCATTCTTTCAAACCTTGAAAATGAACATTTTGGGGTGAAGGAACTCGCCCGTGAGATCGGCATGAGCAGGTTCAATTTAAACAGAAAGCTGCACTTAATAAGCCATAAAACGATCAACCAGTATATCCGGGAGGTTCGGTTGCAAAGGGCAATGGAAATATTATGTCAGGAGCCGTCAGTTACTGCTTCCGAAGTGGCCTTTAAGGTTGGATTTAGCAGTCCGGCCTATTTTAGCACCTGTTTTTCAGAATATTATGGTTATCCGCCAGGAGAAGCCAGGAAAAGGGATTTCTTAACGCAGGGAGAAACCCATGAACCACCACCCCAGGACCCGTTGGTTGCAAAACAGGATCCTGCACAAACCGGAACAAAAATTCATTCGCTGAAAAAGAAAACCTGGCGGACAATTGCTGTTGTTTCTTTTCTCATCGTGTTTGTTGTTTCACTGAGCTATTATTTTTTTCTCAGAAATCCTGGAGATTTCAAATTTTTAACAAACCACGGGTCCCGGGGCCAGAAGAAATCCATCGCGGTCCTGCCCTTTATCAATGATAGCAAAGATCCTGATAATGAATATTTTATCAATGGGATCATGGAGGCCATCCTGGATGACCTGTCTAAAATCAAAGATTTGGAAGTCCGGCCAAGGACATCCGTTGAGCTATACAGGAACAAAAGGACCATAAGCATACCCCAGATAGCAAATGAACTGGGGGTTAATTATATCATTGAAGGCAGCGGGCAAAAAATCGGGGACCAGGTTAGCCTGGTCATTCAGCTTATAGAAGCCAGTTCCGACAAACATCTTTTCTCCCTTCGATATAACCTGAAACTAGAAGATATTTTTAACCTGCAGAGCGAGGTGGCCATCAAAGTTGCATCTGAAATCAAGGCTGTAATAACTTCAGAAGAAAAAGAGTTGATTGAAAAAACACCTACAACAAATGTGGATGCTTTGAATTTGTATTTGCAGGCAAATGATCTGCATAAAATTGCTGAATCAGAGGGGAAGTGGGAACTCGAAATAAAAGCTGAACGGCTGTACAAAAGGGCCATTGAGTTTGATTCCACTTATGCAGACCCATACGTATCACTGGGATGGATCATTTTTAACCGGAATCTTGACTCTGCACTTCACCTGGCAAACAGGGCGCTGTATTTTGATCCAAAAAATGCGGAGGCATATTCATTAAAGGGCTATGTTTACTGGTACAAAGGGCAGGAAAATGATGCAGAAGATGCTTATTTACAATCTATTAAGTTTAAACCGAATAATTCTGCCGCATTTCGTTTCCTGGGTGAATTATATTTTTACCAGGGCAGGTGCTACGATGCAATCAAGAATCAACTGCAGGCGTTCCACCTTGAAAATAATTCAATGCAGGAACGAAATAACCTTGAAACTTTTTGCTCGAGCCTTTATATACTGGGTTTTTATGCAGAAGGAAAAAAATATTCTGCAAAACTGCTTGAACTTGACAATGATTCATCTCGTTTTTATTGGGGTTTGGCCACGGTTGACCTGGACCTTGGCGACTATAATTCGGCCCTGAAATCATCGCTTAAAATGTATGCTTGTGACACTGAAGATTCAGACAATATTTTAATGTTATTTCATACCTACCTGTACCTGAGAGATTTCAAGGAAGCTTTCCTGTTAATGCAAAAATATATTGGAATCATGAAGCATCAAGGTCGGGCGATTGAACCGGATTACCTTTTCGGTTTTGCTTACCTGGAAAATGGCATGAAGAAGGAAGCCGATTTTCATTTTGATGGAACGATTAAAGAGATGTACAGATTAATTCAATTGGACCAACCATCTGTTACCTGCTGGGCCTACTTAACCCTTACCAAAGTATATTCAGCCCGTGGTGAAAAGGAGAAGGCTATGGAAACCCTTCTGAAGGTCAAAGAATGCATGGGATCAATTATTATGGCGGTCAAAGATTATAAAAATTGCACCCTGCTTGATAATATACGCAATGAACCGGGATTTGCAGAATATTTGAATGTAGCTGAAGCCAGGCACAAAATTGAGCATGACAGGGTCGAAAAATTACTACGCAAAGAAGGAATCCTGGACTCCTCCCTTTAGAATGCAGCGGTTTTGACAGCCAGTGTAATAAACCGATTTCACAAATCGCATTAAAGTTACCCTTTTTGATTCTCTCTACGAGCAAATCCGCTTTGCCCCCTATGCACATATGCTCGATAATTGAAAACTTTCATCAAAAAACATAATAAAAGCATAAAAATTGAAAGCTTTTGATTGCAAAATTGAAATGTACACCCTTGTGATATAGTCGAACTTTGCTATATAGATAAATCCATTAATACTATGCTTATTATGAAAACACAAAACTTTCTATTTTACCCGGCCATTGTTGGTTTAACATCAATATCCCTTGTTGTTGGATCATGTTCAAAGGATTTGAATGATCCTTCGTCTTCCGGCCAATCATTGGTCCAGGAAACTGACCAGGGATTAAAAAGCAATGACAAGCAGGACCGCGAGATTCTTTTCATAAGCAAAAGAGAAGCGACAGTTGATGAGATCTATGCAATGAATGCCGATGGTTCAAATGTTTTTCGCATGACCGATAATGCAGTGCCAGATGGGCGGGCTAGCTGGTCGGCCAATGGTCAACTTGTTGCTTTTGCATCGGGAGTGGTTGGGGCAAGAGATATTTTCGTTATGAATGCCAACGGCCACGGACTTCGAAATATTACCAATACTGCGGCCGATGAGGAATGGCCCGAATGGTCGCGCGTAGGAAACCATATTATCTTCTCAAGTGATCGTGATGCCAATCCTGCCGGGAAACATGAAATCTATACGATGAATCTTGATGGAGAAGAAGTTACCAGGCTGACCTTCAGGACGCAGGATGATAAATGGCCGTCATACTCGCCAGATGGCAGTATGATCGTTTTTCAGTCTGATCTGGGAGTCGGATATGGACGTACAGATATCTTTTTAATGAATGCGGATGGCAGTAGCGTAACTCAGCTGACCAATAGTCCTGCTTTTGACCAGATGCCAACCTGGTCGCCGGATGGGACAAAGATTGCATTCATGAGCAGCAGGGATGGAAATCCCGAAATATATGTGATGAATGCGGATGGATCAGGACAAACCCGGTTAACATTTTATCCTGGAATGGATGCACGTCCTTCCTGGTCAAGACAAGGTGATTTTATTGCTTTCACAAGCACCAGGGACTTTGCCGTTAATACAGCCATAAATCAGGAAATATATATTATGAACGGCGATGGCAGCAATCCTGTAAGACTCACTAATAATGAGGTTTACGACGATTATCCATCTATTAAGTAGAAATCTTTAAAAAGAAAAGGAGAATTCCGAAAATCCTTGAACAGAGTAGGAGAATAATTAACCTTAATTCCATTTACTATGAAAACACTTATTTTTTTGAGCCTTATCGCCTTCCTTATTCTTTCAGGATGTGCAAAAAATGATGATGAATCAGTTGTAAATCAGGGTGTGAACCGGTTAAAAGACGGACCACTAAATGGGACTGTTTCATATTACTGGTCAGGAGGTATTGCTACATATATAAGTTGTGATGGTGTAGTAGTTGATTATCTCGAGGGAGGAGATATTGAATGGCATATTTTGGATCATTATAAAAATGGTGAATTAGAATGGTCTATTTATAAAGCTACAGGATCTCTTACTATCGAAAGTACAGGAGAAGTTTTTGAAATAAAAGAATCCGACAAGGTGGATGTTCTTTCGGGTGATTTCACATTTCATTCCAACCTGATTGGCGATCAGGGCAGCCATTATATCCTTTCCGGTTCAGGGCTTTGGGTTTATCCATATACAGTAACGATTGACAAAGCCAATTGCCCATCTCAATAATAGACGAATCATCATTCTTTCTTTTTGAAAAAGCCCGATCTGCCATTGGCGGAGACGGGCTTTTTGGTTTTTCCCGGGATAAGGGCATTTTTTCTTCATATATGAATATTATGTATCTTTATAATCCTTTGCCATCAAAATCTTTATGAAGATTTGTAAAAATCAACAGGTGCAAATCGTAAATTCCTGATCATCATGAAAAAAAACGTAATAGGCTATTGTATTACGCTCCTCCTGGCAGTGTTCCTGTGCAGCGCCCATAGTTTCTCCCAATCCATTTCCGGAAAATGGTGGGGACTACTGACGCTCGACGATTGGCAGACCAGACTTGCCCTGAAGATCGATGTCGATTCAAATGGCTATAAAGCTCAATGGCTCAGCCCGGATCAACATCCGGACTGGCTACCTTTCGATACGTTCGATTTTGATTTTCCGGAATTGAAATTTGCATACACTTACAGGGATATAAAGTATGAAGGGTTTGTTGATGCAACATACACCAAAATCACCGGAACGTTCACTCAGTATGAATATACCGCCAAACTTATCTTTACGCGGGATTCCCTGCCACCGCTGGAATGCACTCCGCTTGACATTCAGTCTAAATATACCAAGACTGAGGCCTATATCACCATGCGCGATGGGGTTAAACTCTTTACATCGTATTACGTGCCAAAGGATACCACCGGGATCTATCCGATCCTCTTTTATCGGACCCCCTATAACATTGAACCGAATGGGCCGGAGAGTTTTAACTGGCTGATGGACTGCCGGTACATAAAAGAAAATTACATCCTGGCCTACCAGGATATCCGTGGAAAATTTATGAGCGAAGGTGAGTTTGAAGATGTGAGGCCGTTCAATCCTGATAAGATATCGGATAAAGACATCGACGAAGCCAGCGATACCTATGATGCCGTTGACTGGCTGGTAAAGAATGTCCCGCATAACAACGGCAATGTGGGAGTATACGGCATTTCCTATCCTGGCTTCTATTCAACCATGGCCATATTGAGCGCCCACCCGGCCATCAAGGCAGTTTCACCGCAGGCGCCGGTCATGAATTGGTTTATTGGCGACGATTTCCATCACAACGGCGCCATGTTTGTCCTGGATGCCTTTTCGTTCTATTATTCTTTCGGCCAGCCCAGGAAAGACCTGACACGCGAATGGTCGCCGCGTTTTGAATGGCCGGTGCAGGACAGCTACCAGTTCATGCTGGAGCAGGGAACTTTGAGTACCTTAAAACAGAAATACTTTGATGATTCTATTCAATTTTTCAACGACGCTTATGCCCATCCCGATTACGATGATTTCTGGAAAGCGCGCGATCCGAAACCGTACCTTAAGAACGTGAAACCGGCCGTGATGACAGTGGGCGGCTGGTTTGACGCTGAAGATCTTTACGGCACACTTCATACATACAGCGCGATTGAAAAGCAAAATCCGACGGGTCATCCTAATTTCCTTGTGATGGGTCCGTGGTCCCACGCACAGTGGAGCTATGGAAAAGGGGAAAACCTGGGGAATATATACTGGGGACAGGAGACCAATAAGACTTTCAAGGACCTGGAGGTGGAATTCTTCAACTATTACCTGCTCGGAAAAGGAAAGGGGGACTTCAGCGAAGCGTTGATATTCATCACAGGCGAAAATCGATGGAGGCCATTTGAAACCTGGCCGCCGAAGGATGTAACGAAGAGTAACCTTTATCTGCAACCGGATGGGAAACTGTCATTCACCCCATCAGATGCGGCATCAAGTTTCGATGAATATATGACCGATCCGAATAAGCCTGTTCCTTATATCGAACAGGTGAAACAGGATCGTACTGCCGAATATATGACCGATGACCAGCGGTTTGCTTCGAAACGCCCTGATGTAATGACATATGAATCCGACACGCTGACAGAGGACATCACCCTGGTGGGCCCTTTAACGGCGCAGCTGTTTGTGTCCACTACGGGTACCGATGCCGATTACATCGTGAAACTGATTGACGTATTCCCCGAATATGCCGAAAGCAATGAAGAGCTGAGAAAGAAAGAAGTGAAAATGGGAGGTTACCAGATGCTGGTAAGGGCCGAAGTGATGCGTGGAAAATACCGGTACAGCTTTGAAAAACCGGAAGCCTTTATTCCCGGTGTAATTACTGAAGTGAAATTCAATATGCAGGACATTGCCCATACCTTCAAAAAAGGGCACCGCATCATGATCCAGGTCCAGCACTCATGGTTTCCCCTGGTTGACCGCAATCCTCAGAAATTCACAAATATATACACTTGCAAGGATGCTGATTTCCAAAAAGCCATGCAAAGGATTTATCATGATCAGAAGCATCCTTCAAATATCCAGGTGAATGTGCTGAAATAGGTCAGGCGGACTAATTAGGGGGATAAAATGTAGATTCCGTAATACAAGCGCAAAATTCGGATTCCGAAGCAGTTCCATCTTTGCAAGCTTCTACTCTTTCGACGAGATCATCAACCAAATAATAAGCATAATAAGGTGCAATGGCCACCCTCACTCCCTCATCATCAGTATAATTACCGTATTTATCAATTTCAGTGGAGTCAAGATAATAAGCCTCCATGAGATACTTTTTAATTTCAATCTGACCGGTGGAAATATAATTATCAGGCAACTGGTCGAAAGGCCCGTCGTACCAGTTGTTCAGCATGGCATTCATGCCGTCCACTCCAATCAGGATCTTCCTGTGGTTCAGAGTATCACGGTAAAATGCGAAGTCGGTCCTGTTTCCAATTTCGATGTCTTTGTTGATCTCGCTGAAAGTTTCGGGGATATTCACATCTTCATTTAAAATCCAGAAGAAAAAATGTTCAGTGGTATTATATACCAGGTAGAACTGGATCCCCGATTCATCGAAATTAGGCCCGACCAGCACTTCGTCGTCCCTGAGGAGTGCTTTGGAAGGTTTATTTAACGATAAAGGATTAAAATTAAAATAGACAGTTTTATTCTCAAATGCCACTGAGTACCTCATCGGATTGATTTTGCTGACAATGACCCCATCCTCCTTATTAAATTCCTTGCTGCCGCCAATGTGATCACTATGATTTGAGCTGTAACGGTCATGCCGTTCAATATAGCCAAATCCCAGGATACCATTATCTCTTTGGTCCACGGCAAGGTTAAGAGTCCCCCAGATGGTTTTCCCGGCTGCTGTAAAGCGGAAATAATAGTAATTTTCCGAAGGATATACCATCACTTCCTCCTCAAGGTTACTGAAAACATATTTGAATACGCTCATGGAATCTTTGAGGTCAAGTGTGGTATAAAGTCCTTCAATGAATGCTTCGTTAGAATTAAAAGACCTGTTTGAAGAGGGCTTTTGTGGAAAAATAAAGGCATTCAGGATGAAACAGACCATACATAAGAATATAAAAAGCCTTTGCAAAGGATTCATGTTCTTCATAATCCAGGGATATAAGAATGAATAATGAGATGAGTCAGTCTGAATGCATCAGGGAGCTCCCGGCCCTTCCGGAGGAATAAATCCGCCGCCTGTGGGATCGACACCTTCAACCTTTTCTTTTTTATTCCTTGTTTTGTCTGGTCCTTCTTCCTGATGTACGTTTATATCCCACTCTGTTTTATTATTCCCTCCTTCAATATGCGATGAAGCGGGAGGAAACCATTTGGTGGGTTCACATCCGGTAGTAGGATGCTTGTACCCTTTTGGGACCAGTTTTGAATAATCATCCCCATTGACCAGGTGCATCTTGTTGCCCGGGTAATATTTTGTTTTATCAGTCCCTACTGTAACATGTTGTGATCCCTTGGGTACAATTTTAGTTTTATCATTACCGCCTGGGATATGATCATACTTTTCCGGGTCATAAATGTGTGTAGAGTAAACGCCATCTTTGATATGTGTCCAGCCTTCCGGTATTTCTTTTGTCGCGTGTTCCGGAGGAGCCTTGATATGCTTTGGCTTTGCAGGACAACAAAAGACCTCTCCAAAATTACTCGTGATGGCCTGGCTGAAATTACCGGTCCCGCTCACCTGCCATACATAGTGGTGATCCATCTGCAAGGGGAATCCTTGAACCTTGCTGTAATCAAATGATTGCGCAGTGATCCCTTCCCGCATGAAATAAGGTTCTGTACCTGAAAGATGATCCAGATCGACTTCATAGCTCATGCTTTCTTCCGCCTGCAAAGGTTGGCCGGCATCCCAGATAGTTAAGGTATAGGTCGAATTCGCCGGCATATTGAAGGCATTCCATGCAAATTCAGGCATGTTGGTTGTAACGTGCTCTTCAGGCGCTGTCAGGATAATAGACTGTGGAGGAGGGACGCTGACCTGGGCAACAATGGAATAAGAGCCAGCACTGATGGCGGAAACGGAAAAATCCTGCCGGTACATTCCGCCTGGCCCGACCTGTTCCGGAGTAATTTCAAGTTCTTGCTGATTGCCCCCTGAGAGATTGATGATACCGGGCGAAAGATTATTGACGGAATAACTGACCGGCTGGTTAAGACTGTCAAGACCGGTGACCGTGACATGGATGGTGGTATTTTCACCCTTGATAAGGGAGATTTTATCAGCCGATACGTTCAGATCCAGGCAGTTGGTTTGCCCTGAAACGAACAGATCATTTTCAATGAGCTGGATGTCTGTTTGGCCTGTGACATCATCGGGTACCATAAAGTAGCAATTCCTGGGCGATTCAGCGAGTGACTGGACCTGTTCACCCCCCATCAAAATGGTGGTGTTGTTCAGAGAACCGTCAAAGTAACCGCTTATGGAAGCCGGCATCCCCGATTGCACACATTCCGGGATCGTGTAGCTGGCCGGGTCAATTAAATCCGGTATGCTCATGTCATACGGTTCCGTCATGACAGGGACATCGGCAGAGGCAACGATATTTCCCGCAGGATCTTTCATCAGGAGGTCCATGGCCCCCCCGACAATGATCGGAATGATCCACTGGAATTTATCAAATCCACTCTGGGTTTTGTTATTTTTATCTTCCTCCATCTCAAAGACATACCCATTCAGGACCCCCTGGTTCTTCTCCATCTTTTTTTCATTTTTCCCTGTTGGTTGTGAAATAACGGTGCCACTGATCATATCCCCTGATGCAATGTCCCCCGGAAAATAAACGGCAATGTCTCCCTCGGGAGTTGAGAATTTGGTCACATTAAGCCCGTTACTGGCATGGGAAGATGTGGTAATTCCCTTTTGTCCGAAAACATGGCCGGCCATCAGAAACAGGCTCGCCATGACCACCATGTAACAGGTTAGCCTGCTAAATGCAATCTTTTTCATAATTATTAAGTATTTGATCCTGAGATTCGAACAGAGTAAATATACAAAATAAAATATTGAAAGTCAACAGAAAAACAATTTGATTAAATTTTCGAATAGGCCCGATCAGGATTTTACACATCTTTTTTACCTTTATATCATATTACTTTTCACTCTTTTGCCGATTATTATAATTAAAGTCTTCTTATATCTAATCAACAACCATAAACAACCAACCAAAATGAAAATGAGAATTTACATTTCAGTGCTTTCGGTGATGTTTCTTTTGTGGTCAGGATTTGCTTTCTCCCAGGAAATCAAGCCGGAGAAAATAATCTTTCCGATTGGATTTGACATTTCACAAAAGCTCAGCGATGTAACTCCTGTTCCACCTTCCTATGTTGACATGACCTGGAAAGAGAAAGTTGTCCCTAACAAGGATAATTTCCAGGAAGAATTTAAAACAGAGGCCACCTGGAAAGGCCCTGACCCGGTATTGCAGGATAACACGTCAGGCAGCCGGACAACTGCTACCATTGGCCAGAATATCAACGGCCAGGTGAATGCAAGTGGCGTGGCACCCCCGGATACCGATGGGGATGTGGGCCTGACCTATTACATGCAGATGGTGAACCTGTCGTTCCAGATCTGGAATAAAAACGGGACTTCAGTATATGGTCCGGCGGCAAACAGCACCTTGTGGAACGGCTTCACAGGGCCATGGTCCGGCACCAACGATGGCGACCCGATCGTTCTCTATGACCAGTATGCCGACAGGTGGATTGCCACGCAGTTTTCGTTGCCCAATTACCCAAGCGGGCCCTTTTATGAGTTGATAGCAGTTTCTCAGACCAATAACCCGACCGGAGCCTGGTACCGTTATGCCTATCAGTTTACCAACATGCCCGACTATCCTAAGTTCGGTATCTGGCCCGATGGCTATTACTTCACCATCAACCAGTTTGCACCTCCAGGCCTCGGTTTTGCTGGTGCCGCCGTATGCGTGCTGGACAGGGCGGCTATGATCAACGGAAATCCGACAGCCCAGATGCAGTTCTTTAACCTGGGCACTGCTTACGGAAGCCTCCT
>Ga0208980_10001297_pt1 | contig 15097 bp, 12 predicted proteins | sample WetSurMetagenome_3_FD_187993 | JGI IMG/M metagenome (GOLD analysis project Ga0208980, IMG submission 187993) | Wetland microbial communities from Twitchell Island in the Sacramento Delta, sample from surface sediment Aug2011 Site A1 Bulk (version 2) | ecosystem: Environmental > Aquatic > Marine... | reverse complement strand
CCTTGGCCATTGGTGTCTTTGGCACCCTGACCGTTGATGAGGTGATTGCCAATGCCGACACCGCCCTGGCGGTGGCTGCACTGCCAATATTCGGAGCGTTTGGCTATACCATGATCTCCATCGCCGCCGTCTTCGCAACCACCGGAGCCGTCAATTCACAACTTTACGCTTCGATCGGTGCTACTTTTACAATGGCTGAATCTGGCCATCTTCCCAAAACATTCGGCATGAAGCGGGTACGGCGTGCAGCGGGCACAAAAGGGCTGGTCATCTCAGCCATGCTGATCATTATATTGGCCCTTCTGTTTGATGTGTCAGCCATTGCTTCGATCGGAAGTGCAGTTGCGCTGTTCATTTTCTTACTTGTTACCATAGCCCATTTACGCATGAGGAAAGATACCGGGGCTTCCAAATGGATGCTCTATCTGGCGGTATTTGGTACCTCTTTAGCTTTACTTTTATTCGGCTGGTACACCGCTATGACCGCACCAGAAACATTTGGGCTCATGTTCGTCATCATCATACTAGCCTGGGTTCTCGAAGCTGTGTGGAGAGCGATTAGCAAGAAGCGAGAGGTGACAGTAGAGTAGGTATATTCATTTCGTGGTTGAGAGCATATGGAATAACGTCGTTCATAAATAAGCGTCAACACGACCAGGAGAGCATTGAGATGTTCCGTGAGAATCTCCGAACGCTGTTAATCTATTTTCAACATCCATTAACTATTTTTGTGAATCGAAGTGCGCTGCAAGCCAGCGCACTTCGCCCGTCATAAACCGGAGGGTTTTTATGGCAACTAAATTAAGTGAAAACAAGACTTCCTCCCCACAAAAATCCATAACCCTGAGTGGAGCTATATTTATTGGTATTGGTGCCATGGTCGGAGCCGGTATCTTCGCCCTATTTGGAGAAGCGGGCACCATTGCCGGTTCAGCAGTATGGGTGTCCTTTTTTGCAGCCGGGGTGATCGCCTTGCTGCAGGGGTATTCCTTTGCAAAACTTGGAGCTCGCTACCCATCAGCCGGTGGATTGATCAGTTGGATCGTACGTGGCTATGGCAGCGGTGCATTCACGGGCGGTATGGTAATGCTGGGTTATTTTTCCATGATCATTTCGAATGCCATGGTGGCTGTCTCTTTCGGTAATTATGCCAGCCGGCTCTTTATGGGAGATGAGGTAGCTCCCATCTGGGCTAAAGTATTTGCTGCAGCCATTCTTATTGTCCTGACCTATATCAATTCCATTGGAACCGCAAAGATGGCAAAAGCCCAGGCGGCGATTGTCACCATTGTTCTGGTCGTGTTGGGGGGGTTCGCGATAGCGTTGCTGCTGACGATGGACCCGACCATGCTGGCGCCATCGACTTACCCGCCCATGAACTATATCCTGGCCAGTGTGGCGCTTACATTTTTCGCTTATCTGGGTTTCGGTGCGATCGCCTTTACCGGTGGTGATCTGGAGAATCCCACCAAGAATCTGCCAAAAGCGATGTACATCTCACTCATCCTGACCATGGTGCTTTATGTTGCGCTGGCCATCGGTGTCTTTGGTACGCTGACTGTCAATGAAGTGATCGAAAGTGCAGATACTGCCCTTGCGACAGCTGCCCTGCCGATCTTCGGCGCGGTTGGCTATACCTTGATATCCATCGCCGCAATATTAGCAACTTCCAGCACGGTTAACTCACAGCTTTATGCTTCAATAGGAGCAACTTATACCATGGCTGCGGATGGCCATCTCCCTCCCGTTTTCGGTCAAAAGCGTGAGCGACGGCCGGCGGGCACAAAAGGATTGGTCATAACCGCCTTGCTGATGATGACGCTGGCGCTTCTGTTTGATGTATCGGCCATTGCCTCGGTTGGAAGTGCAGTAGCCCTGCTTCTCTTCGCACTGGTGACCATTGCTCATTTACGCATGGTGAAAGAGACGAAAGCCTCAAAACTGGTGCTTTACCTGACTTTGTTGTCCACCGCACTTGCATTTCTTCTCTTCTGTTGGTATACCCTGCAAACTGAGCCAAATATCTTTACCTTCTTGATAGCCACTATCATCCTGGCTTGGGTTGTGGAAGGAATTTGGAGAAGGATCAGTCATCGAGATTTGAAAGTTGAATAAACAGATCTGATTGAACTACTGATAATAGTAATAAATACGATAATTGACCAAATCTTGGCGACTACTGGTTTGTTTTTATGTGTTGTCAAAGTACATTGAGGCTTCGCATATTGAGGATCAAAAGACATAGGACACTGTTCAGGACATATTATGGGTGTTGACAACTCTGGGCAACGAACTAGTCAGTATAATATACAAATTAATGAAGCAGAACTACTAGAAGGCTTGCGAGAAATCGGCAGGGCTATGATCGCTTCTGGTGTTTCCGTGGGGGTTGTGACGAACACACTGACTGAGATATCCCAGCTCTACGGCAAGGCTTGTGAAATTATCGTATTACCGAATATGATCTTTCTTAAACTGGGTCTTTCGAGCCATGGAAAGATCGATTTTGCAGTTCATAGCCTGTCAACTTTGCGTCTCAACCAGGTTTCTGATCTTTCAGAAACAATCGATAGGGTGAGGAACAAACAGCTCCCATTATCGGAGGTTCCACAACGAATAAAAGTAATCCTGAAAAAAGAACCGCGTTTTAAACCGGCCTTGGAGATCCTGGGTTATTTTCTTTCATGCATCGGCCTGACCCTTCTTTACCGTCCTGAACTGCGTGCCTTGATTACCACCGGCGCAATGGGTATCCTGGCCGGGTTGATGCTGCTATGGTTCGGTAAACGACCGCGTTTTAATCTTTTACTTCCAATCATCGTCGCGATAGTCATATCAACCCTGGTATTCCTTTTGACACGCCTGGGATTTATCTATGGACCGGCTAATTTAATCATCACACCTTTGATCACGTTTCTACCTGGAAGTATGTTGACCACCGGTATGATCGAACTTGCATCCAGGAATATAATCTCCGGTTCAGCCCGTTTGATTTACGGTGTGGCTGTACTGGTATTGCTGGGAGCCGGTATAGCAGTTGGATTAAACATATCTGGGCTGCCCGCCCACCAGGTGTCTGCTTATGAAGCGGTATATTTTCCATGGTGGGCACCGATTCTGGGCACTTTGCTTTTTGGTATCGGCTCATTCGTCCGCTTATCCGGTGAAAATCGTGACCTGAGGTGGATGTTGATCGTGCTCTATCTTGCCATGATCGGTCAATCCATTGGGGAATTCTTTCTCGACTCGAATCTGGGCGCTTTCCTGGGCGCTTTATTGATGACCCTCAGCTCGGAGTTCATTGCGCGTTCACCCCGGCGTACTCCGGCAGTGGTCGCTCAATCACTGGCTTTCTGGTTCCTGGTCCCGGGAGCACGCGGGTTATTAAGTGTCACCAGTATTTTGAGTGATAATTTGCAGAGAGCTACAATAGGACTCGGGCAGGTGATTGTTTTGATCATCATGATCACGCTGGGTGTCCTTTTTGGCACATTAATTATTGCACCCAAGAAGTTAATACCGATAGAAGATATTGCCGAGGAACCATAATATTTAGAAAAGAGGAGATTATGCTCACAACCATACTTTATGTCATACTAACCATTCTTGTCCTGACTCTAGTGTTTGTCGTGGTCCGCACGATCATTTTCCAGCGATCTCAAGGTTCTGTGGAGAAGATCGAAGGGATCGCCGTGGATGATAAACGGGTCGCTGAGAACCTGGCGGCGTGTATACGTTGCAAGACCGTACCGCTAAATGAAAAAGGCAAACCTGATCCCAAAGCTTTCCAACAGCTCCATAAAATGCTGGAGAAAACCTACCCCCTGGTACACCAGAAGTTAAAGAGAGAAGTTGTTAGCGGATATAGTCTCCTGTATACCTGGCAGGGAAGCCGGCCGGACCTGGAGCCGGTCATGGTGATGGCGCACCAGGATGTCGTCTCGGCTGACCCGACCGATTGGACCCATCCGCCTTTTGAAGGGCTGATCACTGATGGTTTTATCTGGGGAAGAGGCACCCTGGATATCAAGAACCAGTTGATCGGTATCATGGAAGCAGCTGAAAAGCTATTAAAACAGGGTTATCGTCCTGAACGTACCATTATGCTCGGTTTGGGGCATGATGAAGAAACGGGGGGTGTGAATGGCTGCAAAGTGATGGGGCAGTTACTAAAAGAACGGGGCATCCACCTGGCTGGCATCGTCGATGAGGGTGGTGGCATCATGGCTGGCCTGGCAGCTGGAGTTCGTGGACCAGTGGGATTGGTTGGTGTGAGTGAAAAGGGATACTTGACGGTGGAATTTACCGTAAATTGCCCACCGGGACATTCCTCAACCCCTCCGTCACAAACTTCCATCGGCATTCTGGCACAAGCTCTCCAACGTCTGGAATCTCACCCCATGCCTACTCACCTGCGCAGACTGCGGCCGCTTTACGCTGGGATCGGGAAAGCAGCTCCAATTTATCTGCAAGTTGCCTTTTCCAATATCTGGTTGTTCGGTCCATTATTAAAACGCTGGTTGGTACCCATTCCGGAGATGAACGCCAGTTTCCGCACCACGACCGCTCTAACGATCATCAACGGGGGTGTGGAAGACAACACCATACCTGCTGAAGTGAAAGCGATCGTGAATTTCCGTTTACTGCCTGGAGATTCAATCGCAGATGTTTTATGGCATGTTAAGAAGGTAATAAAAGACGAGCGCGTTAAATTCAAACCGGTTGAAGGTAAATTCAATGAAGCACTGCCAACATCTTCTACCAAAGGCACAGCTTACAAAAGCCTTAAATACGTGATCGGCCAGGTCTTCGACAACCCACCGGTTGCGCCCTTCGTCATGTTGGGCGGAACCGACTGTCAGCACTTTGTGCCGGTTTGCGATGACATCTACCGGTTCACTTCGGTGGTGATGGATGAAGCGTTCATGGGTCTGGAACATGGCATTGACGAACGCATCCCCGTTGAGGCGATGGGGAAGATGGTTAAGTTTTATGCCCAGCTGATGCAAGTCTGGGGTAAAAAGGAGATGAAAGCAAAATAGTTTTATAGATCAGTAATAAATTAACTGATATTTCTTTATGCTAAGGGGTGAAGAAAACACACGCAGTAAGAATCCAACAGGTCTCCATAGGCTTGTTGGATTCTATTTCTCGCATATAACAAGGTATGCGCATAGAATACTTCAGTTATTGATGTGTTCCTCGAAATAAATAGGATTTCCAATCAGTGCCGGCAACCGTGGCAAGCCAGGAAGAAATGCTCTCAGCACTTCCAATCGAACGAAACCTGGTTCAACAACCGGATAATGAATCTCAGCTTTGCCATCTGTTTTGGTTTCGAGGATGGTCTTACCATTTGTTTTTGTAATAATATTAACAACATCTCCAGCTCTCAGACCTTCAAGCTTGATCTCCACTTCTTTTACGTCAGGCCAATGAACTGTTTCTCCCATGATTGAACTGCCTGCGGTCATTTGCAGGGTGGGACCATTGGGAGCAAAGGTGATAAAACTGTGTCCCTTCCGTATCGCCTCCAGGATATCCGAGGTGCCAGTGGACAAGGAATAGACACACAGGCTTGGACCGCCCAAAAATATAAAGGGGGTATCCCGATGATAATCACTGCCGGCAGAAATCGGTATTTTTATTCCTGAGATTAATAACTGTTGCCACAAACCCATGGCACGTAAATTCGATTCCCGCATCGGGCCATTCCATACCTCAAGGCAATCAAAAGGTAATTGGTTCATATCCAATATAAAACGCGCAATTTCCTCAAAGGGGTGGTTGATCGTGATCAAGGCACCTCTTTCATGGGCGGTATCAAATCGTTCGCGGACTTCTTCCGGTGTATTGCAGAAAAAGGGTGTGTCATAAGGGTGATCGACACCAATAAAGTTGGCATGTCCCAGGTAATGCGTCCACTCTACGCCAGGTAGGATCGTCATACCTGGAATATGAGGAAAAGTATCTTTAACGCTCATTTGATTGTGATCCGTGATGGCTAGAAAATCCAGCCCATTGCGGGTGGCTTTGATGGCAAGCTCTTCAACCGTATGGACGCCATCCGAAGCCAGTGTGTGGGTGTGCAGGTCACCTTTGAGAAGGCGCCTGTTTTTATATATAAAACGAACCTGAACCTTAACCGCTACCCCCTCTTTGCTTATCTTGTAAGCACCAAAGAGAATGCGCCACTCGCCTGGTTGGACCCGGCAGGGGAGGTAACCCGGTGTTGCATCGACTTCACTGATCGTGATTTCCAGCTTATCCGATCCAGACGCACCAACCTGGTTACCGGCGGAATCGAGCAAACCCAGATCGATTATATTAACTTCTGATTCTTCAATGAATTTCCCTTGATCAATTAGATGCTCTATCTCCGGCCTGCGAGGATACTGATAACTTAATGAAAAGCTTTCCACGTTGTCGGGCATCATGAACGGTTGGGTGAAGTAATTGCCCTGTTGAGATGACTCAATTTGTATCGTTAGATCAAGCTTATCCACTTTATCACTCCCAATTATGTGACTGGAGTCAAAACTCGTGACAGGAACCATTGAATTTGCTCATTCCAGTAGATCCAGTTATGATCGCCATCACTCTCCCGGTATTCAACATCAACCTGCGCTTTTTGACAGGCGGCATTGAAATCGACATTCAACGGGTACAACTTATCCTGCTTACCACACGCAACATATAATTTGGGGAGTTTCACCTTGTTGGCGACTGCCTGTTGAAGCCAGACGAGCGGATCATGAATGCTGCCCTCCAGTTTTTTCAGATCACCAAACAGGAGCGTGAACTCTTCATACAATTGATAATCCTCTAAAGCAGCTGTCATATGTGCCAAAGATAAAGTACCAGAAAAGCTTGCAGCAGCAAAGTATTTCTCCGGATGGGTAAATGCCGCCTTGAATGCGCCATAACCGCCCATGGATAACCCGGCGATCAAAGTATTCTCTCTCCTGGGAATGATCCCAAATAACGCTTCCAGATACTGTGGTAATTCATCCACCAGGTAAGTGAAGTATTTTTGTCCATTGGGTTGGTCGGTATAAAAACTACGACTGGCAGTTGGCATGACAACAACCAGGCCATACAAAGCTGCATAGGTTTCAATGGCTGAAAACCTTTGCCAGGCACTGGCATCATCGCTGAGCCCATGCAATAAATATAAAATCTTTCTATCACGAACCGGGATACCGGTGATTTTGCCAGGATCAGGAACGATCAAATTCAAGGGGATTATTTCCTTGATCGTTTCCGGCAGGTGATCGATATGGATGAAGGCCATTTTATTCTCCTTCCCAAGTTTGTTTTATTCAGAACCAGGATCTATTAATTGTATTAGCTTGTAACCAATCTCGCAAGGAAGATCGATCGAGATCTCAAGCTAATACGTGTCATGCTTGCGCGCTAATAAAGAAGGACAGAAGCCTTTTCACATGGTAAACTTGAAAATCAGTCAAGAAAGATAATGCATATGGAATTTCAGCCCATAACCGCGATTGCCCATCCCAACATCGCTTTCATTAAGTACTGGGGGAACAAAGACGATGTTCTCAGGATCCCCTTGAATAGCTCTATTTCCATGAATTTGGATGGGTTATCAACTCAAACAACCGTCCAATTCGATAAAGCCCTGGATGATGACGAAATATTCATCAACCAAATGCCTGCCTCTGACGAGGCATCCAAAAGAGTAACAGACCTGCTGGATATCGTTCGTGGTGTATCCGGAATGGTCACAGCCGCAAAAGTTAATAGTCAAAATAATTTCCCGATGGGTTCGGGAATTGCTTCGTCTGCTTCTGCTTTTGCAGCGTTGAGTTTGGCAGCATCCAGAGCAGCGGGATTGTGTTTAGATGAGGTCGCCCTTTCACGATTGGCCAGGCGGGGATCTGGCTCAGCCTGTCGGTCCATCCCCGCTGGCATTGTTGCATGGCATGCCGGGACCCGGGACGAGGATTCCTTTGCTGAACAACTGGTGCCTTCTGGGCATTGGGACCTGGTGGATTGCCTGGCAGTCGTAAGTGAAAACCATAAAACCGTCGGCTCAACTGACGGACATCGTTTGGCTTCCACAAGCCCGCTGCAGGGGATGCGGGTCACTGATTCAGATAGACGTTATCAACGATGTCGCCAGGCTATCCTGAATAAGGATTTCGAATTGTTGGCAGATGTAATTGAGCAGGATAGCAATCTCATGCACAGCGTCATGAGCACCTCAAAACCAGAGCTGATCTATTGGACGGAAGCGACCCTTAATGTGATCCACATGGTATCCAGGATGCGCAAGATTGGGCTGGAAGCTGCTTATACGATCGATGCCGGCCCAAACGTGCATGTGATCACCCTTAAAGAAACCTTGAATGTTGTCGAAACCCAACTTGCGAACATATCCGGGATCTTGCACACCCTATCAGCACCTATCGGAGGGGGAGTTCGATTGGTAGCGTTACAAGCGGAACCTTCATAATAAATTAATCTTTTTCAGGTATACTTTTCTTCAAGGATTATTAAATGGAACTATTTTGGACGATTATTCAATTTGCGCTTGTCTTCGGGGTTTTACTGCTTGTGCATGAAACCGGGCATTTTATTATGTGTCGTATTGCCAAAGTTCCTGTTGAGGAATATGGCATTGGATTACCACCGCGCATACTGACCCTATTTCACTGGCAGGGGACTGCTTTCACGTTGAATGCATTGCCATTTGGAGCTTTTGTGCGTCCATTGGGAGAAGTGGATCGGAGTGTAGCAGGTGGATTGGCAAATGCATCCCCAATTAAAAAGTTGGGTGTATATCTTGGTGGACCGGTCATGAATATTGTGCTGGGATTGATCCTGCTGGTAGTCATGTTCTATCAAATGGGCGTTCCAATTGAGAACAAAGTAGTGGTTGTGGATGTCGCACCAGAATCACCAGCTTTGTTATCCGGTATTCAATCTGGGGATATCATTATTTCGATAAACGGAATAATCATTGATGATATGACCGCCATGCAGAATCTCATCAAGCAAAATATGGGGAAACCAGTCGAAATAATCATTATCCGAAATGATAACGAGGTTAGCTTAACTGCTACTCCGCGAGTCAACCCGCCGGAAGGGCAAGGCTCCCTCGGTGTAACGCTGACCAATCCATATGAAAAAATATCACTATGGAAAGCGATTCCAACAGCTATAACAGCCGCCTACGAACAAATGCGCGAATTTGTATTAATGCCCGGGAGGCTGTTAACAGGCACGGTCAGCAAAGATGAAACCCGTGTCGTTGGCATTGTGGGTATATATAATATGTATACAGCCGCCGGCGAGATGGATGCAGATACATCAGGTGGAAGCACACAAGAAGCGCCAATCTTTCGGCTCTACTTCATTGCCTCAATTTCCATTGCAATCGGTCTGACGAATCTTTTACCAATCCCGGCTTTGGATGGCGGGCGTATCCTGCTGACACTACCCGAATTGTTTCTTCGAAAACGTGTCCCTCAAAAAGTGGAGAGCTACCTGATCTCGCTCAGCTTCATGGCATTGATCCTTCTAATGATTATCATCACCTACAACGATATCGTTAATCCAATTCTTCTACCTTAGTAGATTTGTATGCCCAGCAGTTCTGTATCTTTTAGTGATATTTTAATTCACCTGGGGGATCAAACTCAGCCGTTTCCTGCTAAATATCTGCAGTATTTTACAGACCTTGGACCTGACCAGGAAGTCATGCTCTCCGATTTGTGGAAGGATTTAGCCACAACAAAGAAAGTGCCCTTTCTTGAGGATTTAAACGACCTTGCAGAGCAGGATACCTTGATGGATTTTACTGCAGTCGGCAACATAGCTTTAAACGATCAGGATGAACAGGTACGGGAAGCGGCATTAAACCTATTCTGGGAGTGTGAGAGTAAAAGGTTCATTCCCACAGGTCTTCGATTGCTGGAAGACGATCCTTCTGCGCGTGTTCGAGCTTTATCCGCGGCAATCATGGGGCATTTTATTTTCCTGGGCGAAACAGATGCGATTCCCGAGGAATCCGCCAACGTTATCGTTGAATGCTTGCTCAACACATATAAAAACGATTCAGATAAGCTGGTAAGGAGAAGAGCACTGGAATCTCTTGGATACTCGAGCCGGTCAGAGATCAATCCATTAATTACCCAGGCTATTGCCCAACAGGATGATGAATGGTTGGCTTCAGGACTCTACGCCATGGGAAGGAGCGCAGATCCTTCCTGGTCCAAGCTGATCAGCAATTATCTCCACCATCCGGATTCATCTGTACGCGAGGAAGCGGTTCGAGCAGCCGGTGAACTTGAATTAATAAATATCCGAAAGATATTGCTTGACATTCTGGATGAAGATGAAGATGAGGATGTCCGTGCGGCTGCCATCTGGTCTCTATCCCAGATAGGTGGTGAAGATGTGCGCGAGACGTTCACGAAATTATTAGAGGAAGCTGAAGATGACGAATTCAGCGATTTCCTTGAAAATGCTCTCGACAATCTTAGTTTCACAGAAGAACTCGCTCAATTCAATCATTTTGAAATCGACAGTGATGAAAATGATGCCTGACCAGGCAAAAATGGCCAGGAGAGATGAATAAGCATGGATAGATTGCACGCCTTTGTGATCGGACAAGTTCAGGGCGTTGGATTTCGTTATTATGTTAAAAGATACGCAGATGCCCTATTCCTGACCGGTTATGTTTGCAACCTTCCAGAGGGGCAAGTGGAAGTTGTAGCTGAAGGCAGCCATGCTAATCTTGAGCAATTGGAAAAACAATTGGAACTGGGTCCATCTGGAGCCATCGTCATGGATGTCCGTTCAGAGTATGGCAGTGCAACCGGGCAGTTTCCCGATTTTCGGATAAATACCACCAGGCTTAATTAATCGTTTTCTGTTCTACTCGCGGAAGTTTGAATTAATAAGCTGTATCGTCGGGCAAATTTTACGACTTCTGCCCGTTTTTTAATTCCTAATTTTTCCAGAATACTGTGGATATGATTTTTTACGGTATTCTCAGAAATAACCAGGTGTTGGGCGATCTCACGGTTCGATGCATTGGTTGCCAACTCGCCAAGAACATCGCGCTCCCGCCGGGTTAATTTTTCAAGAGCCAGTTCACCATAATTTTGAGGGTTTTTGATGCGGGAGAATTCGCCCATAACACGGGCAAACATCGTTCTGGAAATGGCAAATTCTCCTCGATTGAGTGCTTTCAATGAGGCTAGCAAGTTATTGGTGGTCTGATTCTTTAATAAATAACCCTGGGCTCCTGCACGGATGGCGGAAAATAAGTAATCATCCTTATCTTCTGAGGTCAGTATGACCACTTTGGGTTTCGGGACAAGCGTTATTATAAAAGCCATGACATCCACACCGGTCCCATCCGGTAGTATGTAATCCATTAGGATAAGGTCGGGCTTGCTTTGCTTGGCAAGATCGATTGCTTCAACAACAGTGCCAGCCTCTCCGCATATCTGATACTCCGATTGCCCTTGCAGTAAACTGACCAGACCTTCTCGAAACAACCGCTCCCCATCAACCAGCATGATATTCACGATAACCTCCTGAAAATGGTTGCCATGCGAATCTTGCTTACTTCCTTACGGAAGTGACCAGTAAGCGATTTCGTCTACACTGACCGTTAGGTTCTTCGTTTCATCCGATCCTACAAAAATCCCAAAACCACCACTCAAAAAATGCGTATCGGTGATCTGATTCACTTTAACGCCATTAATATACAATGTTAATTGATCCTGCTCAGCCATTATCCCCAAACGATTTACGGCATTCTGATCGGTCAGGATGGCAGAATTTGCTTTTGCATACACGATGGAGGTCATTAGGTTCTCAGCAAATACCTTCAGGAAGTATTTTCCATCACACTGGATGCCATAAAAATATCCCTGGTTGGCTGCTTTAATATCCGGAACCCGGAAAATGATTCCGAAGTGGTCCGATTTTTCACATTCTGATGTTTGAACGTTAGCTTCAAGATAGAAATTGGTAAGCGTGGGGTAGGTTAATCGCCAGCCATCCTGATCAGTCAAGGCGGATAACTTCATCTTGCCATCCTCAAAAACAACACTGGTGAAATCATTACTTCCCTGCGGCCAATTGTTACCATTCGTATAGGTATCTATCCAACTATAAGGTCCTAGAGTGTTGCGCGGGTCATCCGGGATGAAGGTCGGTGTAATTGTCGGCGTGAGGGAAGGGGTGACCTTTACTATTTGGGTTCCACCGGAAATTGTCGATTCAACGGTACCACTGTTGGATATCTGTATGGAAGGTATGGGGGCCAATAATGTCGGTTGTGAAGTGGGGCGTGAAGTTGGCTGCTTGGTTGCCAGGCTCTCGATGGTCGGAAACTCTGTCATGATCGAATTAACTGTAGCAGCCAGATCGTCCGGTGATTCAGTCGGGATGATCGATGTGGACAAATCGCAGGCCATCAGTAACAAAATAGCCAGGATGGGAAAAATGGATTTTTTCATTGCTAACCTTTTATTCAATAGTCCCAACAGTAGTCTAATTATACGATATTTTCCTAGTCTAATGATGATAAAATTTACTCTTCAAGCTATACCAATGTCTCATGAATACTGCAACCCAACAAGTAGAATTTACCCTCCCAACTAGTTATAAAACCGACCGGTCTCACCCGGTAAAATGGATTTTATCCCATGCCTGGAGTTATTGGTACTTACTTCTTGGCGGTGTGGTCGGATCAATATTTAATGCAGCCCTGGGGGGGTTGACTCCCGTAATCACTGGTCAGGCGTTCAATCTTATTCAGTCTGATCCAGGGAATATCCAAAAGTTGGGAACCCTGGCCGCGCTGATCGCATTGACCATGGTCATGAGAGCAGCATTTCAATATCTGCGAAATGTCAGCTTTGAAATCACAGCACAATATGTCGAGCGGAATGTCCGGGACGAACTGTACACCAATTTACTCGGTAAAAGCATGACATTTCACAGCCTTCAGCCCATCGGCGATATTATGGCACGGGCAACAAATGATGTCAGAGAAGTAAATTACTTTTTCAGTCCGGGTGTGACCATGGTGATGGGTTCGATCTTGTTCCTGATCATACCGATCATTTACAGCATACAATACCATGTCTCTCTGATCATTGTCCCGATCCTGTTCATTTTTGTCTATTTCTGGTCCATAAAACATTATCTGACCAGGTTAAATCCGGTCACAGAAAATGTCCGTACTAAATTTGGCGAATTAAATATCCAGCTGGCTGAATCCATTGATGGCATTGAGATCGTCAAGGGAGCGGCCAGGGAAGATGAAGAAGTAACCAACTTTACAATTAATGCCAGGAAATACCGGGATGCTGTCGTAAAACAGGGGGATGTGGAGGCCGTATTTTTACCGCTATTGTTCATGTCGATCGCAGTGGCTTTGGGTCTCGGACAAGCTCTACTACTTTATCGAGCCGGATTGATCAACATGGGTGCTGTCATTTCATACTTTGGTCTCCTGTTGATGCTTGATTTTCCAACATTTGCCTCGCTGCGCGCTTACTCCCGAATCTCTCTCGGAATCGCCGGTGCAAAAAGAATTCTCATGCTCATTAACCAGGAAACCAACCTGGATCAGAATATCAATGGCTACACAGGCAAAATGCGCGGTGAAGTTGAATTTCTAAATGTATCCTGCCAATATGGGGCAGAGGCTGATCCGGTCATCCGGGATATTTCTTTCAAAATAAGCCCTGGTCAGCGTGTGGCAATTGTTGGTCAAACCGGATCCGGGAAAACCACTTTATGCCGACTTATCAATCGCACTTATGATACGACCTCCGGTCATGTCCTCATTGATGGTAAGGATGTCCGTGACTGGAATCTGGAATCGTTGCGTCAAAATATTTCAATTATCGAACAAGATATTTTCCTGTTTTCTCGCAGTATTAAAAAGAACATAACTTTTGGAAAACCGGATGCTTCCCAGGCAGAGATCACCCGGGCTGCCATATCCGCCCAGGCAGATGAATTCATCGATTCGTTTCCCGATAAATATGAGACCCTTATTGGAGAGCGGGGGGTCACCTTATCCGGGGGACAACGACAACGCCTGGCTTTAGCCCGTGCATTTTTAACAAATCCACGCATATTGATTTTGGATGACTCCACCAGCGCAATTGACAGTGCCACCGAAGATCGGATTCAAAAAGCTATTTTTGCAGCTGCCCATGGCAGGACGACTTTCATCATTACACATCGGCTTTCCCAGATCCGCTGGGCGGATATGATCCTGGTTCTGAACAAGGGCAGGATCGTTGGATTGGGAAAACACGAAGACCTGATGAAGACCTCAACCACATACCGTGAATTGTTCAGCGAATAAGGATGACTGATGGGTTTCTTTTCTGGTCTTAACACGGAGAAATATGACCGCCAGTATAGCGATTTGGGCCTGTTACAGCGCATGTTGCCCTATCTTAAACGCCAGGCGGGTCGTATCACTCTGCTCATCCTCATCGTTTTATTACAAGCAGGCGTTGGTGCTTTACAACCGGTGATCGTGTCAAAAGGCATCGACCAATTGACTCCCGAGATATCGTTGGCAACCGTGATGATCATCCCGCTTTTAGTATTAATTACCGGGGTGGTCGGCTGGGGGGCCAATTGGGCTCACAGGCGTGTGAGCATGCGAGCTATTGGGGACATCGTCATGGACCTCGCCACCGCCGTTTACAAGGCAGCCGTAAGACATGACCTGTCTTTTTACGATGAGATCTCTTCCGGCAAGGTCGTCTCACGTGTTACTTCTGATACTCAGGAATTTGGGACGATGATCCAGTTGGTTTCCGAAGTGATTGCCCAGATCGTTGAAGCTGTAATTCTTGGTATTGTGTTATTGCAGATCAATACCAGGTTGACACTTTATTTGTTCGCCATGATGCCATTGGTCTTTCTCTTCACCATATTATATAGAAAACTGATGCGTAAAGTCGTTCGCAGGGGGTTTCGCGCCATGGCCAACGTCAATGCAGCGGTTAAGGAGACGATCAGTGGGATCACAATTGCGAAAAATTTTCGTCAGGAACGAACTATCTATGAGGAGTTCACC
>Ga0208980_10001295_pt1 | contig 15104 bp, 28 predicted proteins | sample WetSurMetagenome_3_FD_187993 | JGI IMG/M metagenome (GOLD analysis project Ga0208980, IMG submission 187993) | Wetland microbial communities from Twitchell Island in the Sacramento Delta, sample from surface sediment Aug2011 Site A1 Bulk (version 2) | ecosystem: Environmental > Aquatic > Marine... | reverse complement strand
AGAGTGGTTGTGCAAATCAATCCCCGACTACCAAATTTTTACTTAACTAAAGAAAGGAGTAAAAAATGAAGGTACAACTTGACGAGAGTAAGATTAAAGAAAAGATTACGAGAGTGGGCAAGTTTACCATTGCAGAGCTTCTATATGAACCTGATATTGGTAAAAGAGTTCTTGGAGTCGGTATAGCTAGACAGGGAGCATTTGACCGCTTCCGCCCAGAAGTTGGTATCAGTATTGCTAGAGCAAGAGCAAGAAAAGCTATTGATAGGAAGCTTAAGGGTAAGATTGTTAACGATATGTTTGCAGGATAATATTATGGTGTCTGTGGTGTAATGGTAGCACCCCTGATTGTGGTTCAGAAAGATTGGGTTCAAATCCCAACAGACACCCCACGTTATTGAAAGGAATATATGATAGAAATAGGTCCTAATTTACAAAATGTTTTAACATATATTATTTATGGTATAATACTAATAATTATTATAAGGAGTATATAATGAAGATATTTGAGAATAAAGCAGATAGTTGGGAAGATAAAGTTAACTTTGTTGATGATAATAATGTATTTGTTGGCTATGATATGGGGCAAAGTTGCTGTGAATATGCAGATTGGTTTATATCTACTTCAGAAAAAGATGATATACAAGAAGATAAAGGTATTATAACTGGGTTAGAAGATTATTTATTTGATACTAATTATTTCGCTGAAGTTCCATCTAAAGTTCTTGATGAAGGAAGTATGGTCAGATTTAAACTTATATCTAAAAATAAACCAGACTTATATTTACATTTATTCAATAGCCACAATGGATATTATAGTCATGGGTTTGAAGCTAATGTTAATGGTATATCGTGGCATAATGGGAGTCTATGAAAACTCAAAGAGATACAATAGCAGAAGAAGTTATTAAGAATTGCATGGCAGAGAATGGGTTTTCTGGGCAATGGGAGTTATCTGCTTATAAAATAGCTGATTATATTCTTTTAAGAGAACAGCAATATATAGATAGATGTTGGATTTGTAAAGAACAATCAAAATGGAAGGATGATGGGAAATGACCACAGAAAATACCAGAACAAAGATTGAGAAAGTATTCACATTATCTTCTTACGAAGGTGGTATGCATAGAACTAAAGGGTGGATTAGTGATGATAGAACTACTTCCTTTGCAGAGAGTCTATCTCCGTTAAGTTGGATGATTAGAGCTTTCTCATTAAGACCACTAGGTACTAAAATAAAAGTAACTATGGAGGAAATTAACTAATGGAAAAGATGCCAAAAGTAGTTAAGAGTAAAGAACAATTACCTATATGTCATCATTGTGGTAAACCAATTAATAAAAGACGTTTAGCGTCGGACGTATGCATGTGTGAATGGAAAGGAATTCCCAGCACACGACCTATAAAGAATAAGAATATGGTTTTATTACTTCAGTTTGCTAATTATTGCGAAGAACATCCACAGGAACGTTTTTGGCAAGCATTACGTAATTGGTCTAATTATAACTTTATTTATGGGAGTACAGAACCAACAGAAGAAGAACATTTACAAGATACATTTTATAAGGAAGACAAATGATATGCAGAATCAAGAACTATACAATTATGCAGACAGTATTGCATCAGTTTATTATAAGAAACATCACGATACATACGAAAAAGACGCAGTATCACTATCAGACTTAAAGCAAGAAGCAAAAATAGTATGTTTTAAAATATTAAAGAAGTATTTGAAAAAACATGGTAAAAAGGGATTTAATATCAAAAAGTTCTTAAGTAGAGCAGTTGGATGGAGAATGAGAGATTTACTTCTCGGTGCTATTGTGCAAAATAAGAATACTGTTCATATAGAAGAAATTAGGTTCCCAGATGAAACAAACGAGAATACGTCATATACACCAGATAGATGGAATATTATTGAATATTCTCATTGGGATAAAGAGGAATTCTTTAAAGATTTAGACCCAGTTATTACTTATGGATTCAAAGTAGAAGAATTATTTAAGCATTTTGAAGGAAATGACTTGACAATTCTGAAATGTATGTTAGAATATAAGAGTCCACAAGAAATTAAGAAGATACTTAAATATAAGACTTCTGGTTCTGTTAGAGAAGCATGGGTAAATCGTATAAAACCGAAACTATTAATTCTGCTAAAAAAAGTTATAAAAGAGCAGGGCATCACTATATAATTGGAAAAGGAAACTGTGCTGATAGATAAGATATTTACTGAAAAGTATCGTCCGAATACATTTGAAGATTTAGTATTTGAAAATAAAGCACTTATATTAAATCACCTCAAGAAACCATTAGCTATGCCGTCTTTTGTGTTTCATTCTAATCATCCTGGAACAGGAAAAACATCAACGGCAAAACTCATTATCAAGACTTTAAACTGCGACTCATTAATAATCAATGCATCTGATGAAAGGGGTATTGATACCATCCGAGACAAAATAACTATATTCTCCAGAAGTATGTCCTCTAATCCTAATACAAAAAGATGTGTATTTATGGATGAGGCCGATTCTATTACTAAAGTAGCCCAGGATTCATTAAGAGCTACTATGGAAGAGTTTAGTGATAATGTATTTTTTATCTTTTCTTGTAATGATATTAGTAAGGTAATAGAACCCATACAAAGTAGATGTATTATTATTAACTTTGAAAAACCCAATAAAGCAGACATTATTAATAGATTAACCCATATTTGTGAATTAGAACAAATACAAGCTACAGACAAAGATATTGAAGACCTAATGGAGAATACATATCCAGATATGAGGTCAATGATTAAAGCTTTGCAAACAGCAAAGATAGAGAATAAACCACTAGCAAGCTGTAGCTCTAATTATCTTGGGTTCTTTAATGCTCTAAAGAACTATGATATTAATTACATTTATAATACTACTTATTCAAGTGATTTTGATGTATTTGGATTTAATAGATGGTTCTTTACATATCTATTTAATAATATGGATAAGTTCAAAAAAGATTTGTTAGTTGATATAGCAGTAAGACTTGCAGAAATTGAAAAAAACTGGCAAATTGGTGCAAATGTTAATGTTATCTTTCTAGCTCATATGTTACAAATTGCGAAGATGATGAAACAATGAAACCAAGTGATATAATTGAGTGTATTTATACTAAAAATGGTAGTATTAGTACAATCACAGACCAATGGGTTGCACCTTATTTAAATAAAGCATTATTACAGAACCCAAATAATGCTTCAATAATAGAACGAGTAAGTGAATATACCTTTTATATAGCACCCACTTACTACTTCTACTTATTGTATTTTGCTATTCCAAAGAATGATAGTTTTAAAACCAGATACTTTAGAAAAGATGAAGATAATCCAGAAGATGTTCTTGTAGAACGACTTAAGTACGTATTAGGATGGTCAACAAAAGAATATAATTTGAATAAATCTATTATTGAAAAGACTATATTAAAAGATAGACCATATTGGCTATCGGAAATGGGGTTAACAGATGGAACAGAATCTAAACGCAAAAAGTGAAAAGTTTTCTTTTGATACTATACAAGACTTTGATAAACATATACTTATGTCAATTCCTAATTATGATATAATGTTTATGTCTATTATGCAGTTATCTAATTACTTCAAAAATGACAAGAAGATTATTTATGATATTGGATGTTCTACAGGTAATTTATTGCGTTACTTTCAGAGAAGCAACGATTATAAGGGAAAGATGATAGGCATAGATATTAGTAGAAATCTATTACCTCAGAATACAAGGGAATTTAGTAATATTGATTTTATAGAACACGATATATCCAAACCATTTACATTCACAGATGCCTGTATTATCTATTCGATATTTACCCTTCAATTTGTAGATAAAGAATATAGACAAGAAATATTAGATAGATGCTATGATGGATTAAAACCTGGTGGAGCTTTATTTCTATCAGAAAAAATAACTAATCCAACTGGGCTATTTCAGGATATGTTTACTTCTACTTATTATGACTATAAGCGTGAAAACTTTACAGAGAAGGAAATATGGGATAAAGAACGAGATTTAAGACCAATGTTAAGACCATTAACCTTAGATGAAAATATGATTATGCTTCATAATGCAGGATTTCATAAGATAGAAATGTATTATAGATACTTTAATTTTGTAGGATTATTATGTATAAAGTAATATCATTATTTTCGGGTTGTGGAGGGTCATCGCTTGGTTATCAAATGGCAGGATTAAAAGTATTATTAGCTAATGAATTTGTTCCAGAAGCCGCAAACACTTATAGAGCTAACTTTCCTAATACTCTTGTTATTGAAGATGATATTCGTAAAATAACTGGGAAACAAATATTAGATAAAGTTGGACTACAATCTGGTGAATTAGATATTCTTGATGGTTCTCCTCCATGTCAAGGATTTAGTATGATTGGGAAACGAGAGGAGAAATGGGGTAAGGTAACTGCTTATAGTGATACTGAACAGCGTACAGACGATTTATTCTTCGAGTATGCAAGAGTTCTAAAGGAAATACAGCCCAAAGTCTTTGTAGCAGAGAATGTTCCTGGTATTGTTATGGGAAAAGCTAAAGCAATCTTTGATGAAATATATCGTATTTTTGAAGATTGTGGTTATAACGTATCAGCTAGAATTATTAATGCCAAGTACTTTGGAGTAGCACAGAATAGACCAAGACTTATTTTTATTGGTGTACGTAAAGACTTAAATACAATGCCAAGTCATCCAGAACCACAAACAGCGCCTACTCCTATTAAAGATGTATGGGTTGGATTAGTCAATACACCAGAAGAAATAAAAGAAGCAGAATATCCAGAGCATTATTCTGTTATGCCATTGATTAAACAGATGAAACCGGGAGAGAAAGGGTCTGATTATCATCCTAATGGTAGTTATTTTGGACTAGCTAGATTAGACTTTGATAAACCAGCAAATACTATTCTCCAAGCTGATGCAAAGCATATCTCATGTAGCTCTTTACATCCAGTAGAGAATAGGAAACTAACTATACCTGAATTGAAAAGAGTTGGGTCATTTCCTGATAACTTCATTTTAACTGGTACATATGCACAAAAGTGGGAACGTATTGGTAGAGCAGTTCCTCCATTAATGATGAAAGCGATAGCAGAACATATTAGGTATCGTATTCTAGATAGTATTAATGGGATTATTAATACATATAAAGCACCAAAATATACAATTACCAGACAAGACCAAATTAGATTTGATGACTTATGCGATGAAAATGATTTTAAAGAATTTACACCAGACCCAATTGATATATATAAAGATTATAAGACGGAGCCATTAATATGAGAAAAGCCCTTAGAAGCCCATTCACACCCTCTGAGCAGGCATATAGATTGAGTGTAGCAGATGAATTCAAGACTCAATTTGTAGAGAATTTAAAGGCAGTACCAGAAGATTATGAGTTATCCTTATCTGGAGGTATTGACTCCTTACAGGTGCTTTACGGTCTATTAGACCTTAATAAGCCCCCAAAACAATGCATTACATTTAAAATGAAATCTTTGCCATCTCCAGACTTGGATGCATCAATCAAAGTTTGTAATAAACTTGGACTAAAACTTGTTAGTGTAGATATCCCAGATGATATTCATACTATCTATAATGACAGCAAAGAGATACTAGAAATTATTAGAGTTCCATTAAAAACCCATGTACAATGTTGTTATCCGCATAAGTATATGATACCTTTAATGACTACTAAGAACCTAGTAGCTGGTACTTGGTCTGGGTACTTTCTGACTGCTGAAAAGAAAGTTAATCTAATGAGAGCTTTATATGACCCAGATAAGTTCAAGAGTTGGTATTATGAATTCCGTAAAGAAGAATGGGAAAAGCCCGGGCATAGTTTTGAGTCTATTAAAAAATATGTTAATCATTTAGGTGTTAATTATATCGAACCGTACTTGGATGATAAGCTTATGGATATATCTTTAAAGTGCGACTTCTATGACTGGAACTGCAATGAAGATGGTACATTTAAACATAAGTACTTGCAGTATATGATGTATAAAGATTGGTTTGATAAGATTGGTATATGGCGCAGACAAGCATCCATGCAGATTATTACTGGTATACGTGAAAAACATGAAGCAATTCTCAAAGATAAGACATATAATCGCAGACATAAGAAAGATATGAGAGCAGTATACGAAGATATACTCAAAGATATAGACGCTCAAAAGAGTGCTATAAAGATTTAGCTTGACAAATATAGCAATCGTGCTATAATAATACAAAGGAGATAAAATGAATCATTTAACAGGACAGGAAGTAGTTAGTTATAATCAGAATCAAGCGGGGGATTTAAGTAATTTTTATATAGGGGATAATGTACCATTAAATAATACATTTTATGAGTATTATCATACATATTATCCAATTTATTATCCAACCTATCATTATGTAGAAAGTAAAAGTAAAATTGAACAAGCATTTAAGATTGTGGGCAAACTTTTTGAACGTAAAATTATTACTAAAGACTTGACCGTAAAAGAGTTTATGAAATTAGTCAATGATATTGCTGAAGTTATTTAAAGAAAGGATGTTATGAATAATCAACCAAAGTCAAAGAAAATGAAGCATTATCGTAAAGTAGGTCCAGTTACTTTTACTAATGAACGTGGAGAAGTAAAAGTATTACGTAATGAAACATGGGCTAGGTGCCATCCAAAAACAAATCATCTTATTTTAAATGAAGAAGGATATTTAATAACAAGAAAGGTAGATAAAAAGAATGAAATTACAGGCCGCAGAATTCAGCAGATTCCTTGAACTTATTAATCTATCTGGAGATATAGAAATAAAAGAGTGTATTTTCAGATGCGACAAAGATAAATTGGGAGTTATTGCTGTAGAACCAAAATCAAAAGCAATTATTATTCGTGGTGAAATGAAAGGAGACTTCTCTGACTGGGATGTTATGGGTATTGATGACTTAACATTGCTACATAAGATGGTATCTTCTTGTAAAGGAGAAATTGATGTAGTTAGAAGCAATGATAAGCTCAATATTACAAGTGGTAAAAAACTTAAAGCATCACTTAAACTACGTAATCCTCAGTATATATTAAATGAAGTAGACCAAGTAAAGTATGATAATGTTTATAATAGAACATTAGGTAATGAGTTTACTCTCAAATTAGACCATATTGACGAATTCAGAAATTATTATCAAGTTATGGGTAAAGAAATATCTATTTCTGGAGAAGGAAAAGATATTGTATTTAATATAGTTAATGGTGATAACTCGTTAGATTTAGGTATTGAAATAGATGAAACTGTAAAGAAATTTGACATGAAAGTAGCTGGGCTATTTATGAAGATACTTGAAGTGATTGATTCTACCATTAAAGTATCTATTACTGGTAGTCCTCATCCCATGTTAATCACTAAAGATGACAATGGAAACAAAGTAGAATATATTATTGGTCCATTAGTAAAATAAGGAGAATATATGTCCGTAGATGAATTACTTAAGTTGGCTAATACTACATTTAATGGATGTATAGCTACACTTGGTGCAAAGAACCACGATTATTCAAAAGGAGAAGATGCGTTACGTAACTTTAAGTTATGTGAATGTATGAAATTAACAGATGCAAAGACTGGTATTATGGTGAGACTATGCGATAAATTTGCTCGTATATCTAATCTTTTACATACTCAAGGCAAAGTAAATGAAAAACTAGAGGACACTATTGATGATGCTATTAACTATTTGGTCCTACTCAAGGCAGTTATGAAGGAGAAAGAATGTGCTGGTGTAACTACTGTAAGCAAGAAATAGATATAGATGATACAAATTTTGTTCATTTAGGAAGCAAATACTTCCACATCGAATGTTATGAACTAATGAAAGAAGAACTTAATAATGACGAATAGAATTATTCTTATAGACTGGAGTGTATTTATGTTCCGGGCTATATTTGCGAGTTATAAAAATACACAATCTAAAATACCAGCTACATATACTACAATGTCTATGATATTGGCGTGTTTAAAAGAATTGAAGGCGTCAGCAGATGATAAAATAATTATAGCCATAGATAGTAAGAAGGGTAGTTGGAGAAAGGAGTACGATAAGGATTATAAGTCTAATCGTAAAGCAAAACGTCAGGAATTCGATATTGACTGGGATTATTGGTTTAAACAATATAATAACCTTAAAGAAAATCTACGAGAAAATACGACATTCTATATTGCAGAAGTTGATAAACTTGAAGCAGATGATATTATTGCATATGCGGTTAGATATTATAAACCATCTCCGTGTGTTATTGTAAGTACTGATAGCGACTACGAACAGTTGGCATGTTATGATAATGTCAAAGTATTTTCACCAGTCAGTAAGAAGTTCAAGGTCGTAAAAAATCCATATGGTTTATTAGCAAAGAAGATAGAGATAGAAAGAACGGATAATTTAATGTCTCCAGTTCTCACAGAAGCAGATTATAATTTACGCAAGATGCTTGTAGACTTAACTACTTTACCAGAGTTTGTTGAGGAAAAAGTCAAAAAAGAGCTTGACAATCTGCAAAATAATGATATAATTAATTATGACCGACTGAAATTTCAGTCGTTGCATAAACGCTTTATTCAGTTATTTGATAAACCAAAGAGAGAAACAATACAAACGGAGTTAGTATGAATCAAAAGAAGGTAAAGTTAATTAGAAAAATGGTCTATCGAAAAGAAGCCCATAACGATAGAACATACAAAACAATCAATAATGGGCAAGTAATCTGTAGTTGTATATACAGACCCGTGTATCAGAACATGAAACAAGAGTGTAGAAACATGTCATTAGGTCAAATTAAAATACACCTAAGACCAAGAAAGAAGGAGAATGCGTATGCAGTTTAAAACAACGGTGAAATTGAACGAGAGAGCGACGATTGAAGCGATAATGGATGCAAAGGATTTACCAGAAGCAGTTCAACAGGCAACAGCTTTGTTGGATTTTACTGGTAAGTGTGGTATGTGCGGAGCGAGTGATATTACTCTACGTACAAGAGTAACTAAGGAAAAAGGTTACAAGTACACGGAGTATGTATGTAATGAATGCGGTGGACGTCAACCTTGGGGTACATTACAGACAGGTGGCAACTTCTTGAAGGAGTGGCAACCGAAGTTCCAGGGAGGAGATAATCAATAGGAGATAATTATGAAATTGTTTGCTAAGAGTAAAAATGGTAAGATGTTGAAAGTAGGAGATACCGCTGAGGATTCTAAGTGGTATTTTATGACTGAGGATGTTATTAAATGGATAGCAACTCATTCAATAAAAGCTGGAGACATAATTACTATTGCAACAAAGAAAGACCAAGGAAGCGATTTCATTACTAGTATTAATGTAGGTAATTCTGCACCACAAACTACAAGTACTCCTACAGTACCATTACAAGCTACAGGAAGTACTTTAAATAATGGTAATGACTTTGGCAAAAAGCCTTGGTTACCAAAAGATGAATGGATAGCAAAGATGAAAGCAGAAGGTAAGTGGACTGGCGGAGATGGAAGTGCAAGCGATAAACCTCAATCTAAGTCGTGGAGCAAGTCTCCAGAAGAACAGAATACCATTAAGCGTCAAGCTATTGGTCATATGACTTCACGTACACTTATTAGTATGCAAGGAATTATTACTCCAGATAATGTTCTGGAAATGATTGAAAAGCTGTATAATAAGTATACCGAATTAATTGGTTAAATTTAGTCTAGTGTGGAGTAAAACTATCGGTCTTTCTCTCCCGTAAGCTGACCGAACTAGACTATTTTATTTAAGGAGATATATGGATTTAATAATAATACTAGTCTTATTGATGATACTTTTTGGGACTAATTATGTTATGAGTAACATATTATATAATAAGCTAATTGATGATTATGATAAGAAAATTGAAATAAAGATTGGGTTAATATATGATAGACTTAAGCAGTATACTGATTTGTTTGAAACTATTCTTAATGAGCAAAAAGAATTTGATAAAAAGTTAAAAAAATTGTCAAAAAAGAAAGCTCACAAATAATGAACCAACCAGAAATTCTTAAGTATTTAGAAAAGAAAATACCAAACTTTAAAGTTAATAGACGTACAAGTATCCCATTATTCACTTGTCCTTATTGCAATAAAAACGAAGTATGCAGATTTGTTCCAGGTAGCAATAAGATTAACTGTATGGCTTGTGGTAATATGGATGATATTGTTGGCCTTGCTAAACATTTAGGAGATGTGTCATTTCAAGATACAGATGAAACTATCAAGGATAAATTACGTATAGACTTGGGTCTTGAGAACGATAAAGATAAACTACAATTATTGGATAACTATCATAAAGCTGGGTTTGATTTAACTCCATTACAAAAAAGTACTAAAGTACCATTTGAATTAGATTGGTTAAATGTTATTCATAAAGATTTAAGTGAATGGCAAAAATGGTTAGGACTTGGAATGAATATAGGAGTTAAGTGTGGGAATCGTTCTGGTATTACTATTCTCGATATTGACCAAGAAACCATTCCAGCAGATATTGAATTGATGAAGGGAGAACCTATTATACAAAAGACGGGTAGAGGATGGCATTTTATCTATAAGTACGTAGATATACCTAACACTAATATACCCGAATATAAAATAGATATATTGAATACTGGTAAACAAGCTGTTATGGCACCATCAATAATTATTGATAAAGATACGGGTGCAAAACAAACGAGAGAATTTATAACTCCGTTCATTCTTAAAGATATGCCCGATAATTTAAAGAAGTTATTGACTAATAAAATTGACCCAGTTAAACCATTACCAACTGCTGAGAATAATGACATTTTAATAGATGAAACTGCTCCCTTAAATATTATTGATAGTGGTGGACGTAATAATGCTTTAATACAGCTTGGGGGCATACTTTCTAAAGAATTAAACTCTAATCAAGTTGAATTTGCAGTTAGTGTCTTAAATCAAAAGCTATGCAATCCTCCGCTATCTAATAAAGAATTATATACAATTAATCGTTCATTAGATAAATATATACGCAGAGATGAAAAGAACTTAGCCCATCAAATATGGAAGTATGTACAGATGGTTGAATTTGCTAACTCAAGAGAGATTAAAGATGCTCTAGGATTTCCTAAAGAAGATATTGATAAAGCATTAGCTTATCTTGTTAAAGAACAAAGACTTATGCGTAAAGGACGTAATTTTAGTATTATACGCAGAGCAGACTGGAAAGAAGCATTAAGTATTAATCAGAATAATATTGATTTTAATATGCCATATTTTAGTGATTATGTTAATCTTTGCTATGGTGATATGGTTCTTTTAGGTAGTAAGTCTAAGTATGGTAAAACAACTATTGCTATGAATATTATCAGAGAATTGAATGACCAAGGAAAGAAACCATATTATATCTCATTAGAAGCTGGAAGTAGATTTGCTCAAACTGCTATGGCATTAGGTATTAAAGAAGGAGATTTTAAATGGGATTTTGTAACTGACCCAACTAAAATTCAATTAGAAGATAATGCTATAACTATTATTGACTGGTTACTAATAGAAGATAAAGCTCAAACAGATACCGTAATGAAATACTTTGTAGAGCAGTTATATAAAACTAATGGGTTCTTAATAGTATTTGTGCAGTTGAAAGAAGATGGAACATACTTTGCACCAAATATGACAAAGCAGTTTCCAGCACTTGCGGCTAGATACTTATATACTGATGACAATGTAGGTATTAAAGGACAATGGCAGTTAGATGCTATTAGAGACCCAAAGAAGCAAGCAAAGACCGGTATTATTCAATGTGAGTATGATTGGCAGACTAAAACATTAAAAGAAATAAAATGTTAGAAAGGAAACAATGAAATCAGTTATTTTTTGTAAACCATTTGGTAATATTAAGAGTTATTCTGCGGCAATACAAGATACTGAACAAGCTACAATAACTCCTATTATATATTTCCAAAAATCTGTATTCTTATCTGAGGAAGAATATCATAAGTTTATGCAGGACTTAGAGATAAAGTTACGTACTAATTATATACCAATAACAGAGGAGATTAAAGATGAAAAAGATGCCTAGAATTTATGTTGCTGGTCCTTATTCTAACGGAAACGTATTGGGTGTATTAAATAATATGAGAATTGGTATACGCAAGTGTACTGAATTGCTTGTTAGAGGATATGCTCCCTTTTGCCCATGGTTAGATTATCACTATACATTAATGCTACGTGGTGATGAAACTATTACTGGGCAAATGTATTACGATTACTCTCTTGCGTGGTTAGAAGCGGCAGAAGCAGTATTACTTCTACCTGGATGGGAAACTTCTCAAGGTACATTGAAGGAAATTGAAAGAGCAGAAGCTCTTAATATTCCCGTATTTAAACCAGAGGAAGAAGAAGCATTTTTTGATTATTTTGAAGTATTGCACGATGGATTTGATATTGCTAAAGAAATGGAGGAGGCAATTGGATAGTATTAGTGCGTTCCCTAAAATCTATGCTATAGGTAAAACAGAGATTGAGAATCTATTTAAGGGAGAAGTAGAAGTTACGGAAAAGATAGATGGTTCTCAGTTTGCTTTTGGTCTAAATAGCTCTGGAGAGCTTGTATTACGCTCTAAAGGGCAGATACTATACACGACCACTAGTAACATGTTTTCGTTGATTATACAGCATTTAAACGCAAATATAGACCATATTAAGAGGGTCTTGACACCTAATGAGTACATATATGGAGAGTTTTTGAATAAACCCAAGCATAATGTACTTAATTATGAAAGAGTACCTAATAACTACTTTATGGTCTTTGGAGTAAAAAAGGGCTTGAACTTTATCAATGACTATGATATAATAAGAACATATGCTGATAAGCTTGGATTTGAAACTGTACCTCTTATTTATAAGGGTATTATAACAAGTGCAGAACAAGTACAAGAATTAATCGGTACTACTATATCTGTTCTTGGTAGAGAAGTCATTGAAGGAGTAGTAGTTAAGAACTATAATCAACATACTAGCATAGGAGACCCAACTATCTGTATGGGTAAGTACGTAAGAGAAGCGTTCAAAGAAAGACATGGTCTTGACTGGAAAGCTCATGGTAACGAATTAGAAGATTGGATGAAGTCTTTTAAGAGCGAAGCTAGATGGCAAAAAGCAGTTATTCACTTAAAAGAACGTGGTGAACTTGAGAATAGTCCAAAAGATATTGGTAAACTTATGAAGGAAATTAATATGGATATTCTTCAAGAAGAAACAGAAGAAATCAAAGCTTTTCTTCATAAATACTATATAGATAAGATTAAAAGGATAGCTTGTGCTGGAGCGGCCGAATGGTACAAAGAACAGTTATTAAAGAGTGCATTTCCAGCAGAGTTTAATGGGATGGCAACTACAAATGATACATCTGACGGATGCATTAGAGTTTCTTAAGACAAAACCACAATACGATTATGTATTATTAAGTCCTTCTGATTTTGGGCAGTTAATCTATAATGGGCAATTAGTAGATACTTCTCAAGAAGGAATAATAGCATATAAACATTTTTTAGCTGAACTTATTCCATTACTTAATCCAGCTAATGGGTTTGTATCATGTGTTGTTACAGACAGAAAATATAAGGGTAAACTTCTATCTCGTAGTAATATGATGATAAATGAGTTTTGTAGTAATGGATGGGATATTCATACATATAAAATATGGGCTCATACTCTTAAAACTAATCTTTACAGAACTACATTCAGTCATATTATAACTTTTTGTAAAGGTAAATATAGTGCTAATTTAATATCAGAATTTAGACCAGATACTTGGTTAATAGAAGAACCAAAAGAATTTGCAGATGCTACGGAAGACCATCATGGAGTAATAGCTAATGACGTTTTAATCAGATTAATAGCGTCATATACTTCTGAAGGAGATATTGTTTTAGACCCATTTGCAGGTACAGCTTCAACAGGAGAAGTTGCTATTAAACTTAATAGGAAGTTTATTGGGTGTGAAATTGATAAAACAATGTATGATAAAGCCCAGAAAAGGTTAAATCCATTATGGATATAAAAACACTATCAAAAAAATTAGATAAAGCTTATTGGAGAGATGGTCAAAAGATATGGATAGCATCTATGGAAGTTATACAGGATAACGATGGTGGACCATATTCTATCTATTCAGTTAGCCCAAAAACTGAATGGCATGAATATTTCTTATTTGACTTGCAGACTTATGATGCTTTATGGGAATGGGATTATGGAATTAGACCAAATATATTGAATCCTAAATATAGACAGCCAACTAAAAGATATGATGTTTATAAAGCATCCTGTAGTCCATTCTATCATGCAGGAGATAGAATATTTACTATACCCAAGTTTTCTAAAGTTACAGAAGAAGATATTCTATTTTGTACTAGATGGTTCTTTAGAAATGTAACAGATTGCTGGTGTTTATTTAATATAAATATGTATAAGTTCAAAGATGACAAGCAGTTAGAGAATAATAAAGATTAAATTAATGGTAATTGATAGAAAAAAATTAGAACATAATCTTGGTAAAAAATTAAATCCAAAGATATTTAGTATAGGTATTGATACTGCTTCAAGAGCAGGATGGGCAACTGTTAGTGTAAAAGATAACGATGTTCATATTGAATGTGGTTTTATTGATATTAGAACTCAAGACTTATATTTTAAATATAATCAGTTAATAAAGTCATTTGAGTCTTTATTTAGTGTAGTTGACCCAAAACAATACAAACTTATCATCGAAGATACTTTCTTTGGTAAAAATGTCAATGTATTAAAGATGATTTCTCGTATGGGTATGATTGCATATATTACTGGTAAACAAGCTGGTATAGAAGATATTGAATTTGTTTATCCAACATCTTCTCGTAAGAAATTAGGTATTAAAGGTACATTAAAGAAAGCAGAAGTGCATAAAGAACTTACCAAATTAATAGGAGTTGAGTTAGATGACCCGGATATTAGTGATGCTATTGTACTAGCATTATATGGAATTATTCAGGAGAATAATTTAGTATGAAATCTAAAAAG
>Ga0208980_10001294_pt1 | contig 15106 bp, 11 predicted proteins | sample WetSurMetagenome_3_FD_187993 | JGI IMG/M metagenome (GOLD analysis project Ga0208980, IMG submission 187993) | Wetland microbial communities from Twitchell Island in the Sacramento Delta, sample from surface sediment Aug2011 Site A1 Bulk (version 2) | ecosystem: Environmental > Aquatic > Marine... | reverse complement strand
AAGCTCCTTAAGCCGTTCGAAAGCAGCCTGAACATCACTTCCGGGCTCAAATTTTTCAAGCTCTTCGATGATGGCAGTTTTAGCTTTAAGGTTATCCTCATATGATGTATCAAGATCGGTAAAGAATTCTGTTTTCCTGTTGAAAAAATGGTCGCACGCTTTGCGGAAACGCTTCCAGCATCTTTCTGACTGCTTGCGTGGTACAGGGCCGATTTCCTTCCACTCTTTCTGAAGTCTTATGAGAGCGTCGGATGTAGCTTTCCAGTCGGTGCTTTCCTGAAGGGCCTCAGCCTGAACGCATAATTCTGTCTTGCGCTGAAGATTAACCATCTGTGTCTCCTTGTTATCGGAGTAGAAGGCGCGCTTTTTCTCAAAGAAGGCATCGCAAGCCTCCCTGAATCGCTGGTATACCTTGTTATTCTGCTTCTTTGGGGCAAATCCAATTGTACGCCACATTTTCTGCAGCTCCACAACCCTGTCGGCCTTTTCATCAAAATCCCTGAAATTCTTTATTTCAAGTTTGCCGATAGCCTCGACCTCTTCACAGAGTGCTATTTTTGAATCGAGGTTGTGACGCTGCTCATCCTTCTGCTTCTCGAAGTATTCGTGATGACGCTTGTTGATTTGTGCAGTTGCCTCCTTGAAACGTTCCCAGATATCGTTTTTGGATTCCACAGGTACCGGTCCTATCTCGCGCCACTGGTTGTGAAAATCCTGAAGTGATCTGAAAGCATTTATCGGATTTGGTTCGAGAAGCAGTTCTTCTGCCTTCTCACATAAACGCACCTTGGCTTCAAGGTTCTTTTTCAGATCGAGATCCCTGAGCTCCTTGTTAATCTTGATATAATCGTAGAATATTTCAACATAGTGGTGGTAATTCTCCCAGAGATCCTTAAGTGCGGACTGAGGAACAACACCTATTGAATGCCATTCATTCTGGAGCGCGCGAAAATCATGAAATGTTTTGTTAATCGATTCTTCCCTGTTAACAAGGTCTTTAATCTGGTCGATAATCTCATATTTCTTTTTAAGATTCTCCTGCTTTTCAGCCTCCTGAACCTTATTATAATCTGTTCTTTTTTCCCGGTATTTCTCAAGAAGGTGCTTTACCCTGGCATCGTCGGGATCAACCCATTGACGATATTCTTCCATTTTTCCGCCACCGGCCAGAAATTTATTTTTTCTTTCCTCAGCTTCAAGCTTTAGCTTCTTGTAGAACAATATCTTAAGCCTCTCGACATCATCTCTTATCTCAGCAGGAGGACGGTTTTCAATGAGGAGGACCATAGTCTCAACAAGTTCATGCTTGCTGTAACCAGAATAATCAACCTGTGGAAGCTCAATATCATCGAAGTTGTGCCCCGCTCCGACTTTATCGTGATCATGCACTGCGGCATGTCCAGTTTCTTCCACGGTGGCATCATCCTCATTTTCATCGACATTTTCCTGTTTTGTATCCAATTCTCCTGCTTCATCAGGAGAATCATGGGTCTGTGTTTCTTCGGCCTTACTGGCATCTTCAGTTTCGGCGGCACTTTCATTTGCCCCGAATTGTTCTTTACGAACAGTGTCATCCGGATTTTTTTTAGTCATAATCAATCCTTTAATAGTTCAGCTTGTTAAATGAAATTCACATCATGGAAATACATGAAAATTTCAGGATACGAAAATATTGAAATATTTGTTAAAACTCAAGGTTTTGCAATAAATAAATATGAGAATCAGATATTAAGGCAGGCCTTGTCAGTTGCCGATAGTGCTGATAATCATTCATTCCTGTAAATGGATTGAAACAGGCTCATGTTTAGGTGGATTTTTATATATTTGAGTCATGAAATGAGGTTTCTGCTGACAGCTCTGTCTGAAAGTATTAAGATCTAAAGTTTTAGGAAAATGAAGAATAATGAAATAATCCAGATCGCAGCCATTTTTGCCCTGGTTGCTGCATTGCTTTACCGTAAATACGGGAAAAAGAATAAATCCAAAGATAGTGCCGGAAATCTGATGACCGGGAAATCTCCAGTGTCGTCGAAAAAAGCTGATGATGAGTATGAACCCTACTCTAAAAAGGGCAGCCCGGAACAGAATTGAGCAGCTTATTGCCAGCATTAATCGCCTGAAAATTACCGTTTATTCCTGGAGATCATATACCGGAAGGGATTAATGATCTTCTGAAGGAGCCTTACATCTTCCGTTATAATTTCGGCAGTTCCCTGCATATTCTGAGTAAATTCAAGCTTTATCCCGTATAGAGTGGTAAGCCCTTCAGGAAGATCAATCTCTATAATATATGCATCCTTTGAAGGGACAAGAGACTTTGATTTTATGATTCCCCTTACCATACCAAATTCCAGATAAGGATATCCGCTAAGCTTTATATTGACTTTCTGTCCTGCCCTGACTTTACCTGACCGCTGCATCTTAAGGTTTATCCTGCCCAGAAAGTTTCCTGTTTCGAGAGGAACTACAGTAATTACCGGCTCATCCTTAATCACAGACTGATTTGCATTCCAGAACCGTGTGAATGAAACGATTCCCTCGACAGGGGTAATGAGCAGATAGGTATTCTCCCATATCTTCATCTGTGCGCCGAGATTCATGAATGACTGATTAAGTGTACCAGTAAGTTTTTGCTGTTCTTCCGTGCGGGTGATGTTATAATCCTGCAACAGCTGACGCTTTTCAGCAAGTTCAATAGACTTTTCGGAATGATCGAGGCGTACCTGCTGCAATTCAATGTTCAGCCTTATAAGTGACTGATGCGATCTTTCCAGCTCACTTTCTGGAATTACCCTATCAACGAAAAGCAGAGAATCCCGTTTGAATTTTTTTGCCTCAAGCTTCTGATTTTCGGAGAATAACTTCTCCTTAACTATCAGCCTGTTAATATACTCCTGTATTCCTCTTATTTCATCCGAGAGAGATTTTATTTTATATCCGTAAAAATCATTACCGACATAATTCCTGAGTTCTGTAAGGTTTTTCAGAAACAATCCGTATGCCTCCTGAAGTTCACCCAGCGAAGAGAAGAGCGGCAGGTTTCCGGGATTAAGCAGATCAGGCCTGGATACAGTATCAATAGCATGCCTGAGCATATTAATCTGGTCCATTGAAGCTGTAGTTTCCATTACTGCCAGTAGCTGTCCTGCCCTTACCTTTTCCTTTTCCTTCACATAAAGGATCTTGATATTTCCTGTAATTTTTGTTGCAAGAGTGACGGGCGGATTCGATGTAGTTATCTCAACCGGAGCCGGAATTGTATCGGGATATCTTATTAGCCAGGCAAAGAGGATGAAAAGGACGAAAACCGAAAACATTACCGCTGTCCCCCACCTGACAATCCTTCCCGGCGGATTTCCCATAATCTCCTTAACAGGATCTGAATACAATATTTCGGGTTTGCGGTCTTTCATCTGCGCTTTCAGTTGCCTAATTCGAGCTGATTTTTTACAAGATTGAAATATGCCCCCTTCATGGAGATAAGCGATTCATGATTGCCAGTTTCAATAATTCTGCCGCTGTCAAGAACGACAATTTTGTCTGCATTTTTTACAGTGCTCAGCCGGTGGGCCACAACCAAAACAGTTTTGCCCTCGAAAAACTCAGAAAGATTTTCAACGATTACCTTCTCATTATTTGCATCAAGGGAATTTGTGGCTTCATCAAAGATTATTATATCCGGATTTTTGTACACAACCCTGGCTATAAGGATCCGCTGCTTCTGACCTTCGCTAAGTCCGTGTCCGCTGGCCCCTATCTTAGTGTTATAACCGAGTGGCAGGGACTCAACGAAGCTTCTGACATTGGCTATCTCAGCAGCCTTCATAAGCCTGTCTACATCTATTTCCTCAGTTCCGGGCGCAATATTAAATGCAATGGTGTCAGGGAAGAGAAAGCCGTCCTGCATCACGGCTCCGACTTTTTCCCTCCATATTTTCAGGCTAAGGTTAACCAGCCTTGTATCTCCCACAAGGATCTCCCCGTTCACCGGCTGATAGAAACCCAGAAGCATTTTCAGGAGAGTAGTCTTCCCGCTCCCGCTTGGCCCCACAATTGCAGTAATCTTATTCTCTTCGACAAAAAGGTCAACATCCTTTAAAGCAAAGGGGGATCTGGGACCTTCATACTGGTATGAAAGGTTATTGATGTAAATATCCTTTCTGTCAGGAAGCTTCCTCACCTTGGTTTCCGGATCCGGCTCTTCCTCATCGAGATGATGGACTTCGGCCAGCCTGTCGAGACTCATTTTGGCATCCTGAGCCATTCGGAAAAATGAAATAATCTGACTCACAGGCACATTGAGCTGGCCTATTATGAACTGGACTGCCAGCATCATACCCAGAGTCATACTTCCGCTCAGAACGGAAGTTGCTGCAACAATTGTTATAGTTACATTGGTTATCTCATTTATAAAAGTAGCTCCCGCCGACTGATACTGGATGAGTCCCAGTCCCCTTACTTTCAGGCCGAACAATGAAGCCTGGAGTTTTTCCCAATCCCATCTCATAGCCATCTCTGTCTGGGTAAGCTTTATCTCCTGCATTCCATTGACAATATTGATTAGCTTATTGCCTGACAGCGACATTTTACGGAATCGTTCCTGGTCAAGCCTGCCTCTTGATTTCATGAACATGGATACCCATGCGATATACAAGGCTGATCCAGCGAGAAACAATAAAAGTATTTTAATATTGAAAATAGCAAGTACAATTCCAAAAACAACAAGGTTAAAAAATGAAAAGAGTATGGATAAGCTTGCGGATGTAAGAAATTCCTCAATCCTGTTATTGTCTTCAATTCTCTGAAGTATATCGCCTGTGAGCTTCGCATCAAAAAAGGCTACAGGAAGCGACATCAGTTTCTGAAGAAAACCTGAGATTATTGCGACATTCACCCTGGATCCGATGTGAAGCAGCAGCCAGCTCCTTATGAATTCTACCGACATTCTTCCAATTACAAGGGCAAGCTGCGCAAAAAGGATCAGATAGATGAAGCCAATATCATTATTATTCAGGCCAATGTCGATAATTGACTGGGTAAGAAACGGAATAAGAAGCTGAATGCAGCTGCCAAGTAAAAGCCCCAGCACCAGCTGGTAAAAATACTTTTTGTAGAGCTGGAAATATTTAAAAAGAAACCGAAAGCCATTAAGCGGTTCCTGCTCGTGCTCTTTTTCAAACAGTGCAGGAGTTGGTTCAATTATCAGAACGAGCCCTGCATGTTTTCCGTCAGCCACTGTTGAGGTCCAGTTCCTGATAAACTCTTCAAGGCTGTATTTTACAAGTCCGAGGCTCGGATCGGCCACCCAGATTTTATCTTTTCCAATCTTATAGACTATGACGAAATGCTTCTGCCTCCAGTAAACTATGCATGGCAGCGGAACATTTTCATTCAGCATCTCAAACGAAATTTTTACTCCGATAGTCCGGAACCCAATCGAATCGGCTGCCTCTGACAGACCAAGAAACGAGACCCCTTCCCTTGTTATATAGCACCTTCTGCGGAGGGATTCCAGTGTGAAATTCATTTTGTAGTACGCTGCTATCATCTTGAGACAGGCAGGTCCGCAATCCATTGCATCAGGTTGTTTGACAAAGGGAAATGACATTTTTATCAGGAAATAAAAATTCAGGGAGTAAAGATATTTATATTTTTAGTTAAGAATTGAACTCGTCAGATAAAATCGCAGGCTATGACACTATTAACCAGTTTTGGATCAGGGAAATATTATATTTGCCTTTTGATAGAGGCTGATGGATGGGATTATTCAGAAAAATATCAGATTCAAAGATTATCGAGGGGATCCGCCTTCAGGATGATAAGATTCTGAATTGGTTATATGATAATTATTTTGCAGCTGTAAAGAATCATGTATTGAGAAACAGCGGATCTGTTGACGATGTTTCGGATGTCTTTCAGGATTCAATAATTGTACTTTACAAACAGATTACTGAAGAAAATCTCAATCTGACTACAGATCTCAAGGGCTATTTTTTTGGGATAGCAAGGAATATCTGGAGTGCCCAGCTCAGGAAAAACCAGAAACACACAGAACTTGATATAGATATTGCCGATGATGATCCTGAGGAATCAGCTGACCCGCTGATGGAGAGAGTTGTAAGCCGTGCCTTTCAGAAGCTTAAGCCGGACCAGCAGCAGATACTGAGCCTTTTCTCCGATGGCTATTCCTATGAAGAGATTGCTGTAAAAATGGATCTTAAGAGCGAACTTTATGCCAGAAGGAAAAAATATCTGTGCAAGGAAGTACTGCTCGACCTTGTGAAAGAAGATCCTGAATATCAGGAATATATGCGCTTACGGAAGTAGAATAAAACAAGAGATGCAAGTGCAGCAAGGATCATACCTGCGACTGCAAGAAGGTATCTGGAAAAATACAGGGGACTATTATTGCCATAAATAACCAGCGATGACCAGAAGTATGGATGAGATCTTAGCTGATCAGCCTGCTTCAGGTATTTCAGTCTTGCCCTCCGCAGGGAAGAACTTTTTGAATATCCCTTTTTGAGATTGTCATAAAAACCCTTAACAATATCCGTACCTGATTTATCTTCAATCTCCCACATAGCCATAACGACCGACTTGCTTCCTGAATACATGAATCCTCTCGCCAGGCTCAGCACTCCTTCACCCGAGAAAAGCATCCCTGCTCCGGAGTTGCATGAACTGAGTACCACCATTTTCGCTCTGAGCGGAATGCTGTAAATCTCGTAGGTTTTCAGGTATCTGTCGTTGATTGTATCTTTTTCCGGACTGAATATAAGGGTTGAATACATTGGCGACCTGTCATCAATGACAGTATGCATTGCCATGTGAATGATATCGTATTTGCCTGACTCATTTTTAAATACGGTCTCTATTGCATCACTATTTTCATAGAGTTTTCCACCCGTAATGGCTGAAACATATTCTGCTTCCTGACGTGCAAAGGGAAGATCGGGAAGCATCCCGTTTACCTTTTGCCTGTTCTTGAGCACTGTCCCAATATCAACAGGCTCGGAATAGCTGGGTGCAAAAGCGATGAGCTTATTGCTGAAACGTGATTCCCTTTTCATTGATTCAGCAAGGAAGGTTACAGAGTATGTATAGGAGATATCAAAGTCATTCATCATGTAATGAAGCCTGCCATACAATATTTTATTATCCTGAGAGAGTGATATAGGAATAGTTTCGAAAGGGATATAGGACAGAATATTATCCGGAGATATGAGGAGCTTATTCGAAATAAGATATGGTCTGATGGGTTCGATGATTTTCCTGTATAGTCTGTACCCTGTTTCCTGAAATTTTTCAAAGGCTTCCCTGGCATTGTCGGAAGGAGACGGCATTCCAAGAAGGTTTCGGAATTGCTTTATATCGGAAAAAAGCGAACTGTCGGCCGTAAATGAGAGCAACTGGTGATATTTCCTGTTCACGATAAAAATATAAAGAGCAGTATCCGAGGCAACGTAACTGATATAATTTACATTTCTCCCTGTCACTTCAGGAATCTCGTCCATCCTGAGTACGTCCGAATTATATTTGAAGGAATAATACCCTGGATATCTCTTCTCAAAAACTGAGATAAGGGAATCCCTCATTACCGAACTTTTAAGTATACTCTCCTTCCAGGTATTTATAAGAAAAGTGTCGGGGTGTTCCTTCGCCATCTCTTCTTCTATTCTTGCAGTACGGAAAGTCAAATCCCGTTTCAGCTTTTTCTCGAGGTCTGAAAGGTCATCAGGAATGTTGAACTGAGAGGCATTCAATTCCCTTGTTGCTGTCAGTAATCCCGCTACCTTGCTTTTTTCTGAGAACTCAAAATCGCTTTCAAGGTAAACCGGGTTTCCGGTAAGGCGATAAAGCACATTAAAATCGCGAATTGCATTCAGGTAGGAATCCCTGTAATTATCACCGAGTATGAGCCTGCTATCCTCTTCACTGATATTTATCCTCACTTTTTCAAGCAGCTCTACTATCAGTTTTGATGTAGCGGATGCAGTCTCGAGGATTTTCAGGTCACCTGACTTACTGTATTTTTTCCATAGGATCTCATACTTCTGTCTGAGTTTCTTAAGTGACATTTTATCTGCTTTTAGCGATTCCATGGATGGATTAGGGTACAAAACAGCATCTTTCTCATGATATGTTTCTGAGTTGCCGGCCGGATACAATAATGATTGCATGACATCGAGCGCCCCATTCAGATCGCCATTTTCGGCAAGGGATCTGGAATATCCAAGGTAAACAGGGTCCCTCAGTGAGAGATTTCGTTCATTCAGACCGATATACTCCACACACTGTTTAAAATACCTGAGAGTTTTAGGTTTATCAATTCCCAGTTCACTAAGGTATTCTGCATAAAAATGCATCACAGAATAATATAATTGAGAGGAGTCGCCGTACACAGTTTTTGCCCTGCATAAAGCATCATAAAGCAATGCTTCGCCTTCCTCCTTCCTTCCACTCTTAAAAAGATAAATTGCGTAAGTGTTAATAAAGTTATATGCTGAGGATGAATTATTTCTTGCAGCGAGCTCAATTCCCCTTTTATAGTATTCATTTGATTTGTCTGTCAGGCCAAGACTGCTATACACAATAGCCAGACTATTTAGGAAACTGAAATAGTTCTCACCTATCTCAACCTTGTTTCCAGTGTGAATGGATTCAGACTTTTCAAGGTAGACTCTGGCTTTTGAATAGTCGGCCTTCCACATGTATAATACTCCCAGGTTATTGTAAATTAAAGCCAGATCACTATTTTTTACTGAATCAGGGCTATTGAGCGCGAGGACGAGCGCCCTATTGGAATTAATGAGAGCTTGTTCATAATCCTGTAGTCCGATATTTGCTATTGCGAGGCTGGCATACGTCGTGATGAGCTGAGGACTCGATTCTCCGTAAAGTGTCTTCTCGAGAGCAAGTGATTTTTCGGAATATTGCTCCTGACTCACATAATCACCGATTCTATTATAAACTGCTCCGAGATTATAAATTGTTTTTGCATATTGTGCATCAAATTCTTTTCGCTGCGCCTTCAGGGAGGCAGAAATTTCAAAATATCGTATTGACTCGCTAAAATTATTGGAAAGAAGGTAGTATATTCCGAGCAGATAACAGGCAGTGGAATGGGCGTCACCGTCAAAGGAGCCATTTTTCTTCAATTGTTCTAGTACTTTTGCAGCATCCCGAGTGCAATTGTTCAGGTCTCCGCTTTGTAAATGCTCTCTCAGCGTGGTATTAAGGTCCTTCAGAGAAAGATCTTCGCCAGAGGATGCAGTCTGAGCCTGGCCGTAATGAATGAAGGGTTGCTTCGCAACAGCGGCATCAAGCTTAGCTATGCCTGCCTGCAATAAGAGACATCCTGAAAATATTATAGCAGACCATCGAATTTTCATAAAGCAACAAATCCAGTTCATTGAAATCAGGCCACCATTCCAGATCACAAAACTAAACTAATTTTTAAAAATATGACTTTAATTTAAAAACGGCTGCTGGTCAGTAAAAAACACCTGATGTATATTGCTGTTTATGTGACACTTAAAAAATATTTTGATTTTTTTTGATTTTTTCATGTCACAAAAGTGCGCAATCTGACATGTATGATTACAAAAGCTAATTAAAGAATTACCCTGAAATTTTAACTATAAAAAAGAAAACTATGAAAACCCTGAATTTCGAGACAACAAAAAGTATTTTTGATGAGTTTGCACTTTCAAATGAGGAGATGATCAATGTTCGCGGCGGTGACCTTGATCCACTTCCAACACCAACAAAACCTCCTATAAAAATCTGACAGGGATTAACAAAAGGTAGCCAATTTTGTCAGTGGCTGATGGTCTGACACAATATTGCAGTTTATAGCAAAACACTCCGGTGATTCTGATGGCAAAGCATTAGAATGGGCAACAGATTATCCGGAAATACTGAATACTGAGATACTTCTTTCGGGAGAATACAGATCGGGCCTAATAGGATACTCTCCGGGTATTTTACCGGGCAACTGGGCACACCTGTACTCACTCTTCCGGTCATGGAATGATCGAAGTACAATTAACTGAAAGTGACTATTAGACAAATGTCAACTATATTTCTATACATATGAAAACAATCGATTTTTCACATTTTATTGAAAGGTATATTGCCGGTGAAATGAGTGAAGAAGAAAGGATCTGGTTCGAGAGGGAGCTTCTTGGCAATGAAAACCTCCGCTCTGAAGTAGAGCTCAGAAGAAAGACTGACATGGTTCTGAAAAATCAGGATGTTGTCTCACTCAGGAACAAGCTGTCACAGATTGATAAGCGCAGAAGGGAAGCGGAAGTCCCTGCCAATAAATCAAAAAGACCGGTTTATATCAGATATGCAGCAATCATAACTGCTCTGGCTGTAATTGGAAGTATTGCGCTTCATAAAGGCAAGAGTCCGGCCAGCGATGAGCTTATCAGCAGGTATTATAAGTCATATGATCCTCCAGCCAGCCAGAGGTCGGCCAAGGTGGGAACCAACGCTGATTTCACACTGGCCCTGGAGTTTTATAACACCAACGACTATGAGAATGCTGCAAGGTTTTTCAGCAAGGTCGTGGAGAGCAATCCTAAAGATATGCAGTCTGTACTGCTGAATGGCGTATCCAATTTTGAGGATAAGAAATATCCGGAAGCAAAAATGTCATTCACGACGGTAATCGATGATAACAACAACCTTTTCATTGAAACTGCAAGCTGGTACCTGGCATTATGCTATATCAAAACTGGTGAAAATGATAAGGCTGTTAATCAGTTGAAAAAAATTAAGGATGAAGGTGGCATCTACAGCAAGGATGCCGGGAAGATTTTAAGAAAGTTGAAATAGATATTTCTTTAAAGCTGCATGTTAGTATGTTCGACCTTACAGTTTCAGATAGCAACGGATGTGAAAGTTCCAGGATGCCCAAGGCGGATCCTGGAAAGGGGAAGGATTCTGTGAAGAATACTATAATAAACTGTCCATCACTTATAACGGGGATGTCTCATGAAATGAGGACCCACATGAATGCCATTGTCGCCTTTTCCTATCTGATGAAGGATGTTTGCTGCAGCAACACTGACAGGGAGGAATTCAGCAGCCAGATTTTAAACTCATGTGAACAATTGATAGGTCTTTTCGATAGTTTTCTTGATTCGGCTATGATAGATATGGGTAATTCAAAAACCGATTCAAAAATTTGCAAACTCAGTAATATGCTCGATGATCTTCTCTCTGAATTCAGGGAAATATTAAGGAGAGAGGGTCAGAAGGATCTGGAACTTATTTCGTGTAACCAGGTTTCAGATTTAACAGAAGTTTTTCTAGACAAACACCGGATTTTCAGGGTAATCCGGAGTTTGCTCCAGAATTCCGTCAAGAGCACCAAATCTGGTTACATAAAAGCAGGGTATAGTTTTCAACATGACAGTGTGACCTTCTATGTTATTGATTCCGGCCAGGGTTATTTCAAATCCAAGGAGTTTCTTCATACTGATGATCTTAATGAATCGCTTGTGCAGCACAACGATATGTACACAGCGATTAATCTTAGCCTGGCCAGGAAGCTGATAAATATGATGGGTGGAACGATCTGGATTGAATGCAACGGCATCTCGGGAACAGCTATCTACTTTTCTGTTCCTGCAAGGAATGCTGCAGCCACCTCCATCAATAAATTAAATTTGTATGATAACCACGTGATTGCTATCTGATAAAGCAGGAACTAATTTTCAATGTCTGAGTGATTATTCAACTAAAAATGGCCGTCCTTTCCGGGCGGCCATTTACTATTTTATGCTTTGGATGATTTTAGCTTCGGTCCTTCTGTTGAGCCTGCGGCCCTCTTCGGTAATATTATCACCTATAGGAGAGTTATTGCCATATCCCTTAAACTTTAACCTGTTGGCTGAAATTCCTTTGTTAACCAGATATTTCACAACTGACATCGCTCTTTTTTCTGAAAGTTCCAGATTGTATTGTTCCGATCCTGTCGAATCAGTGTATCCTCCTATTTCCATAAGAAGACCTTTGTTGACAATCAGGAGGTCGGCCAGCGTATTCAATTCCGATACCGATTCTTTTTTAAGCTCCCACGAATCGACCTCATAGAAGACGTTGGTAAGAAGCATCGTCTCCCCTACCTTGATAGGACTAAGGCTTATTTTCTTTATAAACGGCTCAACAGCCGTATGTTCACCTTCAAACATGAAATTTTCCGAGTAAAACAGGTATCCTGTCTTACTGACATTGATTCCATAATTATATCCCGATGGAAGGCAGACAAGGAAGTTGCCGTTGCCATCGGTGGAACTTTTCATTATAATCTTATTAGCAGACAGGTTTATAAGTTCATAATCTGCCCTCAGAGATCTGCCGGTCTCTCTGTCAATTACCTTTCCCTTCAGATATGATACTGGTGCCGGCCTCACAGATTCAGGGAGGTCAAAGTAGAAAATGTCTTTCCCGTTTGATTTATCCCTTACCGCAGAGAAATAAGCCTTTTTCCCGCCTGATTCTATAACAAGTCCCATCTCATCATTATATGTATTTATGGGATATCCCAGATTTTGAGGCTCCGACCAGCTGCTGTCGCTGTTCATCCTGGTCATAAAGATATCAAATCCGCCAAGGCCGGTAAGACCGTCGGAGGCAAAATAGAGAGTTTTTCCGTCAAAATGAATGAAGGGAGACATCTCATCACCATCAGTATTAATCCTGCTTCCCATATTAACAGGAGTATTCCACTGGTTTTTGTCATCCATAATGGCAAACCACAAATCCTTGCCGCCTGTTCCTCCGGGCCGGTTGCTTGAAAAGTAGAGAGTTTTCCCGTCAGCGCTGATTGAAGGCTGTGATTCCCAGTGTGAAGTGTTCACAGGAGATCTCAGGTTATTGGGCTCCGACCACCGCCCATCGTTAAAATATGAGAAATAGATATCACAGCTTCCCATCCCCCCCGGCCTGTCACAAGCTGTAAAATACATGTACCGGCCATTGGAGGAGAGAGTCTGGGCTCCTTCATTCTGCCTGGTATTCAGAGGAGTACCTGCATTTACCGATTTTTGCCAGGTATTATCGGTAAAGTAACTGACATAAAAATCTTCCTGGAGATATTCTTTTGACCCGTTTCCGCTCCTGGCGACCGGCTGACGGGTAAACATCAGAGTTTGACCATCAGCTGTTATAGTGGGCCAGTATTCGTCATCGGTCGTATTTATTGCGTTACCCATGTTCACGGGATTAAACGGGACCGGGTTTTTAATAGCATTAAGCGCAAACTCGCAGTTGGTGACATTCTTTTGTGCAACAATCCTGTTTTTTTCAGACATTCCTGTCTGTGCGAGGTATACTTTCAGGTGACTTAGGGCACTGGCATATTCGCCAGATTTCATTTCCGCCATCCCCAGGCTAAAGAAGACCGGCTTAAAAAACATGGAATCAAGTCTGACTGCTGTCCTGTAATTTACTACTGCCTCTGAGTACCTGCGCTGCTTTTCCATCAGCTCCCCAAGCATCATATAGGCTTCAAAGAATGTTTTGTCGGTCGATATTGCTGCCTTGAAAAGTATTTCAGCGTTACCGAAATCAAGGTAGTCATATGCTGTCACCCCCTCATTATACGACTTAAGTGCCTTGTTTGATTTTGTATGGTAGCTCTGAGAATAGCAGATTCCGCCAAAACCGGTGCAGGACAGAAGTAATAATATGAGTAAAAACGATTTCATCCTTTGCTCAGGGGATATGCATGTATTTGTGAATCTGGAGTGAGATCCTCCAATAAGGGTTCTCCTTGATGTAAGCGACAATATCCGGAACGATTTTTTCAAATTTGCTCCATTCCGGCTGCAGGAATAATCTGCACTCCTCAGAAACCATCCCTCTGTATTTTTCAGCCCATTCAAAATCGTTCTTGTCCTGAATTATGACTTTCAATTCATTTGCAATATTACAAATCTCACCGGCCGGAGGCATGTTCCGCTTCGGCGAAAGGCATATCCAGTCCCATTCTCCGCTCACAGGATATGCGCCAGATGTTTCTATAAAGGTATTAATATTATTTTTTTTAAGACCGTTACATAAATAATTTAGATTCCATGTAAGAGGTTCTCCTCCGGTTACGACAACTGAATCTGCCCCTGATTTAATAGCATTTTCAATAATGTAATCCGTATCAATCATCGGGTGAAGTTCTGGATTCCAAGCATATCGCGAATCGCACCAGCTGCATCCGACATCACATCCGCCCAGTCTTATGAAATACGCCGCTTTCCCGGTATGATATCCTTCTCCCTGCAATGAAAAAAACTCTTCAACCAGCGGTAGTTTTTTACCTTCAGATGTCATATCAGTGTATTTATTTATTAAACCCCGATTTTAAAAATCCAAACTTAGGAAAGAATAATTTCATTTTATCTAATATTTAAAAGTTATTGATCAATTGATGGTGTTAATTATATTTGCCATTAAATTCGATTGTATGGTAATTACCGGGCTGGAGGCCCTCCTGAACAACTTCCCCCCTGCGCTTAAAGGCAAGCGAATCGGAATTCTATGTCATGCTCCAAGCATTACCAGGAATTTTGATCATATTACAGAAGTGTTCCACAGGAGATCAGACTGCATACTCTCTGCAGTTTTTGGTCCTCAGCACGGAATCCATGGGCAGACCCAGGATAACATGATTGAATGGCAAAGTGAGAAGCATCCTGCCTATGACATTCCTCTATACAGCCTTTATGGCGAGTACAGGAAGCCATCCGCACAGATGCTCAGCGAAATTGATGTCCTGGTGGTCGATCTTCAGGATGTGGGAACCAGAATTTATACATATGTCTGGACATTAAAGCTATGCATCGAAGCCTGTTCTGAAGCCGGCATACCGGTGTGGGTACTCGACAGGCCCAATCCTGCTGCCAGACTTCCTTTTGACGGGCCTCTTCTGAAGAGAGATTATTTTACCTTCGTCGGCGGGGCAGAAATACCATTATGTCACAGAATGACAATCGGCGAGATTGCTTTGTGGATGAAGAAAAAATATTTTCCGGAAGCCTTTCTTTACATAGTCTGGATGGAAAACTGGAACAGAACAATGTTGTATGGCGAA
>Ga0208980_10001293_pt1 | contig 15107 bp, 16 predicted proteins | sample WetSurMetagenome_3_FD_187993 | JGI IMG/M metagenome (GOLD analysis project Ga0208980, IMG submission 187993) | Wetland microbial communities from Twitchell Island in the Sacramento Delta, sample from surface sediment Aug2011 Site A1 Bulk (version 2) | ecosystem: Environmental > Aquatic > Marine... | reverse complement strand
CGGGAGTCCCATCCACCAGTCAGGCTCCAAACCATGAATACAATTATGAACACTTCAGGTATAATGCAACTGATGATACCTACACCTGTCCTGAGAGTCAGGTTCTCAAAACAAACGGTACATGGTATAAGGAACTCACCAGTAGTGGCAATATCATTTGGTTCAAACAATACAAGACACGATCATGTAAGACATGCCAGGCGCGATCACAGTGTACAAGGTCCAAGACTTGCAGGTTGATTCACAGAAGCGAATATGCTGAATACTATGAGGTCAATCGCCGAAACTATGAAGAGAAGGAGCACCTCTATAAACGTCGACAGGCAATAGTTGAACATCATTATGGTACATTAAAGCGACAGTGGGGGTTCAGTTATATTCTTACAAAGAGGGGAATGGCGAAGGCAAGCTCTGATGTGGGGTTTATGTTTATTGCATACAATTTGAGACGAATTGGTAATATTTTGACTAGAGAAAAGTTGATGGAGTATCTCAGGATACTTTTGTCGTTGTTTTGGGCCATTTCTGCATCTATCAGAGACCATATAACGAATTCCAGTGGGATCTTTATAATCCATCGCTTAAATTGGCTTAAATGAACTCTTTTTCATTAAAGCCGATTAGGTAATTAGACAGACTCCCGTTAGGTGCAAGTGGCGACGTTGTGGACATTTAGAGCTTTTGAAATATTATTTGTTATCCCTAAACTAAGTAAATACAAATAGAAAAAAACAAAGCAAACTGCGCTTATTAAAGATGTTGAGAAAGGGGAAAAAATAAAAGAATAACCACCTGCTGAGGAAAAAGGTAATTTATTTGACAACCATTTCCCATATATTAGGTAATGAGGTACTAAAATAAATGATAAACCAGGACTAAGTCCGGAATAATAATGTCCATTATGAAAAGATAAATCCTTCTTACTAAATATATGGTCATCCACTATAAGACTATGTTCTTCAGCAATGCTCATTGTTAGTGAAATTATCGACATTTGCATAGATCCATTATTAAAATCCGTGAAAGCGATGAATACAAAATAAATTAATAAAAATATCTTTAAGATCTCCAAAACGATGCGGGAGGGAAACTTGAAATAATTCATCAAGGGAGCTAACCAGAATTACAATAATCATTCCCCACCCGTATAGATTTTCTTCGTGTAAATCGATAGCCAGAGCCTGGTAGATGAAATAACTTAAAACCCCGTACTCAAAAAGATGGAAACGTTCGACCGGATTTTTAGTAAAAATTACGAAAAGGATAATGTAGCCCATTACAATGAAACTTAAAATTAAGCTTGCTTTCACGGTTCGCAGATTTTTTGTTTTGATTAAGGCAAGATAAAAATAAACAAACAGAAAAATACCTAAAAGAGACATGCCGAGGTTCAGGTTGAGCTTTGTTTTGTCCATAAGAAATTTTAAGGCAGGGTAGGCATAGGGGGTAAAATAGAAAATCAAGGAGACATAAAGAGCCAAAAGGCTCCAGAAAATAAACCGTTTCTTTTTTTCTGGCGCGCTATTTTTAAAAAGCACGACTTTCTCCTAAACGGGAGTAATTAATTTTTGACATTCTTTATTAAGTTTTTTAAAATTGCAATACATACCATAGAACACCTTCTGATTTGATAAAAAGAAAGCCCTGCTTTTCAAACAAGGAGAGCATTTAAAGAAGGAGAGCCTGAAATAGGAAAACTGTACGGAAACTTAAACGGTTTAAAACCGAGTCAAACAAAAGAGTTCGAGCGCTTATATCAGCGAAGGATTCCGACTGGCCAGATTATAACTCCAGAAATAGCCAGGCAACTGACAGAACTTTCTTCAGACGCCAAGCGCCAGGTCGGGATTTTAGTTAACCGCGGAGGGAACATCACTCATGTTATTATCGGAGACCACCAGGGGCTTTTTATACCCGATTTGTCTGGCTATCGGTCTTCAGTTACGCGACTGCGGGGACTTCGTTTAGTCCACACCCACCTAAACAAAGAGCCAATTACTCAAGATGACCTCACTGATTTAACTTTTCTTCACCTCGATTTGGTGACCGCAATTTCTGTGGACAAAAATGGCCTTCCCGGAAAAACATTTCTGGCTTATCTTCTTCCTCAAAATCCTCAAAACGAAAAATGGGCTTTTTTGGAATTTTCCCACCCTTCGCACGTTAACCTCGACTTTTTAGAACTCATTACTTCTTTGGAAGAAGAGTTTGAGCGAAAGCAAAAGCCCCTTAAGAAAGCAGAAGGGAAGGAAAAGGCCCTGCTGATAAGTGTTTCTAACAAAGCCAAACATGAAACCCACGATTCAATAAATGAATTGCGAGAACTGGCAGAATCCTGCAATATTAGCGTCTTAGATCATATTATCCAGTACCGCCCGCAGGTTGATCCTCGTCATCTTTTGGGAGAGGGGAAGTTACGTGAAGTTGCCATCAGAAGCATCCAAAAGGGGGCTACGCTTCTGATTTTTGACTGTGAACTGAATCCGGCTCAGGTGAAGTCTATTACTGACCAAACTGAGATGAAGGTTATTGATCGCACCCAGCTTATTCTCGACATTTTTGCTCAACGCGCCCAAAGCAAGGAAGGGAAGATTCAGGTAGAACTTGCCCAGCTGAAGTATCTTCTCCCCCGGTTAGTTAAAAAGAATACGGCCATGTCCCGTTTAATGGGAGGGATTGGAGGACGAGGACCCGGGGAACAAAAGCTGGAAATAGACCGGAGGCGCGTTCGAGACCGAATCAACCGGTTAGAAAAGGAAATCAAAAAGCTTCAGGCAAGAAGAATAACAACCCGCAAAAAAAGGGAAAAAGGTGATCTGCCGATTATTTCGATTGTTGGCTACACCAACGCGGGAAAATCAACCCTTTTAAACTCCCTTACTCATAGCCAGGTGCATGTTGAAGACCGCCTCTTTGTCACGCTCGACCCAACCAGCCGACGTCTCCGCTTTCCCCGGGACACTGAGGTCATTATCACGGATACCGTCGGTTTTATCCGTGACTTGCCAAAGGATCTGGTGAATGCTTTCCGGGCTACCTTAGAAGAACTGAGCCAGGCTGACCTTTTAGTTCATATCATTGATGTAAGTAATCCTAATTTTAAAAGGCAGATGGATGCTTGTGAAAAAATTTTAACTGACTTAGAATTGGGGCAGATCTCCATGATCCGGGTCTTTAATAAAGAAGATAAATTTCCGGACAAGGTGATGCTTAAAAATCTATGCCGTCTTTATGATGCCATGACCATCTCGGCTGTTAACACTGAGACCTTGATCCCCCTCACGGAAAAGATTGAGGAGCTCATTTTAAACCAGAGGTCAAAAGAAAAGAATTTATTAAGACAATCTTCTGGGGTGTAAAGCATCTAAAAAAACAACCTAAAAGTTTCTCAAGGGGCCAAGGAAATAAATCGTCCTTCTCAGGAATTAAATTTTTTTGAGGAAAAAGCATGCAGAATAAGCCGGAGTTTTGTTTAGGTATTATTGGAGGATGTTCAACTCAGCAGAAAAAAATACCTATAGAAAAACGCTATCATCAGCAATTGCAAGAAATGGTCTACGAGAAAATCGGCATCCATTGCCATATCACCGTATCCGAGGAGTTTGGCTTTGAATACCCTGAACGTTTAAGTGAGCTTCTGAATAAAACCAAGATTGATGGGGTGCTGCTCCAGTTACCGAACATGCAATTTCAAAAAGCGGGTATAATTGTTCATTATTTTGAGGATGAAATGTTGTACTCGTATATCCACCCTTCATTGTTTCGCCGGTGGAAGTTCGGATGGAAAAAAATGGTAAAAACAAAATTTAACAATGCGAGCGGATTGGGGAAAAGAAAAATTCCCCAAGCGAGAATCGACCCAATAGAAATGCCCCCCCAGGGAACTCGTGTTGCCGGTTTCAGGATGAGGGATTTAAATTACATCGTAGCATCGTTAGTAAAATTAGATACCTGGGCAGTTAAAGATGAATTTAAAACGATCACAGAGTTTATAACCGTTTGTCAAGAAAATAAAATTCCGCTTTTTATAATGGGACCCCCTCCTTATTCGACCTCATTTTGGAGAAATCGTATCTGCCGCAAAATAAATACTGCTTTTAAAGCCAAACTTCCCGCCAAGGGAGTTTCTTTCAGTTATTACGATGATTTGGTCGATGAACAGGGTAACCTTTTAAGTACCGGTGATGGGATACATTTTAGCCTACATGGCCATGGTTTTCACGCCCGGTTTCTTGCTGACGCGCTCTGCCCTTGGATTAAAAACATAATGTCTCAGGAACAGTAGTTTCGCCGAAAACCATTCGGATTTTTTTGCCTTCCTGGGGAAAATAATCAACCCTTTGAAAAGTTATGATAAATTAGAAATAAATATTTTTTTAAAAATAAAAACTAAAACAAAAATTCTCTTGACTAAGCTATTTTTTTAGCTTATTAATGTGCTGTAGCTTGGATCCTCATTTAGGACCGAGACCGTGAAGAAGTTAATTTATTTGCCCGGGGACTTTTAGCCTCGAGGGAAAAAAACAATAAATTGAGCAAATAAAACCTTCCGGTCCATTTTGGTTCGGAAGGTTTTTATTTTGAGCGAGAGGGTTTGATGAAAAAAGTTTCCATACTCGACTTAAAAAAGATGAAAGAAGATGGTGATAAAATCACGATGCTTACCGCCTATGACTGTCCTACTTCCCGAATGCTGGATGCAAGTGGAATTGAAATTCTCTTGGTGGGAGATTCGGTGGGATCGGTTATGGCGGGGTATCAGAATACTCTTCCGGTAACAGTGGAGGAAATTATCTATCACTGCCAAGCAGTGGCTCGCGGCCGAACCAGGGCACTTTTAGTCGCAGATATGCCTTTTATGTCCTACCAGGTAAGCATAGAAGAGGCGAAGAAAAATTCTGGGCGGATGCTTAAAGAAGGGTTGGCTGAAGCGGTAAAGATCGAAGGTGGGGTAAATATGGAGGAGGTTATCAAAGCGATTTGCGATATTGATATTCCGGTTATGGCTCACATTGGTTTAACCCCCCAATCAATTCACCGGATGGGGGGATATAAAGTGCAAGGACAGGCAGAGAAGGAACGGAAAAAACTTCTCCAGGACGCTTTGGCAGTCGAAAGGGCAGGAGCTTTTGCAGTGGTTTTGGAAGTGATACCATCTTCCCTGGCGAAAGAAATAAGTTCTCAACTCAGTATCCCAACAATCGGCATTGGAGCTGGTCCTGATTGCGACGGTCAGGTACTCGTGATTAACGACCTCTTGGGTCTTTCGGGAGAGTTTCGACCCAAGTTTGTAAAACGATTTGCCACCCTTGAACCTTTAATTTCTGAAGCAGTAAAAGGTTATATAAAAGAAGTTAAAGAAAACAAATTTCCTGGCGCTGAACATAGCTTTTAATTGCGTTATGAACACCATTCAGTCAGTAAGGGACATGCAACAGTGGGCCTGTGCGACCCGGGAGGCGGGGAAGAAGATCGCTTTTGTCCCCACGATGGGCTTTCTCCATGAAGGCCATGTGGCTCTGATGCGGGAAGGAAAAGTGAGGGGAGATTACTTAGTCGTGAGCATCTTTGTAAATCCCACGCAATTTGGCGTGGGCGAGGATTATGAAAAGTATCCTCGTGATTTAGAAGGAGATACTGAAAAAGTTTCATCAGCAGGTGGGGACATTATCTTTGCTCCTTCGGCAAAGGAGATGTATCCTTCGGGCTATCAAACTTTTGTTGCGGTGGAGAAGGTGACGCAAAACCTTTGCGGAGCTTCTCGGCCCACTCATTTTCAAGGAGTTACTACCGTCGTTGCTAAATTATTTAATATTATAAAACCCCATGTGGCGATTTTTGGAGAAAAAGATTATCAACAACTGGTAACGATCCGGCAGATGACCAGAGACCTTAGCTTTGATATCGAAATCATTGGAATGTCGACCATAAGGGAAGAAGATGGATTGGCCATGAGTTCCCGCAATAAGTATTTGAGCTCGGAAGAAAGAAAACAAGCTTTGTGTTTATTTAGTGCTCTTAATCAGGTGGAAAAATTATTCCAGGGAGGGGAGAAAAACTCCAAAAAACTTATTGACCGTGCCGCGGAAATAATTCGCATTCAACCTGCCGCTGCCATAGATTATGTCAAAGTGTGCCACCCGGAAACCATAGAAGATTTAGAGTGGATTGATGATAAGGCTTTAATGGCTCTCGCTGTTAAGATAGAAAAAACAAGGCTTATTGATAATCGGGTTTTGAAAAATTAAGCAAAGGAGGTTTTTCCCGTGCAAAGAACTATGCTCCAATCCAAAATCCATCGGGCGACGGTAACTGACGCTAACCTTAATTACGAGGGGAGCATTACGGTTGATGAAATGTTGATGGAAAAAGCAAATGTGATCCCCTTCGAGCAAGTCCACATATATAATATTAACAATGGGGAAAGGTTGCAAACCTATGTTATCCCCGGACCTCGCAATTCAGGGACCATATGCCTTAATGGTGCGGCTGCACGAAAAGTTGCTAAAGGAGACTTGATTATTATCGCCAATTATGTCACCATGGACGCAGAGGAAGCAAAGCACCACAGTCCAAAACTGGTTTATGTGGATGCTCAAAACCGGCTGGTTCCAAAAATAGCAGCGGCCTCTAATAATTAAAATGCTTTGTTCTTAACCAATCGCAACGGTTGCGTTGTATTAGCGCATTGGTTTCATTCCTTCTTTCCATTGAAGTGTCCTCACTGCTTAAACAAAGTGTGAACTTAGAAAAGACTCTAACGGCCTTCCCCTAAGAAAGCACAACCTTACATTTTGAAAGTGGGAATGTTATGGCAGAAAAAACTATTAAAGCAGGTGTGTTAGGAGCAGCGGGGCGTATGGGAATGCGCATTATTGACCGCATTGCCCAAGCCAAGGGGATAGTATTGACTGGCGCGGTTGAAAGGCCAGGCCATCCTCTCCTCGGTCAAGAGGTTGAGGCCTTTACGGGGATAAAAGGTTTAAAAATCATTTTACAGGATGACGTGAGAAAAATTTTGCCCGGAATAGACGTGGTGATTGATTTTACTGAAATAAAAAGCACCTTATCCAATGCGGAAGCAGTTGTTTCCGAAAAAAAAGCCCTGGTTATCGGCACAACGGGATTTTCAACCCCAGAAACCGAAGCGCTCAAGCAAAAAGTGCGCGGGACCCGCTGTGTATTATCCCCTAATATGAGCATCGGGGTTAATATAATGTTTAAAATCGCAAGTGCGATTGCCCGGATCCTAAAAGATGATTATGATATTGAAATCGTGGAGGCACATCATCGGATGAAGAAGGATGCTCCGAGCGGAACGGCTCTCCGCCTGGGCAACATCATCGCTGAAGCTTTGGAGCGCGATTGGAATAAGGTGGGGATATTTGGGAGGAAAGGGGTTTTGGGGGAAAGAAAGACCCAGGAAATCGGAGTTCATGCTGTGCGCGCCGGGGATATTGTGGGTGATCATACTGTTCTTTTTGCTGGACTTGGCGAGCGGCTTGAAATAATTCATCGAGCACACAGCCGGGATACTTTTGCCAGTGGTGCGGTGAAGGCGGCGCTTTGGGTGGTTGATCAGGCTCCGGGAATTTATAGTATGGAAGATGTGCTTGGTTTTCACACGTGATACTTTGAAAATAAACCCCGTTAGAAGGATTCCACACGGGGCAATTTTCCCATTAAAAAATTTTCTAATGGGATTTATCTTCTATGAAAAAGCGTAAAAATTTTTAAGGTTACCCGTGCTTCCGCCCGGGGTATTTCTAACGGGGTAAACTTGACACAATGTCTCATGAAAGGGGAAAAAGCTTTAGAACAGGTCAGAAATATCCTGGTTATTCGCAATGGCGCTTTAGGTGATTTTATTGTAACGTTACCGGTAATTAATAGCCTTAAGAAAGTCTTCCCTTTTGCCCAGATAACACTCGTGGGAAATTCTTGCTTTTTAAAATTAGCTCAACACCAGGTTAATACTATAGTACCCAACGATGCATCTGGATTTTATACCCTTTTTCGCTCCGAGGATGAATTTCCGGAAAATATTAAAAGATTGTTCAGCGGCGTTGATTTAGCTGTCTCGTATACTCCAGACCCAGAGGGCACTGTTATCAAGAATTTGAAAAAAATTGGCATTCCTTGGATCGTCGATGGGGGGTTTTCTCCCCTGGAAAAACTCCCTGCTCCGATAACCTATTTTTTACTTTCCCCTTTAGAACGAGAGGGAATACCAGTTTTTTTTGAACCGCCCCAAATTGTACCCTCTTTTTGTGACAAAAAAATTGCAGAGGAGTTTTTTCAATCGTCATGTAATTGCGGTGAGGGGCATTATCCGGTGATGGCAATTCATCCTGGGAGCGGGAGTTCTAAAAAATGCTGGCCAAAGGAAAAGTTTGTGGCGTTAATGAGGTGGGCAAAAAGGTATCTTGGAGCAACGATCCTTCTTATTTCTGGCCCGGCTGACAAAAATATTTTTGAAACGATTTGGCCATTGATCAAGGGATGTAGCCCTCTTGTGGCAGAGAACTTACCCCTGACTCATTTAGCAGCCATTCTCGAACGGTGCAGTGTTTATGTGGGAAATGATTCGGGCATTACTCATTTAGCAGCCTCGGTTGGCACTCCCACCTTAGCTCTCTTCGGCCCCACGGACTTCCGGATTTGGGGACCACAGAATGAAAACGTTAAGTGTCTTTCTTGTATTTATCCTTGCGCTCCCTGCTCTCCTAAGAAAATGGCTGAGTGCCAGGATCAGGTTTGTTTAGAGTCCCTACCGGTGGCAACAGTTAAAAAGGCTCTTTTAAGCCTTTTGTCTCGGTTTTGTTTCCCTTGCTTAGCTTCTAAAAATACCACACGCTTAAAGGAGAAAGGAAAATATGTATAAAGATGTTGAAAAAAGATTCGATATTAGAGTAATAGAGAAAAAAATTCAGGAAGGAATTGTTACTCATCAAGAGTATGAAGATCATGTGCAAAAGCTTCGCGATGTATCCTCAAATATTGATGAAGAATATCGCTTGAGTTTTCAGAGGGATGAAAAACGATAAGGGGAAGAAAAAGTAATAAGAAGGTTTTTTCTAGGAAAAAATTATTATGCCGGATTTTAAACTAAAAACTGAACATTGGGAAACGTATCAAAAAGTTGAAGAAATTTTTGAGCAGAGCCGCATTCTTAAACGTCAGTTGGAACTGGAACTTGGTCGTTGGAATTTTGTAGTCTTTGGACCGCAAGGGAATGAACACACCATCATCAGAGAGGGGTCTGCAGTCCATATGAGGGTTAACGATGCTTTGGTCTATATTGCTACGCTTGGCAATCCCGAGGAGGTTGGCATGCGAGGGATGCCGATTAGAGAATTTGCTCAAGGAGATGTTCCTATGGAGTTGAGGGACTTAGAGATTTATCAGATTGACCCTCTTCGACCGTTAACTATTTTTGATAAACGAAAGGGACCCCACCCTTCGGAAGCTACCGAAAGAATTATGGAGGAATTTCAGGACAAAAATATTGCGGTCATTGAAACTCCCGATGAAAGCTACTGGAGCCTGTCAGTACTAAAGTATTTAAAAGAATGTGACCAGTTTTTTCCTGATGCCCTCACCGAAGCTCTCAAGAAGGGACGTTTACCAATAAAAGGGCATTTTTTTCCCGAGACGACGAAGCATCACTGATCATGAAACTAAAATAGGCACTTCAATAGCCAAAGACTTCGAAATTTATATACTCACCCTTTTCGCAACAGTTGCCTAATACCAAGTTGCATTCAAAAGCAGATCAAGGCGGCGACGAGGAATCGACGCAGGCGTACGTTTTAGTACGTCGAAGTATGACGAGGAGATAACAAAGATATGCAAATGAAGGCGACTTGGTATAAAGCCTGAAAGAACAATGTTCAGGTTATGCTGACCGCACATCAAACTCTCAAAAGAAAAGTCATCTCAAATAGTTTAATAATCACGGGATAGGGAATAACTGCTTTAATAGATTTGACTTTATAGTAAATAGCTGATACGATATTAACATTTCCTTGGAGTAAACATTGCCGTTGACCTTGGTCAAAAACAAAAGCGAGATAAGTAAGAGTTTTAGTATAAACACTCATTACTTCCAAGATGTGGATTGTCAATGAGTTGCAGGGCTAAACCGAGTTCAGGAAAAGGGGCGAAAAAAATATGAAAAAGAATAAAGGGATGCCATTTTTTTGGATTATAATTTTTTTCTTTTTTTTGGGGGTTGGTTTTATATGGGGAAGCGAGTCCGAAACTTTAAAATCCGCTCCTGACCTTAGCTTAACGGACATCAACGGAAAAAATTTTAAGTTATCTGATTACCGAGGAAAAGTCATTATCCTTAACTTTTGGGCAGTATGGTGTCCTCCCTGTCAGATAGAAATTCCTCATTTAGTGTCTCTTTACGATAAATACAAAGATAAAGGTCTGGTTGTCTTGGGGGTCGCCATTGCCTCGGGAAATGATGAAAAAATAAAAGAAAAAGCTAAGGAATTGAGCATTGGCTACCCAGTCGTTAATGGAGATGACTGCCCCTCCATCCGAAGAAATTTTTGGGAAGTGCGAGCAGTCCCAACTTCTTACATTGTCAATCAGGAAGGAAAGTTTTTTAAGAATTACGTCGGCTTTTCTACAACGACCCCAATCGAGTTAGAAAAAGACATTAAAACCCTTCTTAAACAGTAATCATTTTTGGGTTGTTAGGATAACAAAACTATGGGCAGTGAGGAGTATGATCTCATTATCATTGGGGGGGGAGCTGCGGGGTTAACGGCTGGGATTTACGGGAAGCGGTCTAAACTGAAGACCTTGTTATTAGAAAAGCTTCCCCTTATGGGCGGACAAATTGTATATTCTGAGAAAGTAGAGAATTATCCTGGCTTTCCTGAGGGGATTTCAGGCGTTGATCTCACTGCTTTGATGGAGACGCAGGCACGCGGATTCGGGCTTGAGATAAAGACCGGCGAGGTGATCGAAGTAAAGGATGACGGAGATATTAAACGAGTCTTGTGCGATGGAGAGGAATATCTTTGCCGAGCAATTATCGTCGCTACTGGGGCGTCTCCCAATCTTTTAGGGATTGAAGGAGAAGAGCGTTTCATAGGAAAGGGAATATCTTTTTGTGGAACGTGTGACGGATTTTTTTTTAAAGACATGGAGGTAATCGTTGTTGGAGGTGGGGACACGGCTATTGAAGAGGCACTTTACCTCACCCGGTATGTTAAAAAGGCTTATGTCGTTCATCGTCGTCATTCCTTGCGGGCCGCTAAGATTTCTCAAGAGCGAGCGTTAAAAAACGACAAGATTGAATTTATTTGGGATACCGTAGTAACAAAGGTTGAAGGTAATACGTCAGTAGAAAAAGTGGTTTTAAAGAATGTCAAGACCGGCGCAACGCGGGAAAAAACAATCTCCGGCTTATTTATTTTTGTGGGCATTAAACCGAATACACAATTTCTCCAGGGAATTATTGACTTAGATGAGCAAGGGTGTATCCTGACTAATGAAAACTTAGAGACCTCAGTACCCGGGGTCTTTGCTGCTGGTGATGTTAGGGAGAAAATTTTACGCCAACTTTCTACGGCAGTAGGCGATGGAGCAACCGCTGCTTTTGCGGTCGAAAAATACTTAGAAAAATTTTTTAGGTAGGTTTTCTATGCCACCGATTTCTTATATTGTTGCATTTTTAGGCGGCTTACTCACTGCTTTTTCCCCTTGTGTCCTTCCTTTGATACCCGCTTATATCTCTTATATCTCAGATGTCTTCGTAGAAGAACTCATGCAGGATGGGAGCAATAAATGGAAAATACGAAAAAAGCTTCTCTTGAATGCCATTTTTTTTTCCGCAGGCTTTTCCTGTGTTTTTGTGCTCCTCGGTGCTTCCGCTACTCTTATCGGAAAGTTTCTCTTGGTCCATCTCCAAATCCTGAGTAAGATCGCCGGGATTGCGATTATTTTTCTTGGCTTATACTTTGTCGGTCTTTTAAAGCTCTTTAAAATTAAATTTCTTCACTGTGAGAAACGATTCCAGTTCCAGAAAAAATCAATTGGCTTTGGCTGGTCATTCCTGGCAGGTATGGCGTTTTCGTTTGGCTGGACTCCCTGTGTTGGCCCTATCCTGGCAGGAATACTGGCGTATGCTGCCACGCAAGAGACACTTGACCAAGGAATTTTACTCCTGAGTCTTTTTTCTCTCGGCATGTCAATCCCTATTATTGCTACGGTCTTCTTTATTGGTTTTTTCAGCAAGCTCTCGTTTGCCACTTCTATTCTTCGGCATTTTGAAATTGTAAGCGGAATCCTCCTTATTGTTTTCGGAGTATTAATTTTCACTAATGATCTTCAATCGTGGGCAGGAATCATTACTTCAAAGTTCACTGGCGCAATGGGATGGATCCAGGAGCTCGAAGAAAAACTCGTGCATTTTAACTGATAAACAAAAGGAGAAGACTATGGAAAAAGAAGTAACCTTAACCGATAAAAATTTTAATGAAGAGGTAATTAATTCCCAAACTCCAGTTCTGGTTGATTTCTGGGCCGTATGGTGCGGGCCATGTAAGATGATTGGGCCAATCATCGCAGAGATCGCCCAGGAGTTTGAGGGAAAGATCAAAGTGGGCAAAGTGAATGTGGACGAAAACCAGGCAACGGCGGCACAATATGGCATCCGAGGTATTCCCACGCTCCTTTTTTTCAAAGGAGGTGCGCTGGTGAATCAGGTAGTGGGAGTTCAACCCAAAACCAAATTAGTGGAGATGATAAACAAAATTTTATAAAATGTCTTTACAGAAAAAGAGAAAGGAACCCCCGTTTCAGGTAAAAGGGGTAATCATTTTTTTTCTCGTCGTTATTGCGCTCTGTGTTTACACCTTTTATTTCCTTGTTCCTTCTCCACCAAAGAAGAAACCTGAATATATATCGACTCCGAAACCAAAACGGCCACCCGAGTCAAAGATTAAGGACTACACCGCAACCTGTCGGCAGATCAATCAACAGATTTTGCTTTGTGCAAAAGATCTGGGAGCACACGAAAAGGACTTCCGGATTCTTAAAGAGCAGTCTTTACAAAGCAAGGGAAAGAGATGGATCCATACTGATGCGGCAATTTATTTTCCCCGAAACGTTGATCTATCTGAAGCAGCCCAAAATTTGGTTGTGGAACTAAAAGATTTCCCCGGCCTTTCTTCAAAAAGGGAAAAAGAAGAAAACCAGTTTTCTTTATCGCTGTGGTTAGATGAGGTCTTGAGCCATTCTTTTACGCTCCTCCATCGACCTCCTCAGCTTGCCATTATCATTGATGACATTGGGAAAGATTTAAAACAAACCAAGGAATTCCTTGATCTGGGTATCCCCCTCACGCTTTCCATTTTACCGGATCAATCTCATTCCAAGGGGTCGGAGGAATTGGCACATGAACGGGGTTATGAAGTGATGCTGCACCTGCCCATGGAACCCAAAAACCGTCCAAATCATAATCCTGGCGCAAGAGCTATCTATACGAATATGGATGAAGGCAGCATTGCGGCAATAATCAAAAGCCACATCAAGAAATTTACCTATATCAAAGGAGTGAATAACCACATGGGTTCCCGAGCCACCGAAGATGAGAAGACCATGCGCGCTGTGTTAAAGACCCTGAAACCAACCGGCCTTTACTTTGTTGATAGCCAGACCTCATCTCAATCCATAGCCTATCGCGTGGCCCGGGAAATGGGAATCCCCAGTGGGGAGAATTTGATTTTTATTGATAATGAACCTGAGGTAAATTATTCGAAAAATTTTATCGATAAAGCTATCAAGCTTGTAAGAAAGCGAGGGCAAGGTATCATTATCGGTCATCCTCGGGAAACAACCCTTGAAGCATTGAAGGAAATGACTCCTAAGCTTAAGGCTGAGGGGATAGCGTTAGTATTTGTTTCCACCTTGGTGCAATGAAGATAAAAGGAATTTTATTTGTTGTCCTCATATTCTTGTTCGTTTCTCCTGCGTGGGGCAAGGTAGACATACTGGATATCCGGTACTGGAGCGCCCCTGAATATACGCGAATCGTGGTAGATTTAACCGGGCCAGCCTATTATGATCTCTTTGAGTTGACAGAACCAAACCGTGTGGTTATCGACTTGAAAGAAGCGAATACGCTTCTTTCAAAAAAAGAATTTATCATCAATGACCAGGTAATCTCAAAAGTCCGGTGGGGTTTTTTTACCCCGGGCACATTAAGGGTAGTAGTGGATTTGCTTAAATCTGCGGAGACTAAAGTATTCACCCTGAAAAAATTTTACGATAAGCCCGACCGTTTAGTGATTGATATTTTTCGGTCTGATCTGGAAAAAAAAGAAGAAGAGAAACGAGCAGTTTTTCAGAAAAAATCCCGTGGAACGTATATCGTGGTGATAGATCCTGGGCACGGAGGAGAAGATCCAGGGGCGATAGGAAAATCCGGCGTGAAAGAAAAAACGATTGCCTTAGAAATTGCTAAAAAACTCCGTGATTCCATCAACCAAGAAGGGAATGTGAAAGCCTTCTTAACCCGGGAGAATGACTATTTTATTCCCTTAAGAAAAAGGTGGAAGATCGCCAAGGAATATAACGCTGATTTGTTTATCAGCATTCATGTGAACGCGGGTTTTAATCAAAACAAAAGGGGAGCTGAGGTTTATTGCCTTTCCCTGGGAGGGGCAAGCCAGGAGGCTGCCCGAATTTTGGCTGATCAGGAAAACTCCTCTGACCTTATCGGAGGAGTAGACCTTGCGTCGTGTTCGGATGGAGTTGACTCTATTCTGGTCAGCATGGAACAAACGCGGACGATCAATGACGGTCTCATTCTGGGCAAAACTACTCTTGAGGAACTTAAGAAGGTCCATAGTATGAATTTCCCCGAACCCCTGCAGGCGGGGTTCGCAGTGCTCAAAGCTCCGGATATACCCTCAATCTTAGTTGAAGTTGGCTACCTTTCTAATCCTCAGGAAGAAAAATTGTTAAGCACGTACCCTTTTCAAACTAAAATAGCGGAAGCAATCAAAACAAGCACCGCGCTTTTCTTTAAAAAAATTGGGGGCGAGGTAGCCTCTGTTAATTAAAGAGCGATAAACTAATTT
>Ga0208980_10001291_pt1 | contig 15115 bp, 12 predicted proteins | sample WetSurMetagenome_3_FD_187993 | JGI IMG/M metagenome (GOLD analysis project Ga0208980, IMG submission 187993) | Wetland microbial communities from Twitchell Island in the Sacramento Delta, sample from surface sediment Aug2011 Site A1 Bulk (version 2) | ecosystem: Environmental > Aquatic > Marine... | reverse complement strand
GAGGCCGCCGAGCGGGTCCGCGCGGCGCTGGCCTGCCGCCATTACCGCCTGAAAACGACCGGCGCGGGGCCCCGCATGAGCGGCCTGGCCCAGAAGCGGCGCCTCGGTCTTTTCGGGTCCGATACCGTCCACCTCGGCCTCCTGATCATCCTGGCCGGCGGCGTCATCAGCGGCTTCACCAGCCGCCGGGGCGAGCTGGACCTCCGCGTCGGCCAGACCGCCGACGTTCCCCGGGCCGCCTTCCAAGTCCGGCTGGACAAGTTCGAAACGGAATATTATTCCCAAGGCGCGGTCAAGGACTGGAAGAGCACGGTCACCGTCCTCGAGAGCGGCGCGGCCGTCCTGACCCGGATCGTCGAAGTCAACCATCCGCTGACCTACAAAGGGTATTCCTTTTACCAGACCAGTTACGGCTGGGACTGGGACAACCCGCGCCTCGAGGTCCTGGTCAAGAAGCCCGCCGACGCGGCGTATCTGAAAACACTGTCGTTCAAGGTCGGCGAGCGTCTGGCCGTCGAGGACCCGGATTTCACCCACATCGCCGTCCGCCAATTCGTGCCCGATTTCGTCATCGGCGAGGGGAACCAGGTCCAGACGCGGTCGCTCGAGCCCAACAATCCCGCCGCCCTGATCGAGGTCTTCAAAGGGGAGGAGAAGGTCTACGCGGGCTGGGCCTTCGCCAAGTTTCCCGATTTCGGCTCCGGCCACAAGGTCGGGCAGTCTTCGCTCTCCTTCATCCTCAAGGACTACCAAGCCGCCCAATATTCCGTGCTGGAGGCGGCCAAGGATCCGGGCGTCATGCTCATCTGGATCGGCTGCATCGTCATGACGGCGGGCTTTTTCCTCGCTTTTTACTGGCATCCCCGCGAGGTCCGGATCGTCCTCGAAGAGGCCCAGGGCCGGACGGACGCGGTGCTCGGCGGGATCGCCTCGAAGGGCCGCGAGGCCTTTCAGGCCGAATTCGATTCTCTCATCGAATCCCTCAGGAGGTCGGCATGACTGAAGCCACACTCTTCACCATCACCTTCATCCTCTATGTCCTTTCAGCGCTCGTCTACCTGGTCTCGGACTTTGCCGAACGGGAGAAGTGGGCTAAGACGGGCCTCGTCCTGGCCGCGGCCGGGCTTCTCGTCCACACCGGCGCCCTCATCCTCCGGACCGTGGCTAGCGGGCATGCCCCGTTCACGAACATGTACGAGTCCCTGTCCTTCCTGGCCTGGGCCTCCGCCCTTACGGTCGTCGTCCTCGAGCTGAAGCTGCGCATCCGAAGGGTCGCCCCGTTCGTCATGCTGATCGCGGTCGGCCTCGTCGCCCTGGCCTCGTCCCCGCTCATGCCCAAGGACGCGACGCCCCTGGTCCCTGCCCTCCAGAGCTACTGGCTCTGGCTCCACGTGTCTGTCACCCTGCTTGGCGAGGCCTTTTTCTCCGTGGCCTTCGTCGCCAGCCTTCTCTACCTCCTGGCCGGCACGGAAGAGAAGAAGCAGAAGATGGACGCCATCAGCTATCGCGCGGTGGCCGTGGGCTTCCCCCTGTTCACGCTCGGCGGTCTCATCTTCGGCATGGTCTGGGCCTACAAGGCCTGGGGGACTTACTGGAGCTGGGATCCCAAGGAGGTCTGGAGCCTGATCACCTGGTTCGTCTTCGCCCTCTACCTCCATACCCGCATCGTCATGGGCTGGAAGGGCAAGCGCTCGGCCATCATCGCCGTCATCGGCTTCCTGGCGGCGCTGTTTACCTATTTCGGGGTGAACTACCTGCTCGCGGGGCTTCACTCCTATGCGTGAAGACGGCCCCCGAGATATGGCTGCGGAGACCGGAACGGGGACGCCGCCGCCGCCCCCCAAGTCTAAACGCCGGAAGCGGCGCCTTCTTTTCATCGCCATCCCCGTCGCCTTCCTCCTCCTCTTCGTCTTCGCCGTCGAGTTCACCTCGACCTCGAACTTCTGCTCGTCCTGCCACTACATGAAGCCGTTCTTCGAGAGCTGGAAGACCTCCACCCACAAGGACGTCCAGTGCAAGGTCTGCCACTATCCGCCGGGCATGAAATCGTTCTTCCGGACCAAGATCGAGGGCCTGGTCATGGTCGGCCGGTACTGGACGCGCCTGTACGTGAAGTCCAAGCCCTGGGCGGAGATCCAGGACGCCAGCTGCCTCCGGCCCGGCTGCCACGACCGGCGGCTCCTGGAAGGCAAAGTCCAGTTCGGCCAGGTCGCCTTCGATCACAAGGCCCATTTCGATGACCTCAAGCGCGGCAAGGCCCTGCGCTGCACGAGCTGCCACTCGCAGATCGTCCAGGGCGAGCACATCACCGTCACGGCCGAGTCGTGCTTCCTCTGCCATTTCAAGGACAAGACCCCCGAAGTGCGGACCGCCGAGTGCGCGGTCTGCCATCGCAAGGACGAACTCCTGGCGCTCAAGGACCGTTTCGACCACGCGCCCGTCTTCGGCAACGGCTACCGCTGCGACAAGTGCCATGCCCGGATCGTGTCCGGCACCGGCGAGGTGCCGAAGGAAAACTGCGACAAGTGCCATTTCGAAGCCGAACGCCTGGCGAAGTACGGCGACACCGATCTCATGCACCGGACCCACATCACGGCCAACAAGATCGAATGCGAGCAGTGTCACCGGCCCATCGAGCACAAGATCGTCAAGGACATCGGGACGATCGCCGACTGCCAGGCCTGTCACCAGGGGACCCATTCCGCCCAGAAGATCCTCTATACGGGCGAAGGGGGCAAGGGCGTCCCCCACGCGATGCCCAACGTCATGTGGGAAAAGGGCCTGAGCTGCCAGGGTTGCCACATGTTCCATGAGGGCAGCGCCGGGATCGGCAAGGGCGAAACGCTCGTTTCGAGCGGCAAGGCCTGCGAATCCTGCCACGGCCGGGGATTTGACCGGATCCTGAAGAACTGGGAGCAGTCGACGGAGAAGCGGCTGGCTGAGGTCAAGGCGATCGCGGCGACGGCGGCCCTCCAGATCGCGGCGGCTCCGGGACCGAAAAGAAAGGCCGCCGCGGCCCTCCTGGAGGAGGCCCGGTTCAACATCGACGTCGTCGAAAAGGGCAAGAGCGTCCACAACATGACCTATTCCCAGGAGCTCCTGACCGCGTCCGTCGAGAAGATCCGTGAAGCGCTCGCCGCCGCGGGCTCGACCTACCGGCCCGAAGCGATGACCCTGCTGATCCGGGAAACGCCGAATGCCTGCCTGACCTGTCACGCCGGGATCGAGGAGATCAGCGTCCCGGTCTTCGGCCTCTCGTTTCCCCACCGGAATCATGCCGTCGGGCAGAAGCTCGAATGCACGGCCTGCCATTCGAACGCTCGCCGCCACGGCGAGTTCACAGGCAGCCGGGCGTCGTGCGCGCCCTGCCACCACAAGGAATCGAAAAAGGCCTGCGGAGACTGTCATTCGCTCCAGCAGACCCTTTATCAGGGAGGGACGCTCGACGGCCTCCCCGTGCCGAAGGACATGATGGCCGAAGCCGGGGCGTCCTGTCCGGACTGCCACCTGGACAAGGATAAGAAGGTCGTCCGGCCCGACGACGGGGCCTGCGTCGCCTGCCACGACGAGAAATACCGGGCCACGTTCGCGGAATGGCGGGACGGCGTGCGGGGCCGGGTCGAGCGTATCCGGTCGGCCCTTCATGCCCTTTACAAGGGAACCCGGACGGACGCCGACAAGGCCGCGATCGGGGAGATCGAACGAGCCCTGGACACCGTCGGCCTCGACGGCAGCTCCGGCATCCACAACTTCCCGTTCATCGACGACTACCTGACAAAAGCGGAAGCGAAATTAAAAACCCTGAGCGACGGAAAGGACGGAGGGATATGAAGCGTCGGAATTTCGTCGATATCTTCCTCGGAGGCAGTCTCCTGGCGACCATCGCCGCATTCATGTATCCGGTCGTCCGCTATGTGCTCCCGTCCCGGAGCGCAGCCGGGGGGGGCGTTCAGAAGAACGTCGTGGCGGCCAAGGCCGGCGAGCTCCCCCCGAACAGCGCCAAGATCTTTAAGTTCGGGTCGTCGCCCGCTATCCTGGTCAACACGGCCGAGGGCCAGCTAGTGGCCCTGTCGGGCGTCTGCACCCACTTGACCTGCACGGTCCGGTTCGACACCGAGACGGGGACCCTGTTCTGCCCCTGCCATAACGGCCGGTTCGATCTCGGCGGGAACGTCCTGTCCGGGCCGCCGCCTCGGCCGCTCGAGATCTTCGCCGTCGAGACCTCCGGCGCCGACATCATCGTCTCGAGGAAGGGCTGAGATGGCCGCCAAGATCGGACCAAGCCTCTGGAAGTTCCTCGATGACCGCTTCATGCTGTCGGCCCTCATCGCCTTCGGCAAGAAGAAGACCGTCCCGGAGCACCGCCGCTCGTTCTGGTATTTCTTCGGGGGGATCTGCCTCTTCCTGACCGCGATCCAGATCGCGACCGGGGCCATGCTCCTCCTTTATTACACGCCCCACATCGACGCCGCCCACGAGAGCGTCCAGTTCATCATGAGCGGGGTCAAGTTCGGCTGGCTCATTCGGTCCGTTCACAGCTGGACGGCCAACCTCCTCATCGGCCTTCTCTTCATCCACATGTTCTCGACGTTCTTCCTCAAGGCCTATCGCAGGCCCCGTGAGCTGACCTGGATCACCGGCTTCCTCCTCCTGGTCCTCTTCATGGCCTTCGGGTTCAGCGGCTATCTGCTGCCCTGGAACGAGCTGTCCTATTTCGCGACGCGGGTCGGGACCGATATCGCCGGGAGCCTGCCGATCATCGGCCATTGGCTGAAAACGGTCATCCTCGGGGGGCCCGAGGTCGGCCAGGCGACCCTGTCCCGGTTCTTCTGGTTCCACGTCGCGCTGCTCCCCCTGGCCGCCTTGGTCTTGATCGGCATCCACATCCTTCTCGTCCAGACTCTGGGCATGAGCAAGCCCATCGGCGAACGGAGCACGAAAGAGATCCCCTTCTTCCCCGATTTTCTCTACAAGGACGCCCTGGGCTGGACCCTCATCCTGGTCATCATCGGCGTCCTCTGCGTGTTCCTGCCTTGGGAGATCGGGCCGAAAGCCGACCCGTTGGTGTCGACTCCGCTCGGCATCAAACCCGAGTGGTATTTCACCTTCATGTTCACGACTCTCAAGCTTGTGCCTGCCCACGTCCTCTCCTTCGAAGGGGAAAAGCTGGCCATCCTGGCCTTCATGACCGGAGGGCTCCTCTGGCTGCTCGTGCCATTCCTCGACCGGCGCGCCGCCCTCGAAAAGCGGAGCCCTGTCTTCACCTGGGCCGGCGTGGCCCTCGCCCTCTACATCGTGATCCTTACGGTCATGACCTATACCGTGCCTAAACTCTGAACGGGACGAACACATGAATATCCGTGCCATCCGACTCTTCGCCGCCGCGGCCCTCTTCGCGCCCCTGCTGGCCTTCGGGCAGAAGAACAGCTGCATCGAGTGTCACAACAAGCTTGACGACGAGCTCAAGGCGCCGGCCGTCGGGCTGGCCGCCGATATCCACGCCCAGGCCGGGCTCTCCTGCAAGGACTGCCACGGCGGGGATCCGAGCCAGGACGATGTCGACAAGGCCAAGGACAAGTCCTTCAAGGGCTCGCCCAAGCGGAAGGACATCCCCCAGTTCTGCGGCGGCTGCCACGCCGACGCCGCGGCCATGCGGGCCTTCAATCCCGGCCTGCGGACGGACCAGCTCAGCCAGTACTGGACGAGCCGCCATGGCCAGCTGCTCAAGGCCGGGGATACCAAGGCCGCCGTGTGCACCGACTGCCACGGCGTCCACGGCATCCAGACGGCCAAGTTCCCCAAGTCCCTGACCTTCCCATGGAACATCCCCCAGACCTGCGGCCGCTGCCACGCAGACAAGGCCACCATGGAACCGTACAAGCTGCCGACCAGTCAGTTGGAAGACTACAAGGCCAGCGTCCACGCCCGGGCCCTCTACGACAAGAAGGACCTGTCCGCGCCGGTCTGCAACGACTGCCATGGCAACCACGGGGCCTTCCCGCCCTCGGTCAGTTCGGTGGCCTCGGTCTGCCGCCAGTGCCATCCCTCGACGGGCGATCTGTTCACGAAGAGTCCCCACAAGAAGGCGTTCGACGACATGGGCGCGGGGGAGTGCGAGGTCTGCCACGGCAACCACAAGATCTTGCCCCCCTCGACGGCGATGATCGGCACGGACCAGGGCGCCACCTGCGTGCAATGCCACGACAAGGGTTCGACCGGCTTCGAGACTGCGGCCGAGTTCCGCCGCGAGCTCGACGGCTTCGAGTCCGGATTCCGGACCGCCGAGGGCCTCCTGACCCAGGCCAAGCGGAAGGGCGTCGAGGTCAGCGACGTGGAGTTCAGGCTCCAGGACGTGAACACCCTGATCGTGACCGCCAGGAACCTGACCCACGGCCTCGACCGGGCCGAGGTCGCCAAGGCCGTCACGGACGGGGAGAAGGCCCTCGTCGAGGTGCGGGCCGCGGGCGAAAAGGCTCTGGACGAAGCCAAGTTCCGCCGGCGGGGATTGGCCGTGACCACGGCCCTGCTGGCCCTTTTCGGGGTCGCCCTGGCCCTGAAGATCCGCCACATGACCCGGGCCCGGGGCGCGGGCGAAGGCCGCGGCTCACATTCCTGAGGCCGGTGCGAGGGTCGGCGCCCCCCGCGTTGACAACTCGCGCCGCGTTGAATAGAATATTATTCCGATAAGGAATATATGGATCAAAGGGAGTGATCATGAGAAAGACCCTTACGTTCGCGATGATGGCTATGTTCGTTCTGGCCGGCTTGGCCATCGGCCAGGAGCATACCTACGTCGGCGCGCAGAAGTGCCAGGTCTGCCACAAGTCCGAGAGCCAGGGGCGTCAATACCCGATCTGGGAAAGCACCAAGCACCCCAAGACGTTCGAGGCCCTGACCTCGCCGAAGGCGGCCGAGGCCTGCAAGGCCTTGGGCGTGGACAAGCCCACCGAAGATCCGAAATGCCTGAAGTGCCACGCGCCGTTCGCCGCCCTGGCGCCCGAGCTCAAAGCGGAAGGCGTTTCCTGCGAGATCTGCCACGGCCCGGGCAGCGATTACAAGAAGCTGAACATCATGAAGGCCAAGGACGAGGCCGTCAAGAACGGCCTGATCCTCTACGGCAGCCCCGACGCCATCAAGGCCCAGTGCATGAAGTGCCACGAAAATCCGCACGGCATCGCCTTTGATTTCGCGGCCGCCTGGGACAAGATCAAGCACCCCGTTCCGGCGAAGTGATCGCCCTGTCATTCCCCCGGCACGGATCCGATCGGTGAGCCTCCGAATCCTTCGACGTGACGTCCGCCGTCCGCTGACGCGGATCGCCCTATTGGTCGCGGCCGCAGTCCTCACGGCGGGGACGTCCATGGCCCGCCCGCTCCGGGACGACCTCCAGACCGCCGCCCCGGCGTGCCTGGAGTGCCACGCCAAGGTCACCCTCGAGGGATCGGCTCACGCCGGTCTCGCGTGCCTCGACTGCCACAAGGCCATTGAAACGCGCCCGGGCACGCCGCCCCACCAGGCCAAGAAGGACATGCCTCCGCCGTCCTGCGCGACCGGGTCCTGTCATCCGGAGGCCCCCGACTCTCGTCCTGGCGGCACCCCGGCCGCCTATCCCGACAGTGTCCACGGCCGGGCGAATCTCGAACGGCACGAGCCCGAGGTGGCCCGTTGCTGGGACTGCCACGGCCGGCACAACATCAAGCCTCTCGACGACCCGCAGTCCACGGTCAACCGCCGCAACATCCCCCTGATGTGCTCCCGCTGCCACGAGGACATGCAGGTCGTCGTGAAGTACAACATCCACGCCGAATCCCCTTTTCAGGAATACCGCAAGAGCGTCCACGGCCGGGCCCTCTACGACATGGGCCTGCTCGATTTCGCGGCGGTCTGCACGGATTGTCACGGCGTTCACAACATCCAGGGCGTGGGCGCGGCCCATCTAGCGGCCAAGGACCCGGCGACCTGCGGCAAGTGCCACCGCCTCGTCCTCGAGGAATACACGGGCAGCATCCACGGCCGGGAAGCGCTGAAGGGCAACGTCGACGTTCCCCTCTGCGTCGATTGCCACGGCGAGCATACCGTCGCCGCCGTGGCCTCGTCCCAGGCCTCCACGTCGAAGACGCACGTCGCCGACACCTGCTCGGTCTGCCACGCCCGTCCCGAGATCATGAGGAAGTACGGCGTGCCGGAGGACCGTATCCGGACCTTCATCGCGAGCTTCCACGGGATCGCCATCGGGCTCGGGGGCAAGGCCGAGGCGAACTGCGCCGATTGCCACGGCGTCCACAACATCCGCCCAGCCTCCGACCCCGGATCGATGGTCAATCCGGCCAACCTGGCCAAGACCTGCAGTCAGGCGTCCTGCCACCCGGCCATGACCGAAAAGATCGCCGGGACAAAGATCCACAGAGATTACGACCGGGCCAAGTCGGGAGCGCCCTTCTATGTCAAGAAGATCCTGGTCTGGAGCGTGTTCGTCCTGACCGCCCTGACCCTGGTCTTTTTCATTCCGGCCCTCATCCGCCGCAGGGGAGGCCCCGCGGCCCGATGAGATCCCGCAGCGCTCTCCTGGGACTGATCCTGACGGCCGCGGTCGCCGCCGGGGCCGTCATGCCCGTTCGGGCGGGCCAGTCGGACGACGACTGCCTGACCTGCCATGGCGATCCCGGACTGAAATCGGATCAGGGCCGGCCTCTTCATATCGACGGCGCGGGGTTCGGGGCGTCGATCCATGGCCAGGCGGGGATGGCCTGCGTCGATTGCCACGCCGACCTCAAGAAGTTCGAGGATTTTCCCCACGCGGCCAAGCTCAAGCCGGTCGATTGCGCCGCCTGCCACGAGAAGGCGTTCGCCGCGCTCAGCGGCAGCGTCCACGGCCGCCCGAAGGCGGGCCCCGATCCCGTCACCGTGCAGTGCAAGGATTGCCACGGCACCCACGACATCCGCCCGGCCGATGACGCCCTGTCGCACACGGCGGCCATCAACATCCCCGACACCTGTCTCGGCTGCCACCTCGAGCGTGTCCAGACGAAGCGGGGAGAGGGCTTCGCCGCCCGGTATAAGGAGAGCGATCATTACCGGGCCCTGGCCAAGGCGGGGCTGAGCCTTTCCGCGACCTGTCTCAGCTGCCACGGGGGGCACGAGGTCCGGCCTGTCGACGATCCCCGGTCCAAGGTCTCCCGCCGGAACATCATCGAGACCTGCGGCGCGTGCCATTCCGGGATCGAGCGGGACTATCTCTCGGGGGTCCACGGCAAGGACTACGTCAAGGGCATCCAGGACGTGCCGGTCTGCACGGACTGCCACAGCGAGCACGATATCCGCTCGCCCGAAGATCTCGATTCGGAAGTGTACGCGACCCGCGTGGCCGCCGTCTGCACCCGCTGCCACGACGACGAGCGGCTGGCCCGGCAGTACGGCCTGGTGACGTCCCGCCTGAAGACGTTCTCCGCGTCCTACCACGGCACGGCTTCGAAGTTCGGCGAGGTCAAGGTCGCCAATTGCTCGAGCTGCCACGGCCACCACGCGATCCGGCCGTCCTCCGACCCGCTTTCGTCGATCAACCCGGCCAACCTGGCCGCGACGTGCGGGACATGCCATCCGGGCGCCGGGGAGAACTTCTCCAAGGGCAAGATCCACGTCGTCTCGGAGAAGACCGAGAACCGCTGGGCCTACACCGTCAAGATCGTCTATATCGTCGTGATCGCCGGGCTGATCTCTGTCTTCCTGGCCTTCATTATCGCCGACCTCTATCGACGCGCGAGGGTCCGATGGAAACCCTGACCGGCCCCGGCCTCATCCGCGACGACGAGGTCTTCCTGCGCATGAATCTCGCGGAACGGCTCCAGCACATCCTCCTCATCGTCTCCTTCACCCTGCTGGTGTTGACGGGCCTGCCCCTGATGTTCTACGAGCTGCGCCTCTTCAAGTCCATCTTCAGCTTCGAGAACGCCTTCGCCCTGCGCGGTCTGCTGCATCGCGCGGCGGCGGTGATCCTCATCGTCGACATCGTCTGGCACTTCGGCTACACCGTTCTGACCCGGCGCGGCCGGGAGAACTTCCGCGAGCTCCTGCCCGGCTGGAAGGACGGCCGCGACGCCGTCGCCCTCTTCGGGTACAACGTCGGCCTGTCGCGCTGGCTCTATCGGAAGGGGATCCTCAGGACCTTCTTCGACCGCCGCCCGTTCTGGAAGTTCGAGCGTCCCCCGGAGTACGGGCGGTACAATTTCATCGAGAAGCTCGAGTATCTGTCCGTCGCCTGGGGTTCGCTGGTCATGATCGTGTCGGGCTTCTTCATGTGGAACGTGGAGCTGTCGCTCCGGATCTTTCCCCTTTGGGTTCATGATATTTTCGTGATCGCCCACGGCTACGAGGCCATGCTGGCCTTCCTGGCCATCATCATCTGGCACATGTACAACGTCCACCTCAATCCCGAGGTCTTTCCGATGAGCCATGTCTGGCTCAACGGCCGGATCACCGGGCACGAGCTGAGGACCCTGCATCCCCTGGAATACCGGAAGATCCTGGCCTCGAGGCAGAAGGCCCTCGAGCCCCAGGCCGCGGCTGCCGTCGCCGGCGACGAGCAGGTCCGCTAACCGGATCTCGGCGCCCGCTCTCCCCGAAAACCGCGGCATCCCCTTTCCCCCAGCGCGAATCGTGGGTGGGGCATTTGCCCCACTTGGTGGTGAAATCACCCACATGGACGCCCATAAGTGTGGCCAGAGGGCCTGAATATTTTCATAACCTATTTAAATAGAATAAATTAACAATCACCCTGAGGTTGGCATGGAAAATGCTTATTAATCCTATCTGAAATATCGTCATGATAAGAATACTGATCCTCGACGACGAGAAGCTCATCCGCTGGTCTCTGGACAAGATCCTGGCCCAGGATGGGTACGCGGTCGATTCGGCGGCGACCACAGGGGAAGCTCTGGCGCTCGCGGACAAGACCGGCTACGCCCTGATCCTGACCGACCTCGAGATCTGCGGGGACGAGGCCCGGCAGTTCTTTACGGACCTGATCTCGAAGCAGCCGAAGGCCCGCGTCATCACCCTCACCGCCATGGCCAAGGACGAGGCGGAGAGGAAGCTGGGGGGGATCTCCACCTTCGCCATCCTCGAGAAGCCGTTCTCGTCCGAGGCCATCCGGTCCGCCGTCCACGCCGCCATCGATCCCACTCGCAAGAATCACAATACATCGACAAAGGAGAACATCGGATGAAAGTGCCTCATCGCTTGATGCCGATCATCCCCGCGGCCGTCGCCTTCGCCGCCCTGTTGGCCGGCGCCGTGCTCTTGACGGCGACGCCCCGCCCGCCGGCGGCGCAGGACGGCCAGTATGTCGGCCAGGAACAGTGCGCCGCCTGCCACGAAGAGACCGTGGCCAAGTTCCGCGAATCCATCCACGGGCAGAAGGGCTTCGAGAATCGCTCGAACCACTCCTGCGAGACCTGTCACGGGCCCGGCAAGACCCACGTGGACGCGGGCGGCGGCAAGGGGACCATGACGACGGTCAAGTCCCTCAACAAAGAACAGCAGTCCGAGATGTGCCTCAAGTGCCACGACCGCGGCACCAAGACCGATTGGGCCGGAAGCCTCCACGAGACCCGGGGACTGTCCTGCCAGGAATGCCACTCGGTCCACAGCCCCGCCGCCAAGCCCCAGCTGAAGGCGGAGGAAACGGAGCTGTGCTTCACCTGCCACAAGCAAAAGCAGTCGCAGTTCTTCCGGCCGTCCCATCACCCGGTCCGGGAAGGCAAGATGGAATGCTCCACCTGCCACAATCCCCACGCCGTCCAGGAAGGCAAGCTCGTCGACCAGGCGGCCGTGACGGAGAAGTGCTATGAGTGCCACGCCGAGAAGCGCGGGCCCTTCCTCTGGGAGCATGTCCCCGTCCGCGAGGATTGCATGACCTGCCACGAGCCCCACGGGTCCAACCATATGAAGATGCTCAAGGTCAAGGAGCCGTTCCTCTGCCAGCGCTGCCACTCCGACACCCGGCACCCCGGCACCCTCTACGACCAGGCCCAGCTCAACAACGACACCAACCGTCTGATCGGCCGGTCCTGCACCAACTGCCACCAAACGGTCCACGGCTCGAACCATCCCTCGGGCCGGACTTACCTGAGATGACGAGGAGGTCCCGATGAAAAAGACAGCACTTGCCATCGTTCTGACCAGCCTCGCCCTCGGGCTCGTTTCGGGCTCGATCATGGCCCAGGACAAGACGGACGAAAAGCTGACCGTCAAGGGGAGCGTCGAGGCCGGCGTTCAGGCCGTCAACGAGGTCGAGCGGTCCTCCAAGTTCTATGAGTACCGCGACGTGCCCCGGGGCACCTATGTCCCGTTCCTGGCCCTGGACCTGACCAAGGGGGCCAAGTACTTCTACCTCGAAGCGACGAACCTGGCCCAGCGGGACCAGCGAGTTCTGGCCGGCTTCGGCCATTATGGGACGTACAGCCTCGAATTCGGCTACGATGAGACCCCCCATCGCTTCAGCTTCGACGGCGCCACGCCGTATGTCGAGAACACGCCGGGCGTGTTCAGCCTGAACAACGTCATCCGCGCGGCGGCCGAAGCGCTCGTTCCCACGGGCACGAGCACCAATATGGCCGCGGCCCGCACGCTTGTCTCGAGCTTCCTGACGAGCGCCGGCCCCATCGACCTGGGTCTCCACCGGAAGAAGGCGAGCCTCGATTTCACCTACACCCCTTCCGTCCCCTTCACCTTCAACGTCACGGGCAGCTTCGAGAACCGGAGCGGGAACAGGCCCTATGGGGCGTCGCTCGGATTCAGCAACGCCATCGAGCTTCCCGAGCCGATCCACTACAAGACGACCAACATGGACACGAGCCTCGAATATGATCAGAAATGGGGCATGGTCCGGGCCGGCGTCTTCGCCTCGAAGTTCGACAACGACGTCCAGACCCTTTACTGGGACAATCCCTACCGGATCACGGACTCGACCTACCCGTCCGCCTACAGCGCCGGCAACGGGACCGCCCACGGCCAGATGGCCCTGTGGCCTTCCAACGACGCCGTGAAGTTCTATCTCAGCGGCTCTTTCAAGCCGGTCAAAGGGACCCGGATCTCGGCGGCCGCGTCCTACGGCACCTTCAACCAGAACCAGGCGCTCCTGCCCTTCACCGTCAATACCGCCATCCCCGGTTCCGACCCGAACGCCGCCGGCGCCCTCAGCGCGCCCCGCGAGACGGCCCTGGCCAAGGCCAACGTCAGCTCGCTCGACCTGACCTTGAGCTCCCGGCTCCTGAAGAACGTCTTTCTGACAGGCGGCTACCGGTATTACGATTTCGCCAACAAGACCGAGGAGCTCGACATCCCCACCGGCTATGCCCGTCTGGACCAGGTCTGGGAGAGCATCCCGATCGCCGTCGAGCCCTATTCCTACAGCCGTTCGAGGCTGTTCGGCGACCTGACCTTCAATTTCCTCAAGAACACGTCCCTCATCGTGGGCTACTCCCTGTACGACATTCACCGGCACGAAGGTCTTAACGAGACGGAACAGAACAAGTCCGCGGAGGGCACGTTCAAGGTCGCAGTCGACAGCGTCCCGATGGATTGGCTCAACGTTCGCGTCACCTACATCAATGCCGACCGGGATTGGTCGCTCAACGACACCTGGTACGCGTACGAACCGAGCTTCAACTTCAAGCGCTACTATGAGGCCAACCGGAAGAGGCAGGCCGTCAACGCCCTCGTCGGGCTGACGCCGGTCGCCAACTTCGACATCCAGCTGACCTACTCCATCGGGCGCGACGATTACCCGAATTCCGACTACGGCCTGAAGCGCGACGACTTCGACATGTACGGCGTCGATGTCAGCTACACCTTCGCCAAGAACCAGGTCCTCTACGGCTTCTACAATCATGAGGTCTACGACGCCGACCAGGCCTCCCGCCAGAGCGGAGCGACCTTCTCGACCAATCCGGCGGACGACTGGACAGCCAACATCAAGGACACGATCGATACGTTCGGGATCGGACAGATGTTCGAGATCGTGCCCAGCAAGGTCACCTTCGACCTTTCCGGATCGTATTCCAAGGCCGCCGGCTCGTCCTTCCTCTTCTCTCCCCCCGGCGGTTCGCCGGATGGCGCAGTCAACTACGACGCCCCTCTGGACACGACGACCTGGTGGACGCTCCAGACCAATTTCCGCTGGAGGGTGATGAAGAGCCTTTCCGTCATCCTGGGCTACTGGTATGAGGAGTACAACCTCCAGGACATCGTCCGCAACGACGTGGCCGTGGACTACGCGGCCGCCGGCGCCATCTTCCTCGGCGCCCTGGAGCCCGGCTACAAGTATCACGTCGGCTCCCTGAAATTCGTCTATAGTTGGTAACATCCCGGTCCGGGAGGGGGACTCCGTCCCCCTCCCGGAAGCCGGTCCCTTCCGGACCGTCCTCCTGACGACCGCGGCGGAGGTTCCCGCCGGCCCCGCTTCCGGCGGCTGATCTCCTCCCGGCCGGGACTCCCTATCCCTGATACGCCCCCGGTCCGCCCCTCAGGGTTGCGTCGGGAGGCCCTCTCGACTATAATCGTCCCTAGGGAACTTATCGTAAAAGTAGCATATTGATGAAGTTGGACATCCGCCGCTGGACGCTCCGGTCGAAGGTCATCTTCCATGTCCTCGTCCTGGCCGCCATCTCGGCCGGCATCCTGGTCGTTTTCTCGATGACGACCCAGCGCGGCGTCATCTACGCCCTGATCCAGCGCGAGGCCGAGCTCGTCGGGAACCTCACCAAGAGCAGCGTCTTCTTCCTCAAGAAGTGCGGCCGTTTCGCCGACGCCCAGGCCGAGATCCACGAGCTGGCGGTGACGACGCGGGGGATCAAGGCCATCCGCATCCTGACCGTCGAGGGCCGGATCTTCGCCTCGACCAGGCCGGACGAAACGTCGACCTCGCTCCTGGAGAAGGACCGCGAGACGGTCCGGAGCCTTCTCGCCGGCGGGACGCTGCGGCGGACGGTCTTTGCCAAGGCCGATCGGACCATCCACAGCTTCATGCTCGTCGAGAACGAGCCGGAATGTTTTGCCTGCCATGACGCCGGCCGGCGCATCAACGGGGTCCTCGAGGTCGAGTTCGATTACCGCGAGG
>Ga0208980_10001290_pt1 | contig 15123 bp, 11 predicted proteins | sample WetSurMetagenome_3_FD_187993 | JGI IMG/M metagenome (GOLD analysis project Ga0208980, IMG submission 187993) | Wetland microbial communities from Twitchell Island in the Sacramento Delta, sample from surface sediment Aug2011 Site A1 Bulk (version 2) | ecosystem: Environmental > Aquatic > Marine... | reverse complement strand
CGCCTCGTCGCAGACCTTGAAGGTCCGCTGCACCAGGTCCATCACCATGCGGTTGAAGGCGTCCGATCCCAGCGACTCGTCGAGGTCCAGCACCTGCGAGCCGATGCCCATCTCCGTGGCGAACGTGTCGTCCTTGGGCGAGATGATCACCATCCGGTTGATGATGCCGAACAGATATTTCGCGTACGTAGCAGCGTTGTCCGACGTGCCGCGGGCGGCGATCAGGATGTAGGCCGGCTGCCGGCGCTCTATGGCTGCAGCAACGGCAGCGATATTGGCGCCTTCCTGGCGCAACAGGCCGAGCGGTAACCCACCCTCGCAAACGATGCTCAGCAGGAATTCGCGTTCTCCGGACTTGAAACTCATTAAGTGCACCGCAGCATCCCATGTCTCACCATCAGGACGCTGGTGCCGCCACTCAAACGCGGCTTGCCCCTCTTCGAGAGCTTTCCTGTTATAGTCACGAGCCTTCTCTTTTGAAGCAACACCATCATATTGCATCGGTGCCGAGACATCCAGCGGGGTCTTTCCCAGCGTTTCCTCACGGGAGGAGAAGCGATAAATCTCCGTCGCAGCCGGATTGCAGTCAACGTACTCCAATGTCTCCGCATCCATTACCACGATGGGGACGCGTGAGCTATCGAACACCCTTTTGCGGAATGCCTCACTCTCACGCAATGCTTCCTCATCTAGCTTGCGCTTGGTGATGTCTCGCGCCGCCGCATAGATGAGCTTTCCGGCAGGGAATGATCGCCACTCAATCCAACGATACGAGCCATCGCTGCTTCGATAGCGGTTGACGAAATTCAACACCTGTTTCTGTCCACCCAATTGAGCTATGGCTTGGAGCGTGGCTTCCATATCATCAGGATGGACAAAATCCAGAAATCGCTTTCCTTCGAGTTCCTTGATCGGGTAACCGAGTGCCGATTCCCATTCTTTGTTCAACCTTCGGAAGTATCCATCCGTATCAGCGATGCACAGAAGGTCGAGCGCGTTGGTGAAGTAGCGATCGAGTTCCACCTCTTTTGCACGTAAGGCATCTTCCGTCTGTTTGCGGCCAGTAATGTCGAGTGCTGTGAAGGTTACACCGCGGGAGAGATCTTCGGGATGGAGAGGTGATGAGCCGAGGATGATGTGAAGAACTGTACCGTCCTTCCGTTTCCATCGTGTTTCAACAGTTCCTGTGCCTCGCTCACCTATCTGACGGTACTTCTCGTTTCCAACGAAATCAAATTCCGCATCGGTTGGGTAGAGGATGCGGGCTGACTGACCGATCAGCTCTTCACGGGAGTATCCCGTCATCTGGCACAGCGATTCGTTTGCCTCCTGGATGACCCGATTGATAACAATCCCAATTCCCACAGGGGCGGCACGAAAGATGCTGACCAGTTGCGCGTCACGCTCCTGCAGCGAGTGTTCTGCCTTGGCGCGCTCGGCCAAATCCCGCGCAAATCCAACGAAGTTGCCATTGGAGAGCATTCTGGTGCTTATCTCCACCTGAATCGATTGTCCGTCCTTACATCTCATGCGACGGTGCTTGAGAACGGTTTCCCTTCTTCGCATCTTGTCAAACGCTACGGGATCTCGCGCCAGGTCTTCTATAGGCACTATGTCGGAGATGGAGCGAGAGAGCATCTCTTTCCGCGTGTAGCCGAGCATCTCACAACCACGGGGATTGACTTCTACGTACCGACCCTTGTCGTCGATGATGAAGATGCCGTCGGAGGACTGGTCGAAGAGGGCGCGAAGGAGTTCCTTGGAAACTGCCTGCTCACGCGCGTTGCCAACTGTACTCTTTCTTTTCACAGCCATGAGATTCTCTTGAGTGATGAATTGGCTTGATTGAAAGGAACTCATAGGAGCCAACATCCGGGTTGCCGCCACCCCTGTGGAGCTATCGAAGTTGCGCTGGAAGTGTAATGCAGGAGTTCTCCTCCTACACATGCGCAAGATGCGGATTTCCTTTCATAGTTTCAATGGCAGTGGATGAGTATACGATTGTTTTTTGCACAATGACTGAATCGTCTTCTTCGTCCGCCTATTCTTGACTTCTCTGGCATGTCTCGGCTTGGAAGATGAATTAGGTGGCTAATATTCAACACTGCACGGTGCAAGGATGGCTCAAACAGCATGTCGGAGCCCCTTTTGATACTTGCTGGATTTCCGTTGCATTTCCTGCAACCAACTTCTCCAATCCCGCCGATAAGGTACGTCACGACAAGATGGTTGGTCTTGTGGAGCAGATGCTTAGCCTGAACAAGAAACTTGCCGCCTCAAAACTCGATCATGAGAAGAACACACTCCAGCGCCAGATCGATGCCACGGACAGACAAATCGATGAACTGGTGTATGAGTTGTATGGATTGAGGGAGGAGGAGAGAAGGATCGTTGAGGGAGCACAATGAATGGGCTCTTCTCCCATCTGAAGGGCTGCATATTCTTGTTGTGTGGGTCGATCTTGCCGGAGGCCTCAATCGGAACTATTGAGAAGATCGCTCGTCGCATGTAGCCCCTAGTACGGATAGAAGATGAAGAAGAGCAAGGATAGTATGGCAAGGACCCACGTGCCAGGGTTCACAGACTTTCCCTTGCCTGCCACCAACTTGAGTAATGGGTAGGTGACAAACCCTGCAGTCATGCCGATGCCAATGTTGTATGTGAAGCTGATCAGTGTGATGACGCAAAAGACCGGAATGGAGTCCGACAGATCGTCGAACTTCAGCTTGGTGATCGGAGCAATCATCAGCACGCCGACGACAATCAGAGACGGTCCATAGGCGAAAGCGGGGACGATCGTAAGGAACGGCGCAAAGAAAAGAGTACACAAGAAGAGCAACGCCGTTACAACTGCGGTGAGCCCAGATCTCCCTCCGGCTGCTATGCCGGTAGCCGACTCGATGTACGCACCCGTAGTTGTGGTACCAAGAAGTGATGATGCCATCGTGGCGATGGCATCACACATCATAGGCTTCTCGATCTCGGGAAGATTCCCTCGCTCGTCCAGAATGTCAGCCCTGTAGCCCAGACCGATAAGCGTCCCGATCGTATCGAGGAACGCCATCACAAACACCGTGAGCACAACGGAAAACATCCCCCAGCTCAAGGCACCAGCGATGTCGAGTTGAAGAAGTATTGGACGCAGATCAGGCGGCAGACTCAACCAGTTCTCAGGCAGAGGTGTCAGCCCTGAGAAGAATGCGGCCACAGTAACGGTCAGAATTCCGATCAGCATCGCACCTTTCACTCGCCGAATCATCAGGAACGAGATCAATAGGAAGCCGAGGATAGCCAGCAGAACCGTCGGCTGATGCAGATCTCCCACACGCACGGGTGCTCCCGGCGTTCCCAGCCGCACGATGCCAGTCTCGTTCAATCCCACGAACGAGAGGAAGAGTCCGATCCCGACCGCGAAGCCAATCTTAAGTGGTTCAGGAATTCCGTCCGCCAGCCAGCTTCGTACTCTGAAGACCGTCAGCAGAGTAAACAACACACCACTGATGAAGATTGCCCCGAGCGCGGTCTGCCAACTACATCCCATCACACGAACGACTGTAAACGCTATGAATGCGTTCTCCCCCATGTACGGAGCAATCGCAAATGGGCGCCTCGCATAGACACCCATCAACAATGTTCCAAAGGAAGCGCTCAAGATCGTAGCGACCATCGACGGCCCGAACGGCATCCCTGCGACTTCGAGGATCTTCGGATTGACAATAACGATGTAAGCCATCGTTACGAATGTCGTGAGTCCGGCAGTAGCTTCTTGCTTGATGGTGGTACCAAGTTCAGAAAGCTGAAAGAATTTCTCTATTCTGTTCTTCATGGCTGAGATGGCTGATGCGTACCCGGCTTCAAGATGATACTCACAAGCCACGAAACATGAAAGCATAGGGACGTTCTCGTTCTGACCGGCAATTTGGGAAAGCCTGTGATTGCTGAGACAGTGTACAAGAAATGATCAAGCTGGGGCTGTACAAACTACTCGCCGGATGTCATTCCTTCTTTGACTCGTCAACCAGAACCCATTCTTTGGCCGGATTCCGAAAGAGACAACTCTGGCAAGCCTTTTGTGTATTCTGAGATAGACACAAACAGCGTGAGGGATAGGCCATGTTCAAGGCTACACTGGAGATTGCCACCGAAATCGCACAAGACCTCAATGTCAGGCGAGAATTCGTGTGGGAAATCATCAAAGGGATGCGCTACAATTCAGTCGAAGAATTGGAGATCAAGGTCTGTAAGGCTATAGTCAGCCACTAGGCCAATTGCGACCGGCAACGGCCTTTCCCGCCGCCGTGAGCTCTCCGGAGCAACATAGGCTTCCGCACCTCTATTGGGAAGCGGCAAAGACTTGACCGTTGCTCTGTCAGGCCGAGTTGCCTGCATGCTGTTTTCGTCGCCCAGACAAATCTCGGATGGTCACCACCTCACCCGGAATAGGTTTAACGAACAAATCCCTTTGTTGGTCCTCATATCATCCTCATCACTCTTGGGGACAGCTCGGAGAGTATCAGTACTTCCATGGCAGCAATTCGATCGGGTGACTACCCAAGCAGAAGAAGGATGCGTGGAGAGTTCAGAAAGGAAGAAGGGGTGGAGAAATTGGAAATAGCGGAGAGCAGAGGATTCGAACCTCTAAGGGCTTGCGCCCGCCAGTTTTCAAGACTGGTGCAATAGCCGTTCTGCCAGCTCTCCTCTTTGGATGGGTTTCAATATATGAAATCTTCTTCGGGCATTCAATAGCCAAGCACTTGCCACGCAACCGATCTACCCTCCGTATCGACGCACCATTGTCAACAGCCTATTGCGTTTTCAGCTCACTCACGCTATCTTATCCCAAGATCTTTCTCAATGACCTTTTCTATTCATCAGCGCACGATGGGAGAAGAGGTCTTCTTGTTTTCCGTGGATCATTTTTCGTGTGGAGGCTACAATGGACCGACGCGATTTCCTTAGAACCGCCATAGGCGGTAGCATTGTCGCTGGTTCCAGCATTGCACTTGGCAACTATTCCAAGCAACTTGGCTGGCCGGATGATGCACCCGTGCCCGTGTATGATCTCGTAGCTGTGAAGGGGGGCGAACCGGACGCAATGTTTGACAGGGCGATTGAGTCACTCGGCGGCATGGGCAAATTTGTGGGAAAGGGAAAACAGGTTCTTGTGAAGCCAAACATTGGGTGGGATGTCGAACCAGAGTTAGCTGGAAACACAAATCCGAAATTAGTCAGACGCATCATCGAACACTGTTACAGCGCCGGAGCCAAGAAAGTATACGTGTTCGATCATACCTGCGATCGCTGGACCAAGACGTATCTGAAGAGCGGAATCCAGCTTTCCGCACAGGACGCAGGTGCCACTGTCGTCTCAGGCGCAAGTGAGGGATATTATCAGGAGGTGAAGGTCCCAACGGGCCAGACTTTGACAGAAGCGAAGGTGCACGAGCTGTTGCTCAGTTCCGATGTCTTCATCAACGTCCCCATCCTGAAGCACCATAGTTCATCAAAGCTGACCATTGGCATGAAGAATCTCATGGGCGTGGTGTGGGACAGAGGGTACTGGCATAGGAACGACCTGCACCAGTGCATTGCTGATTTCGCCTCGTACCGCAAGCCTGACCTGACTATCGTGGACGCCTACTACGTTATGAAACAAAACGGTCCGCGGGGCACATCGAAAGAGGATGTGCTCACGATGAAATCACAGATTGTCTCAACGGACATCGTCGCGGCCGATGCGGCTTCAGCCAAGCTGTTTGGCATGGAGCCGGATGAGATTCCCTACATTACCAAGGCAGATCAGATGAAACTCGGCCGGAAGAACCTCGATGCCCTTTCCATCAACCGCATCCGGCTGTGAAGCTTGAACATCTGAAAAGAATTCGTGTCGCCGTTTCACTGGTTTTCTTTGTGCTGACGGCGATTCTGTTTCTTGACTTTGCCAGCACGATCTCACCGTTCTGGATGAACAACATTCTCTTCCTCCAGTTCATCCCATCATTGACGAAGTTCCTTACTCTTTTCAGTTCCGCCGGAACTGGATTCCTCGTTGCACTCCTATTGACCCTTCTCTTTGGCCGAGTCTACTGCTCAACCATCTGTCCGCTCGGGACTTTGCAGGACGTTGTCTCCTTTGTCGGGCGGAAGCTGGACAAGAAGAAGCACCATCGATACCTCAAGTCATTCAACCCTATCCGATATGGACTTCTGACACTCACGGCTTTCATGGCACCGAGCGGTTTCTTATTGCTCCTAAATTTTCTTGACCCGTTCAGCAGTTTCGGGAGGATCGTGGCCAATCTTGCTCAGCCACTTGCTCTTGCAGCAAACAACGGGATGGCTTCCGTTATGGAGTCTACCGGGATCTATGCGCTCAACCTTATACCACTTCGGTCCATCGCTCTCTCATCAATTGCGGTCACCATTGTCATCTTCGGGGTGGTTTTGTGGATGTCGTACAAACACGGAAGACTCTACTGCAATACGCTATGTCCAGTGGGAAGTCTACTGGGACTGATCTCAAAAGTTTCCTTGTATAGAATCGCCATCAATGAAGAGGGTTGTATCGGGTGCAACCTATGTGAGCAAGTGTGCAAAGGTGGCTGCATCGACAAGAAGGCAAAGACGGTAGACTTCAGCCGCTGCGTGGGTTGTTACAATTGTTTCACCGTCTGTCCGACAGAAGGCCTAGAGTTTCGACGCGCTTTGTTCGGACGACCGCCAGCCACACCGCAGAAACCAGATTACAAACGCCGGGAGGCGATGTATAATTCGTGTCTGCTCGTTGCCAGCGCGTTTGGCACCACGACTATTGGTACGAAGAAAATCATCAGCACCAAAGAGAGTACGGTAGTTGTGGTGAGGACAATTCCAGTTGCTCCGCCGGGATCGCAAGGTATCAAGCATTTCACGACAACATGCACAGCGTGCCACCTCTGTGTCACCGCCTGCCCCTCACAGGTCTTGATACCATCGTTCATCGAGTACGGACTCACCGGCATGATGCAACCCCGTCTGGACTACAGGGCAGCGTTCTGCAATTACGAGTGCACAACGTGTACAGAAATCTGTCCGAGCGGGGCAATTCTTCCGGTCGCACAAGAACAAAAGAAGCTGACACAATTCGGCACTGCAAAATTTTTGAAGGACAATTGCATCGTCTACACGGAGGAGAAGGAATGCGGCGCCTGTTCAGAGCATTGTCCGACGAAGGCAGTTCGGATGGTTCCTTACAAGAAACTCGTGGCGCCTGAAGTGAAAGAGGATTACTGCATAGGTTGTGGAGCGTGCGAGTTCGCCTGTCCGACCAGGCCGTACAAGGCTATCTACGTCGAAGGAAAATCGGTCCACGGTCTCGCAAAAAAACCTGAAGTGAAGAAGCTTGATGTGAAGGTGCAAGAGGATTTCCCATTCTAAACTCGTTCTCACTCATCACCTCACAAACAACACTGCAACTCCACCCACTGCCACAAACGCACCGACCACGGCACGCCATGTGAGCTTCTCCTTGTAGACGATTCTGACCAAGGGCAACATTAGGATGGGAACGATGGCCATGATGGTCGCCGCGATCCCCACCTTTGTGTATTCGATCGCAATGAGACTGAATGAAATTCCGAGAAACGGTCCAAGGACAGATCCCAGCGCCGTGAGCCAGAATGCTCTCTTGTTTTGACTGAATGTCTTCACAGGATTCCTGTACCGGTTTGTCATTAGTGCGACAGGAAGAAGTGGCACTAGCGATGCAATAATTCGGACCGCGGATGCGACAAATCCATTCACGACGCCTTGGCGGAATGCCATCTTGGCAAGCACGAGTCCGCCTCCCTGCCCTACGGCGGCGAGCGCTGCGTACACAAGCCCTGAAGTAGTCAATGACACTCTCACAGATGCAATTGCCCCACGATCAAGAACGACGACACTCACTCCTGAGACCGTGATGACGATCCCGAGCACTCCGATGATCGAAATATTCTCACCAAGAACAAAGTAGGCAAGTGTCGCAGCAATGGCTGGAGCAGTCGACATGATCAGCATACTGATGCGGGCGCCGATCTCCTGAAATGCCTTGAACAGAAACGTATCGCCGAGAGACAGCCCGACAATTCCGCTCAGGCTCAGATTGAGAATCTGGGTGCTTGAAAGTCGAACATCGAGCCGCAAAACTGCAATCAACACAACAAGGTACACCGCCGCAAGAACCAAACGAGTGATGTTGACTTGGAACGATCCTACTCGTTTGGTTGCAGATGAAAAAACCAATGCGCTGCAAGACCAGAGAACTGCGGTAAGAAGTGCGCTGAGCTCACCAAGAAAAGGCATTGCAGCGATTATAGGACGGGATACAAGGTGTGTTCAAGAACTCTCTCAGATGTTTCTGCGCTTGCTTCGCTTCGTCGGTCGGGCCTTCATCGGATCTTCCGGCCACTCATGTTTCGGATACTGGCCGCGCATATCCTTGCGGACTTGAATGTACGCATTTTTCCAGAAGCTTGGGAGATCCTGAGTGACAGCAAGCGGACGATGAGAGGGTGAGAGGAGATGAAGCAAGACTTTGACTTTCCCTCCACCGACTGTTGGCGTTTCAGTCTCACCAAACATCTCTTGCAGCCGCACGGCGAGCACTGGTTGTTCGACCATGGAATAATCAAGCGGAATCCGCGAACCGGTAGGCACCGTTAGATGTGTCGGTGCCAGTCTGTCGAGATCACGCACTTGCTGGTACGTAAACTGAGCCCGGATGATCTTCGCCATGTCGAGCTTCTCAAGATGGGCGCGACGTACGATGCCACCGAGATATGGAAGGAGCCATCGTTCAAGAGTCTCATTCAAGTGTTCATCGCTAAGGTCTGGCCAATCGGTTCCAACGAGTCCCTTCATGCGCAACCACTCGCTGCGTGCCCGTACCGACAGCGCTTCCTTGCTCCAGGGTAGAGCGTCGAGCCCGAGTTCACGGATTCCTTCAACCATCGCCTGACGCGTCATCTCGTTCACCGGCGCCAGAGACGCTTCAGATAATTCGATGGCTCCGAATCGGGTCACGCGTCTCGATACAACCATTTCTTCACGAATGTCCCAGCGTACCTCATCAGTGCTAACGAGTTGGTGGGCAAACATCTCTTTCACGTCTTCCTCGCTGAGTGGAGACGCAAGGAAGATCCGGACTTCGCTACCAACTCCGTCAACATCACCAATGGCAAGATACTGTTCTCTCGCAAGCAAGCTCCCTCTTGGCAGGGCGGCTCCGGTTCCATTTGCGAGCTGATAACGCTCACCTCGGGCGCCACGTCGCTTCGCCACGCGTTCAGGATACACAAGTGCCAGCAGCACGCCAAGTCTATCCTCAGGCATCCTTTCCTGTTTGACGTTGAGAAGTTGCCGCAACCTTGCGGCTTGTGTCTGCGCTCTCTCACGTGCTAACCTGTCGCCACCGCTTCCTTCCTGCAACACATGCCAGCGCGAGAAAAGATCAATGTCATTATCGTGGCCACCACGCAACAAATCCCGCTCCTCAAGCAACGCGGCCACGTCGCACGCAAGAGCGCCAAGACCAATTTGCCTGCCGCGTATCAACATATGAGCGAGGCGCGGATGCACGGGGAGTTCTGACATCGCTTTGCCGTGGTCAGTAAGACTGTCATGATCGTCGAGAACACCCAGACGATATAGCAGATCATGGGCTTGGGAAAGATGCGCCCCTGGTGGCAAGTCAAGAAACTTGAGCTTCTCCCCTTTCGGGTCACCCCATCGAGCCATCTCCAGTGCAAGCGGCGCTAGATCGGCAACGACTATCTCTGGTTGTGCAAATGGAGGAAGCTGAGCATGCTGGCTGTCGGTCCACATTCGATAACATGCGCCGGGCTGTTGTCTTCCAGCTCGACCTCTGCGCTGATCCGCGCTAGACTTCGAGACTGGCCCGGTAACGAGTCCAGACATCCCACGACGAGGATCAAACCGTGCACTCCGTGAAAGGCCAGAATCAATCACCACCCGCACGCCGTCAATGGTGATGCTGGTTTCCGCAATGCTGGTTGAGAGAATCACTTTGCGTGTACCTCGAGGACCCAGCGCAAGAGCCGCCTGTTGTTTCTCCGGAGGTGCATCACCGAAGAGTGCGTGAACCGCAACGTTGGTTTCTCCTCCTTTTGCAGACCTCTCCACATGCAGCGATTCCATTTCTTTTCCCAGCAACGACTCGACTCTTCGTATCTCCCGTTGTCCTGGAAGGAAGACAAGCACATCCCCGGGTTCCTCCCGGAGAGCACGCAAAACGTTAGCCGCTACTGCTCGCTCCACCGGACCGTCGATGGGACGATCCAAGTAACGTGTCGTCACGGGAAACATCCTCCCTCCACTCTTGATCACAGACGCGTCGCCAAGGAGTGTTGCAACGGCAAGTCCATCCAGCGTTGCCGACATGACAAGGATCCGCAGATCGTTTCGCAGATTCTCCTGCACGTCTAGCGTCAGCGCAAGTCCAAGGTCTGCATGGATGCTTCGTTCGTGGAACTCATCGAAGATGACAAGTCCGACACCAGTGAGAGCCGCATCATCCTGCAGCATCCGTGTCAGTATTCCCTCGGTTACGATTTCGATCCTCGTCTTCTTCCCAACCTTGCTGTCGCCGCGGATACGATAGCCGATGGTTTCGCCTGCCCTCTCTCCGAATTGTTGTGCCATGTACGCGGCCGCCCGCTGGGCTGCAAGTCTGCGCGGCTCAAGCATCACGATTCTCTTTTCAAGAAGCCATGGCTCACCCAGAAGCGCGAGCGGCAAACGTGTCGTCTTCCCGGCACCGGGATCAGCAGAGAGGACTACACTCCGATGGCTCTCGAATGCGGCTCGAAGCTCTGGAAGAACGTTGTCAATAGGAAGAGGAGCCATCTTTCACTCTCTCAGGATTCTCTTCGTCGAGTTCCCACCGCAAGCGGTTGTTCTGGAGGTATTGCCGAATTCGGTGTAGATCATTTTCATTCCGAATAATATGCTCGTAGAATCGGCTCTGCCATCTGAACCGCTCACATCCGTTTGCCCTCGCCCATGTGGTAACAGCAGCCTTGAAGGTCCTCACAACAACCGAGAGCGATCCTTTCTTGGGCGAGACGAACGAGGAAACCGCATCCGTAGAGACGTTCAATTGAACGTCTCTACGAAGAACATCTACATCATTGTTAATCTCATTGGGAATAATGATCCCGTAAACATGATTCGGCATGACCACATACTCATCCAACTCAGCATTGTGATGGTGTGCCGGAATCTCCCCCCAATTCACCTCAACCGCTTGCCCGAGAGGATTTAGCATGACTCTATCGTTCTTAACCTCCCCGAAAAGGCAAGCATGGTCGTGCACAACAATAGTAACAAAGTACCATCCCGATCATGAGTAGTCCCACGATTTCAAACGAGTAGACTCAACCCGGTAGGTATTCCGAAACAATGACATGACGATATGTATGGATCAGGCTGATCAAAGATAGGAATCTTTTCTGTGGCAAGGAAATCGGCCAAACCGACGCTGCTTTGGCAGTATCATGACACAAGACAGGAGAATAGCGCAGGAGATTTGGAATTGATCAGAAATTTGTTCATCTTGAACCGTCAAATAACAGTACACCGCTTGCACAGTCCTGCTGATGAACCGTACGAGTCCTTCCAAGGTCGCAACGCCATCATACAGAAGAAGCTAGTCTACACGGCGTACACCTTGCCCGGCGGTTGAGTCGGGTAGTTACAAATACACGAAAGGACGAGTTCCATGGAAAAAGGAACAGTCAAATGGTTCAATGCAGCAAAAGGTTTCGGATTCATTTCACGCACGGGTGGCGAAGATGTATTCGTCCACTTCAATGCAATCACCGGTGACGGCTACAAGAGCCTGAACGAAGGCGATGCAGTGCAGTTCGACGTTGAGAAGGGTCCCAAGGGACTCCAGGCGTCGAACGTATCAAAGGTCTGATCGCAAGGTCAACTCGAGATCGAAACACAAACCCTGCCCACAAGGCAGGGTTTTCTGTTTCTGAAGGTTCTTCGAAGTGGCACAACCAAACATAGACAAGACTCTCGCTTCTCCCTGCAACTTTCCCTCCCCGAAACGTATCAAATCACAGGTTGCTGTCTATCTTCCCCACAACTCACGACCAAAAGGAACGACAGTGAATGCACAGCGAGCATTGAGCATCATGGCGTTCTGTTCGGCAATGTTCTTTGCTTGCCGAACGGAGAAAGCCCTCTGGATCGAAGTGAAAGAAGATGGCAAGCGAACCACCACCATCGCAATGACAGAAGGCATCGCCAGAAAACTTCTTGAGACAGAAGAGATGAATGTCAACTTCACCGAGAAAGGAAGACACGATCTCATCACGAGAGATATGCTGCGGTCAGTCCTCAATGGAGAGAAGCGGTCTGTGATTGCGCGTGACGAGAATGGCTCGGAGGCAGTTGTGTCCCTCAAGTCGCTAAACATTCCCGGCGAAAGAAGCGGGAACAACCGGCTGGTGCTGGAGACCTACAAATCAGGGAACCAGACGTTTCGGATGGTTCTCCCTGAACTGGAATTCGAACAGGCTGATGACAAGGGTGACGAACACGTGAAGGTAAATTTCAGTTGGAAGGCGTTGCTCCCATTCCTCGAAGAAGTTGGAGGTGCAGTGTATATCAACGATCAGGATGAGGACACCGAAGTCTGGGTATACGTGGAATAAGACTGGGCAACCGGTGGTACCGTGAACGGAATACGTCTCCCCTACAATTTTCCAGAAAGAATCCTTACCTTCTTACGCCAGCAATCAATCGATCCACCAATCAAGAACAAGGAATCTACATGAGGAAAACCATTCTGCTCACCATCATCTGTCTCGCTATCCTGCCGTTCATTGCTGCGGACAAACACAGCAGCGCGGCGACAGACGCCAATCCGTTTTTCACGAAATACAACACACCGTTCGAAACACCACCGTTCGATCGCATCAAGTATGAGCACTACATGCCGGCGTTCCAGAAGGGAATGGAAGAAGAGAAGAAGGAAGTCGCTGCGATTACCGACGATCCTGAATCACCGACATTTCAGAACACGATCGAGCCGCTTGAGCGAAGCGGCTACATGCTGGAGAAGGTGAGGAACGTCCTGTTTGGTCTGCAATCAGCAGAACTGACAGACGAGATTCAGAACATCGCCAACGAAGTAACGCCGCTGCTCGCAAAGCATAGGGATGACATCAATCTGAACGAGAAACTCTTCCGGCGGGTCAAGGCCGTCTATGAACAACGCGAAAGGTTCGGACTGACTACCGAACAGGCAAAGTTGCTCGATGATACCTACAAGAACTTTGTGCGGGGTGGGGCCAATCTCACCGCAGAACAACAGGAACGCTTCCGGAAGATCAACGAAGAACTCTCTACGCTCTCGCTGAAGTTCGACGAGAACGTGCTGAAGGAGACGAACGCGTTCAAGCTCATCATCGACAAGAAAGAAGACCTCGCTGGTCTCCCACAACGTTCCATAGATGGAGCGGCAGAGGCAGCAAAGAAAGCGGGCATGGAAGGCAAGTGGGTCTTCACGGTGCAGAAGCCAAGCATGATCCCGTTCCTGCAATACGCTGACAATCGTGCATTGCGCGAGAAGATTTTCAACGGGTACATTAGCCGCGGCGACCACAACAACGAATACGACAACAAGGCCATTGTCTCGAAGATTGCGACTCTGCGAGTCGAGAGGGCACATTTGCTCGGCTACAAGACTCACGCCGATTTTGTGCTTGAACGAAACATGGCAAAGACTCCGCAGGCCGTGTACGAGTTCATGAACAAGCTCTGGGAACCTGCTCTGAAGAACGCCAAAAAGGAGCGTGAAGCATTGCAGGAGATGATCAACAAGGAAGGTGGAACATTCAAGCTTGCGCCGTGGGATTGGTGGTACTATGCCGAGAAGATCCGCAAGGCAAAGTACGATCTCGACGAGAACGAGCTCCGTCCCTACTTTCTGATGGAGAATGTCCGCAAGGGAGCGTTCGAAGTTGCATCCCGTCTCTACGGCCTCCAGTTTGTGGAGCGCACCGACATCCCCAAGTACTCCGATGAAGTGACCGTGTTCGAAGTGAAGCGGAAAGACGGCTCGCATGTTGGCATCTTGTACACAGACTACTATCCACGTCCCGGCAAGCAGGCGGGTGCATGGTGTGGCGGATTCCGGAGCCAGGAACGGCGAGACGGGAAGATGGTAACGCCGCTGGTCACCAATGTCGGCAACTTCTCAAGACCGACGGGTGACAAGCCGGCATTGCTAAGCTCTGAGGAAGTGAAGACGCTCTTCCACGAGTTTGGTCATGCACTCCACTCCCTTCTCTCGAACCAGACATATCGCAGTCTCGGCGTACCGGTGGACTTTGTTGAGTTGCCGTCTCAGATCATGGAGAACTGGGCGCTTCACCCCGACGTGTTGAAGCTGTACGCACGCCACTATAAGACGGGCGAGGTGATTCCCCCAGCACTCGTAGATAAGCTGGAGAGCACGAGCAAGTTCAATCAAGGATTTGTCACGGTGGAAGCTCTCTCCGCGGCGTTCCTCGACATGGACTGGCATACGCTCACGAGCACCGAGCCGGTGGATGCCAACGCCTTCGACAAGAAATCGCTCGACAAGATTGGATTGATACCGGAGATTGTGGTGCGCTACCGGAGTCCCTACTTTGCGCATATCTGGACCAGCATGTACTCGGCTGGATACTACAGCTACTTGTGGGCAGCAGTGCTTGACGCGGATGCGTTCGAGGCGTTCAAGGAGAAGGGGCTGTTCGACCAGACCACGGCGGCAGCGTTCGCCGAGCATGTTCTCGGTCGCGGCGCAACCAACGACGCGATGCAGCAGTACGAAAAGTTCAGAGGGAAGAAACCGGCTATCGAGCCGCTGCTGAGACGACGAGGACTGCTCTAGCTGGTTGTTGAAAAAGGATTTTCACCGTCATTGCGAGGCGCTTTCTGCCGACGTCCCGCTTCTTAGGATTCCGCCCAGTTGCGGGATTCGGGAAAGCGGAACAATCTCTCTCTTCTTCACGGACTCGAGGATCGAGATTGCTTCGCTTGCCCCTTTGGGGCTGCGCTCGCAATGACTTATTGCCGTGTTTT
>Ga0208980_10001289_pt1 | contig 15131 bp, 15 predicted proteins | sample WetSurMetagenome_3_FD_187993 | JGI IMG/M metagenome (GOLD analysis project Ga0208980, IMG submission 187993) | Wetland microbial communities from Twitchell Island in the Sacramento Delta, sample from surface sediment Aug2011 Site A1 Bulk (version 2) | ecosystem: Environmental > Aquatic > Marine... | reverse complement strand
TTCTCCGCTTGCGCCATTTGCCATTTCTCCATCGCAGCAGCAATGGTCGTCTCGTCCGATCCTTTCTTCATCAGGCCCCACTTCAACCAGAGTCCCGTTCGTTGGAACAGGCTGCGTACGGTATCGGTTGGCAACGCTCCAACTTTTAGCCAGTGAAACACCCTGTCGTCCTTCGTTGAAACCAGCAGGGGGTGTTGCAGTGGATCGTACCGGCCAATGATCTCGAGGAATTTGCCGCTGCGCGCTGTGCGCGAATCTGCAGCCACGATATGATAGACCGGCATCTTCTTCTTGCCGACCCTGCGTAGTCTTATGCGTACTGCCAAGCTGTTTCTCCTTAGGTGATTACAGTGAAGTTACTCACACAATTATCAGAAGCCTGCTGGCATGCGGTGCCCGCGCATCAGCCGTCCCGCTCCACCCGGCTTGCCAATCGACTTCATCATCTTTTGCATCTGCTCAAACTGCTTCATCAGTTTGTTGATATCCTGTACCGTGGTTCCGCTCCCCATTGCAATGCGACGCCGACGGTTTCCATTAATTACGTTCGGTTTCTGTCGCTCTTCAGGTGTCATTGACTGAATAATCGCTTCAATCTTCACCAGGGCTTTGTCGTCGGGCACGGCATCTTGCGGCATCCGGTTCATTCCGGGCAGCATCCCAAGCACCTGACTGAGCGGACCCATCTTCTTGACTTCCTGCAGTTGATCCAGAAAATCTTCCAGCGTGAATTGAGCCTTCCGAATCTTCTGCTCAAGCTTAACCGCCTTCTCTTCGTCGAAGTGCTCCTGGGCCTTCTCAACGAGCGTGACAATATCACCGTGGCCGAGGATGCGGGACGCGAGGCGCTCCGGATGGAACCTTTCGAGAGCATCGAGCTTCTCCCCGACGCTGATAAACTTGATCGGCTTTCCGACCGTTGCACGCAGTGAAATTGCCGCACCCCCACGAGCGTCGCCATCCATCTTCGTGAGAACCGCACCGTCAAAGTTCAGACGGTCATTAAACGCCTTGGCTGTGTTCACAGCGTCCTGTCCGGTCATCGCGTCGACGACAAACAGGATTTCGTTCGGATGAACCGATGCTTTGATTGCCTCAACCTCTTTCATCATCTCCTCATCGACGTGCAACCGGCCCGCCGTGTCGATGATGACTACTTCACGAGCATTTTTCCGCGCATGGTCAACCGAATGTTGAGCAATGGCCACAGCACCAGCCTCACGATCCGAGTACACCGGCACATCTATCTGGCCACCGAGCGTTATGAGCTGGTCAATGGCTGCGGGGCGATACACATCGGCGGCAACAAGCAGTGGATGCCTGCCTTGTGATTTCAGGTGACTCGCAAGCTTGGCCGCGAACGTTGTCTTGCCTGACCCCTGCAGGCCGGCGATCAAAATCACGGTCGGTGGCATGTGCGAGAACGAAATATCCACCTTTGAAGCACCCAGCACCTTCACCAACTCATCATAAATGATTTTGATAATGAGTTGGCCGGGGGTGATACTCTGCAGCACTTCCTGCCCAATCGCACGCTTTTGCACATCTTCAATGAACTGCTTTGCGACCTTGTAGTTCACATCAGCATCAAGCAAAACCCGGCGCACTTCGCGGAGGGTCTCGGCAACATTCGCTTCCGAGATCTTTCCCTGGCCACGCAGCCGTTTAAATACGGCTTCTAACTTGAGGCTTAGGTCTTCAAACATTGCTCATATCTGGCAAGAATTGAGGAAAATCCGCTCGTTTCCCACGCCAACGGGGTTATAATGGTACGGAAATAAGGGTACGAAAGCAACCGCCGATTAGAGCAGCCACAAGATGAAAACACCGCCGGAATCGCAGAATCCGACGGTGCTTTTGCATCCAGCCATTGCGCTGAACGTCAACCTGTTTTCTTAAGTGCCTCCGCTCCGGCAACAATTTCAAGAAGTTCTTTCGTGATCGATGCCTGACGGGCTTTGTTGTACACGAGCTGGAGCGAAGAGATCATCTCGTTTGCATTCTCGGTGGCGTTATCCATTGCCGCCATGCGAGCCCCCTGTTCCGCCGCGTCCGACTCCAGCAGGATCCGCCAGAACTGAAAATTCAAATGCTTCGGCACGAGGGCATCGACAATCTGACGACTTGAAGGTTCATAGATGTAGTTGGCGAGAATCTTGTTCTCGTTCGCCTTGGTAACCGGAAATTCCTCCGAGGACGTGATCGGCAGGAACTGATCCACAACGATCTTCTGCCGGGCTATCGACTTAAACTCGTTGTACACGATCTCCACTTTGTCGAACTCGCCGGCAATGTATCCCTGAATTACATCCCGAACTATCGACTGCGCCTGCCCAAACACCAGGTTGTTGAAAAGTCCGATGTATTTGGTTGCAACCTTGTACTGCCTTTTGGAGAAGAAGTCGAACCCTTTTCTGCCGACACAGAAGAGTTTCAACTTTCCATCAGTGTTCAGCTGCGCATAGTTGGCGTTGATATGATTCACTGCCGCTTTCAGCAAGTTCGAGTTGAACGCCCCACATAACCCACGGTCGGCAGTCACGATAACGAGAGCAACCGACTTAATTTCCCGCTGCAGAACAAACGGATTTGCCGCAAGGTCAACCGTTGAACTCAAATGTTCCAGAAGATGTTTCAAAGTGAACGCGTACGGACGCGCGGCAACAACGCTCCCCTGCGAACGGCGGAGCTTCGCTGCGGCCACCATCTTCATGGCTTTGGTGATCTTCTGAGTTGTCTTTACGCCGGTGATCCGGGCGCGAACGTCTCGCAGTGTAGCCATTGTTTGGTTTTGAGTTACGCTTTCACTGAGGCCTTGAAGGAATCGGTAAACTCCTTCAACACGGTTTTCAAACGGGCGACAACGTCTTCAGACAAGTCCTTCTTCTCCGCTATCAAGGCAAGGAGGTCGGCATGTTTCAACTCCATCATCTCCAGTATCTCTCTCTCATAGCGCTGCACATGCTCGATGGGGATTTCGTCCAGAAATCCATTTGTTCCGGCGTAGATACTCACGACCTGTTTCTCGACAGGCATTGGCATGTATTGGCCCTGCTTCAAGAGCTCGATGAGCCGCGAACCACGGCGGAGTTGCTGCAGCGTTGCTTTGTCAAGATCGGACCCGAACTTTGCAAATGCCTCCAGCTCCCGGTACTGTGCAAGCTCAATGCGCAAGCGACCGGCAACTTTCTTCATTGCCTTGATCTGCGCGTTTCCTCCGACGCGAGAGACGGAGATACCAACGTCAATGGCTGGTCGATTACCAGCGTTGAACAGGTTGGAGACCAAATATATCTGTCCATCCGTAATTGAAATAACGTTCGTCGGGATGTACGCCGAAACGTCTCCCGCTTGTGTTTCAATAATGGGAAGTGCGGTGAGGCTTCCGCCACCCAGCGGCTCGCTGAGCTTCGAAGCTCGCTCCAACAAACGCGAGTGGAGATAGAAGACATCCCCGGGATACGCCTCTCTACCGGGGGGCCTGCGCAGAAGCAACGAGACTTGCCTGTACGATTGTGCTTGCTTCGAGAGATCATCATACACAGCAAGCGCGTGCCGGCCGCTATCGCGGAAATATTCTCCGAGCGTCGCACCGGAATAAGGCGCAATGAACTGCATCGGAGCTGGATCGCTTGCCGTTGCCGCAATAACCGTTGTGTACTCCATCGCTCCCTCTTGCTGGAGCTTGTCGACAACCTGGGCAACAGTTGAACTCTTCTGTCCAATGGCGACATAAATGCAGTACACCGGCTTGACACCAAGCTTCTTCGCCTGTTCGGTGTGGGTGTGTTTTTGGTTGATGATGGCATCCAACGCGACCGCCGTCTTTCCGGTCTGCCGGTCACCGATGATCAACTCGCGTTGACCGCGTCCTATCGGGATCATCCCATCGATAGCCTTGATACCTGTCTGCAGCGGCTCCTTAACGGGCTGCCGCTGAATCACCCCTAACGCTTTGCGTTCGATGGGAAGGAACTTCTCGGTCTGAATTGGACCGCGACCATCAAGAGGTTGTCCAAGTGGATTAATGACCCGGCCAAGCATCTTCTCGCCAACGGGCATCGAGGCAACTCGTCCGGTGCGCTTCACCGTGTCGCCTTCCTTGATCTTGCTGCTCTCACCGAAGAGGATACATCCCACATTATCCTCCTCCAGGTTCAGCACCATGCCAAACACTCCATGCGGGAATTCTATTAGCTCACTCATCAGAGCTTTCGAGAGCCCGTACACACGAGCAACACCGTCGCCAACTTGCAGCACCGTGCCAACGTCGTAGACGTCCGTTTCCTTTTCAAAACCTGCAAGTTGTTTCCGCAAGATTGCAGAAACTTCATCCGGTCTTACTTCTGCCATCGTCTTGTCCTCATGCTAATCTTTCGTTGATATCACGCTGCCTGACCTGCAACAAGCAGCTCCCTCATGCGATCAAGCTGGTGGGAAACGCTCGCATCAAGAACCGTGTCCGCGATCCTGATGACAAGCCCGCCCTTGATGGTCTTGTCAATCAATGTCTGTAAGCGAACTTTCTTTCCCGTTATTCGCTCAAGCTGTGCCCTGAGATCCTTCTCCTGAGCATAATTGAGCTCGACAACCATCCGCACGCTAACGTTCACGATGCCGAGTTTCTCATCATGAAGTTCCTTGTACTGTTCAATAAGGTCGTACAGAATTGCTTCCCTCGACTTCGAGATCAGCAGATTGATGAACCTCAGAGTCTCCTTGCCAACCCTAGTCGCGAGCAACTCGTTGAACACTGCCCGCTTCTTCGCCGGAGAAATCACAGGGCTCGCGACAAGAAGCCGGAGGTCCCTTGAGTCCTGGAGAATCTTCGCAATGAGCACGAGATCTTTTGCCGTCCCGTCAATGTTCTTTTGTTGTTCCGTGGCCGCCATAAGAGCCATGGCGTAGCGCCGCGCAACGCGCACATTCTTCATGGCTTAGCTCTTCTGAAGCTCTTTGATTGCCGAATCCGCCAACTGGCGCTGCCTGGCGGTGTCGAGATTCTGATCGAGAATCTTTCCTGCCACCCCAATTGCCAGATCGGCAACTTCGGTGCGGAGCTGCGTCAGCGCATCTTCTTTCTCACGGCGGATCTCATCCTTCGCCTGATCGATCATCGTACGCGCACTCATATTGGCTTTGTCCACGATCTCCGCCTTGAGCCGGTCGCCCAGCTCACGTCCCTGCCTGATGATACGCTGAGATTCCTCCTCTGCCTTCGCGAGTTGGCGCTTGTTTTCATCAAGCAGGTGCTGCGCTTTCGCTTGTGAGTCTTCGGCGTGCTGCAGGGCTGTGCGGATCTTCTCTTCACGCTCGGTCAGCGCCTGGAGCAATGGCTTCCACGCCTTCGCGCGGAGGATTGCCAAGACAATGATAAACGTGATGATCGTCCAGAGTATGAGGCCTGGATTGATTTCTAACATGCGGGGCCTTTCAGGTGAACTACTTGGTTGCGAGAATAATGCAGATTGCAAGGGCGAAGAAGGTTGCACCCTCGATCAGTGCTGCAGCAATCAGCATCGACGTCCTGACTTGTCCGGCCACTTCCGGCTGGCGGCCACTTGCGTCCATCGCCGCGGCAGCAAGTCTGCCAATACCATAACCGGCCCCGATCACGGTCAATGCTGCGCCAATGCCGGCTGCCAAATATCCCAAACCAGTTGCTTCCATTGTGTTCCTCCTAGATGTAAAGATAGTGTGACATGGTCGCCCGACTTTCACGTGACGGGCGGGTGTTCGTTATTTCATTGCAAAGTTCAACGTCCCCCTAGTGTGCATGCTCGTCGTGCCCCCCGACTTGCATGCCAAGGCCCATAAACAACGATGTGAGCATTGTGAAGATATAGGCCTGCAGAAAAGCAACGAAGAGTTCCAAGAAGTTGATGCCAAGGGCAAACCCAAGGGGTCCAATGGCGATAACATATGATTGAAAAATGAAAATCAGTCCGATGAGCGAAACGATAACGGTATGTCCTCCCGTCATGTTTGCAAAAAGACGAATGCACAACGCGAACGGTTTGGTGAACATTCCGAGAATTTCAATCGGGATCATGATTGGCCAGAGCGCCCAATGCACGCCTCCCGTGAGATGCGCCAGATAGTGCCCGAGCCCCTGCGCCCTGATCGCGGAAGCCTGGATCATGACGAAGGCGATGATCGCAAGGCCCGCCGTAACGCTGACGTTCCCCGTTGCCGATGCGCCATAGGGAATCAGCCCAAGAAGGTTCATGAGCAGAATGTAGAAGAACGTCGTGAGGAGGTAGGGCATGTACTTCACGCCCTTCGGTCCCATGTTCGGGAGAACAATTTCGTCCCGGATGAACTGGACAAACACTTCCACAAGATTACCAAATCCTGTCGGAATACGTTGTTTCCGATTCTTCTTCGCCGCCCAGATCGCCAACACGCAAAGAAGCAGTGCGGCTACCCAGAGGAACACCACGTGCTTGGTGATCGAGAAGTCAATGGTCAGCCCTGCGATGTGGACGGGTGGCAACATGGGAAGCTGCACGTGCCCGAGAAAGGGAAGCTGAAGCACATGCGAGTCGCCCACATGGTGGAGCAACTCTGTGAACATGTTGCCACCAGCTTCACCTCCATGATCGCCACCGTGCCCTGCAACAGCGCGAACCGTGTCTGTGGTCAGCCTATGCACCGCGTGGAGTGTATCTTCCGGGGTATTAAAAAACATTCAGGTCAAATTTCAGTTTTGATTCTTGACTGCAGCTTTCTTTTGGATGAAGAGAACTTCGAGTACCAGGAAAATGAGATAGAATGACAACAACGAAACGGTCAACGCTACGGCGTGAAGTTCCACGACCTTTATCAGCACCAAGAGCACGGCAAGCAACAGCGCCATCCTTACACCCATCCCCCCGAGTACTATCTTCAGGAATGTTGTATATGATTTATCGAACGAAAACTCAATTGCCAAAAATCCAAGAAGCACGTTGACCGTGCTCAGCAGAGCACCGATACTCATCGCAACAACTATTTCCGCGGATGCAAACCGAAACGTTGGATACGCGGCCACGAGAGCAACAATCGCCAGAACTCCCAACACCTGCAAGGGAAAACGCTTATCAATCCTCACGGCCAACAGCCTTCTTACTCTTGTGTCCTAGCTCGTCCTCTTTTTTTGCCATCGAAATCGCTGATCGAAAAAAGCTGATGAACCCACCCGTGGTTCCAAGGAACAAACCCAAAATCATCAGCCAGGGCGCCGTGTCAAAAACATTATCAAGCCAGCGGCCAAGAAAAAAGAACCCAACTACCGCGAATGCCAACTGCATACCGATGGTGAGGAATGGCCCAAACTCAGCAATCCATGATTTTTCCGTGTCACCCGTGGGCTTCTTGCTGCCCGGCACATCCATTGTTCACCTGGGGTCTACGCACCCTCTGGAGGCTTGGCGCCCTCATCTGCATCGGCCGACATCGAGCATTGTCCATCAAACATCGCACCCTCATCTACTACAAGCCTTGAGGCTCTGATGTCGCCATGTAGAATGGACTTGCCTTCGAGAATAAGCTTCTCGCTTGCCGTAACTGTCCCCTTCACTTTGCCTGCAAGAGAAATGTTCCTGGCGCTAAGGTTCCCTTCGAGCATTCCCGACGAGCCGATCGCTGCGTTTGCTTTCGCGACAACATCTCCCACCATGGTGCCGTCGATGCGGATACTGCCTTCGGTCGAGACCCTGCCTTCGACAACGGTCCCCGCACCAATGAGACTCAACTCACCATTCGCCTGACGTTTTTCTGCCATCACCGCCTCCGACGTTTACTGAATCTTCGGTGCAGTCAACAAATACTCCTGAGGATCCTGCGGTACGCCATCCTTCCACACCTCGAAATGAAGGTGAGGACCGGAGCTGGTCTGCCCGGTTGACCCGCTTTGCGCAATCAACTCACCGCGCTTGACGAATGCGGGCGAACTTCGCAACAAGAGCTGGTTGTGCTTATACACTGTGAGGTAACCGCCACCGTGGGATAGAATAATCATGTTCCCGTCATCATACGTCCACCCGGCGAAAACAACATAGCCATCGGTGGCAGCATAGATTGGCGTTCCCTGCTTTACGGCATAGTCTATCCCAAAGTGGTAGCGCGACCGATCAAAGTCCTGTGTTACAAAGCCCTCTGTGGGCGCCAGCAGTGGGAATGCTCCGCGAAATCCCACCTGAGTCGTTAACACTATCCCAAGGGAACCGGGCGTCAAATCATACTCACCATACGTTTCGTCCGCACCAGAAAGATCCTCGACTCCAGATTCATGCGCCAAACTCAGGGGTGGTTGCCCGTTCCGATGTTCGGCTACCCTCGACGAAACCATCTTTCCAGTCGCTGTATCCTTGCTATCAAATTCTCCCAGTGCTTTGCGCAGTTGCTGGTTATAGTCGCGGAGGATAAGGACATCCCGCGCCAATTGATCGAGTCTCTGTTGCGTCTCAAGAATCTGTTTGCCGTAGCGCGCCTCCAACTCGGGATTCTTGATCGGGATGTACATCGCAATCGGCGTGTACACGAGCAACGTGACGACCACGGCAAACAGAAGAACGGACGTCAAGAGTCCGAAAACCCAAAGTCGCCACCTGCTGGCATAGAACGACCGCGTCGTTCCTCCTTCCCCCTGTGGAACCAGAAGGACTTCGTAGCTAACGGGGTGTTTCTTGCGTCGGCCTTCCTCGGGGGGCATATCCGCCATTGGTGAAATTTGGAAAGCAAATATACTGAAAAGGGCCGGAAATGTCAACGCGGGAACGCGATAACTTGTTCTCTTTTCAATGCTTGGCGGGATGGGCTTTGAAGTCTGCCCATTTGTGTTCAAGGTACTCATGCATCCGGCGCTTGTACACTTCGCGGTCAAACGTGAGAGCATGTGCGCGAAGCGCTTCGGGATCAAAGTTCTCTTTCCCAAGTCTTTCGATTGCCCCAACAAGCGAGTCGACCGTTTGCTCCTTGAAGAGAATCCCGGTCTTGAGGTGGGGTGTTTGAATGACCGTCTCAAGTGCACCTCCGACCGCAAAGGCAATGACGGGTTTCCCTGATGCCATGGCCTCAACCGGCACAATGCCAAAATCCTCCTCTCCCGGAAAGATCAGAGCCTTGCATCGGGCATAGTATTCCTTCAGCATCTCATCGGGTTGCCATCCGTGGAACTCGACGTTGCCGCGGGCAATCTTTCGCAGCCGTGCCGCATCCGGACCATCCCCAATTATCACAAGGCGCTCACCGATTCTGTTGAATGCCTCAATGGCAAGATCGATACGCTTGTATGGCACGAACGCGCTTACGATCAGAAAGTATCCATCGTTCCCGAAAGAAAGATGAAAGAGGGATGTCTTCACCGGCGGATATATGACATCGGCCGTCCGATGATAGATGTCCCCGATCCTTCGTCGAATGTGGTCAGAAATGGCAATGAAGTGTTGAGGGTTTGCCGCAGTTCGAACGTCCCATTTACGGAGATAGTTGAGAAATACCTTCATGCCAGCACGCGTCACCAGTCCGGCCCGATCCTTGCTGAAGTAGTCATCGTACAAGCCCCAGATATAGCGCATCGGAGTGTAGCAATAACAGACGTGCAAAGCAGTTGGAGGAACCTGCACACCTTTAGCAACGCAGTGGTTCGACGTAATCACAAGATCGAATGCGCTCAGGTCAAACTGTTGTATTGCTGTCGGAAAGAGGGGAAGGTAGTGGCGATATCGTTGCTCGGCAAAAGGAAGCTTCTGGATGAACGATGTGTGTATCGCCATGCGCTCGATTGTCGGCGACACCGCTCCCTTCACATGCAGGAGAGAAAAGAGCTCGGCCGTCGGAAAGAGTTCACACAGCGCTTCGACGCATTTCTCTCCTCCCCGCATACCGGCGAACCACTCATGAACAATAGCTATTCGTTTGGGCAGTTCCATTTCTCAAGAATACTGCTGGGAAGACAACCCACTAACGATGGGCCTCGGACTGGTTGTTAGAATTATGTGGCTTCGTGGTTGAATGATACGAATACGAATGGGGAGAAGCAAAGTCCGTTTGTTGCTTCACAAAAGTCAACTGGGTATATTGAAACGCGTCCTGATTCCTCTCCATCAACCTTTGCGACATAGCTGCCTAATGAGCGTTCTTCTCGCACTGATCATCATCGTTGTATTGTCGCTGATCTCCTTCTCTCTTGTACTTTTTGTGATCGGCCCAATCATGTTGCTCCAGCCCAACCGGCGGACGGTTGAGTTCTATCGCACGAGCACGAGTCTCCTGCACCCAGGCGACGCCGGCTTGATGTTTGAAGACCTCACGCTAAAAACAGCAGAAGGCATCACGCTGAGTTGCTGGCTGATCAAGGCGCACGAACCCGCGCTGGGAACAATCGTTTACCTTCATGGCGTAAGCGAGTGTATGATCGTCGGGTTGCCTATGACAAAAGCGTTGCATGATCTGGGGTTTAACGTATTTCTCTATGATTCCCGAAGACATGGTGGCAGCGGGGGGCGGTACTGCACGTACGGGTTCTACGAAAAACACGACGTAAGCACAGTCATCAACTATCTCGAACAGCGGAAGGATCTACAGCTTGGCAATATTGGAGTGTTTGGAAGTTCAATGGGGGCAGCCATAGCCATTCAGGCAGCGGCAATAGACAAGCGCATAAGGGCAGTGATTGCCGAAAGCGGATTTGCATCTCTCCGCACCGTATTCGACGACTACCAGAAGCGGATGATTAAGATGCCGTGGCACTATCTCCGCAATCTTGTGATCAAGAGATCGGAACACCTCGCACACTTCAAAGCAAGCGCAGTCTCACCTCTTGAGGCCATTCAGAAAATTCAGGTGCCTGTCTTCATTCTCCACGGCACCGCTGACAACCGCATCAAGTACCAATACTCCGAACTGCTCTACGCCAAAGCTCCATCACCCAAAGAACTGTGGCTCATTCCCGGAGCAAAGCACAACGATATTGCAGAAGTGGGCGGAGACGAATACGCAAGAAGAGTTCTGGGGTTTTTCCAGAAGCACTTGTAGCGCCCTTCTTGACTGTAAGTACGCAACCGAACCTCTACAGCGGTAACCAGTAGCTAACTTTCAACAACAACACATCTTCGTGCGGGAGCGAGAGAGCGTCACCGAGGCGTTGCCCGAATCCGGTCGAGTACTCCCCGCTGTTATCAGACCGCCCCTGTGTCCACACGAAATACAGCGTGCTGCCAGGAAGATACTCCCATCGCAAGAGGACATTTGCGTTGAACGTGATCTCGTTGAAATCCGGATTGATGAACGAGGCGGCCGGTGGAGTGTATGGTGAAAACTCGGTGCTTGTCACAAGCTGTCTATAGTTAACATATCGTCCACGGGCAAGCAAGACTTGTGAGAAGAATTGAAGAGAGAGGTTCCGGGTGAACGTCACAATTCCCCGCACTTCGAGATCGAGTTGGTCAACATCCCTGTCACCGAACACACTGTTCGGCGTACCGGTAACCGATGGATTGCTTCCATAGGGAAAGACCCACGCCTCCTCGCTGCGCGTGCGGGCATAATACGCCAGCGGTGTCAGTTCCATCCACGATACTGGCCTGAATGTTATGCCGACCTGGCCGACGATGCTTCTCTTCCGTATAGCGTCTCGCTCGTAGATTCCAGTGAAGAACAACGAGATATCCTTGCGTGCATCTGTTGTAACCGACAATCGAAAGACATGATCGGCGGGCCGCCTGTAGGTACCTACTATCCCACGCTCTTCATCATCATAGGCCGGATGAGAATATGTGTAGGCAAGCGTACCAAGCCAGAAGTTTGTAAACTCACCGGTGAACTCTGCATTAAGAGCAGAGTGGGTGTTAATTCCATCCCAGTTCCATCTATATTCGGGGTTAAGCGCTGCCGAGTATCGTCTGAATACGCCTTCGGCAAAATTCTCTCTGTAGAGCAACTGCACATATCCACCGTGATCGTGCGGTTGTGCAAAGAAGCCAATGTCATTCGGATCGAAGAAGCGGGTGGCAAAGTCGTACGATGTCGTGTAGAACCAGTGCTCGGCCGCAATTCTTGATAAGAGAAGCCGACCGGTGGTGCCGTTCTGCAGGACTCCAGAGCTTGACGAACGTGCCCCAGCAAAGTAGCCGTCAATTGTGTACGTGCCATCTTCAAGCCGGATATTCCAATCGGCTCCCCCTGAAAACGACGGGGGAAGGTTGTCTCTTGAAACCGTGGTGGCGATTGCTCCAATCCAGGAGTTGCCCTTGAAATCCTGCTTCAGTCTAATCGCGTTGTACAGTCCGCGGGGCTCGGTACGGAGAGTCGATGAGTTGCCCAGGGAGTCGTTGATGATCGCATCCTCCTCGTCGGTCAGCGCGGAAAAGACACCAACGGACAGACCTTCGTTCGACCGGCCCGATAGTTTGGCGGCCGCGAGGATAGTCGTGACCGAGGGGTTCTCCTCAATAGAGCCGCCGGTGGGAGCAGACACCGTATCAGCCCCCGATGGGCGTTTTCCCACGCGCCGCGAAAAGAACAGCGGCATGGATGTATTGTCCACCGCTGCGCCAAAGGTGAAGAGTTGTGATCCTTCAACAAAGAAGGGACGCTTTTCAGGATAGCGGGTTTCAAACACCGTCAGGTTAAGCACCGCCTGGTCAACCTCAACCTGTCCGAAGTCCGGATTCACTGTTGCATCAAGCGTGAAGTTGCGTGTGATCCCATACTTCAGATCGAATCCGGCAAGGAGTTGTTGATCAGACTCCCGACTCCATTCCGAGTTTTCCGCATGGAATGTCGAGGTGGCTGAAACGTATGGAGAAATGCTCAGGTGCAGCGGTGGAGAAATACCCTTGAGTCCCCGCAGATGCCCCCACCGCGAAACCTGCAAGTGCTCGCTGCGAGGAATCATGATCCATTCGTCAGTTTCATGCTTACGGCTGATATAGCGACGAAAGTTGATTCCCCATTCATACTCTTCAGTCATCAGCTTTGCGAACCGCAAAGCGTAATAAGGAATCTCAAACTCTGCCGACCAACCATCAAGATGCTGTGCGGTCTTTACACTCCATACTGCGTCCCAGCTGAGATCGTATACCGCTCCGTCCTGCGAAAGAACTCCATCGCTCTGAACGGCGGAGACGTTTGCGGAAAAGACAAATGCTGTCCGGTGATCGTGGTAGGAATCTATCTGCACGGTGAATCTTTCAGCCTCGGAGCTTCGGTCGCGCCGGATTAACTGCTCAACAAGTTGTCCGGGTTTCGAATCGTAGCAGATCACTCCGACGTAGAGCGCATGATCATCATAGAGTACGCGGACGGACGTCTGTTCCGTGGGGAGCGCGCCTTCGTTGGGATCGAATTGTGTGAAGTCGAGAACTGGAATGGCGTCTTGCCACTGAGGTTCGTCTACCATCCCATCAAGCGTGGGGGGACGGTCGGTTCGCACCGCGGTAATTGTCTTGCTGGATGAGCCGGCAAACCCCCGAGAAGCAATAATGAGGGAAACAAGAATCGAAATCCAAGCTTTCAAGTCGGTCTGGTTGCCTTCGTGAAATACTCTCGATGGAATACAAGATAATTTGTATCTGCCAAACAGTCAATGCGGGGTTGGGGTGGCTGGGCTATTGGGCGGTTGTCGAGAGGGCTACAACGTTTTCGATGTGGTATGTGTGGGGAAACATGTCTACTGGTTGTATGGCTACAATCCGGTACGGCGCATTCGAACAAAGAAGTTTCAAATCCCTCGCCTGTGTTGCCGGATTGCAACTGATATATGCTATACGCTCCGGCTGAAGGGCCGCAATCTCCAACACCGCCTTTTCGTGCATACCACTCCGGGGTGGGTCAATCATCAGCACGGTGGGTTTCGCGTGGTTGGATAACCACGAGGTGTCTCTCGTGAGCTTCTCTTTCAGATCGCCCAGAACAAAGGTACAGTTCGTGGCCTGATTCATCTGGGCGTTCCTTCTGGCATCATCGATGGCTGATTCGACGGACTCAATTCCCACCACCTCTTTTACGTCATCGGCGATGTGGAGTGCGATCGTTCCCGTGCCAGAGTAGAGATCAAACACGATATCGTCCGGCTTGAGGCGGGCTAGCCCGGCCGCAGCATTATACAATCGCTCTGCCTGAAGCGTGTTTGTCTGAAAGAATGAGTTGGCCGAGATGCGGTATGTTCTTCTGCCAATCTTCTCGGTGATGAAGCCGGGACCATGATAGACCTTCTCGTAGTCACCAATGGCAACCTGTGACTTTCGCTCTGTGATGTTGTTGATGATGGTGGTGATAGAAGGAAAGTGCTCTAAGAGAATTGAGCAAAGAGACTTCATAAGCTCGGGGCGCTCTTGCGACGTTACAAGATTCACCATCAACTCGCCCGTGCGCCTGCTTTGGCGAACAACAAGGTTCCGCAGATATCCGGTATGGGTTGCGGTGGAGTAGATCGGCAGATTGCGCTCCAGGGAGAACGAACGAACGGTGTTGACAATCTGGTAGCTTGTTTCTGATTGCAGATGACACTCGTTTATGTCCAGCACCCTGTCGAACCGCTGGGGTATATGCAAGCCAAGTGCAAACCGCTCTGTCTCCGATCTCGTCTCTTGCTTCCCGGTTACCCTGATCAACTCCTCTTTTGTGAGCCACTTCTCGCCAAAGGAGAACTCCATCTTGTTTCGATAGAAGTATTCGTCTGGAGAGCCAAGTGTTGGGTTAACGGTAATGCCCTTGAAGCCGCCGATGCGCTCGAGCGCATCAACCACCTGCTGACGTTTGAACTCCAGTTGTGCCTGGTAGCTGACGTGCTGCCATTTGCATCCTCCGCACACGCCAAAGTACTGGCAGCGCGGTAATGTCCGAAGAGGTGACGGTACAAACACCTCTTTGATTTCCGCTTCGGTAAATTGCTTCTTCGTTTTCGTGATTCGCGCGAGCACACGGTCGCCCGGAACGCCGCCAGCAACGAAGACAACAAGCCCGTCCACCCGGGCAATGCTCTTGCCTTCAGAGGCGAAGCTCTCCACAAAGAGCTCTATTTCATCCCCATATTTCATGCGGTCGGATTCGCTCACAGGTGGGCGCTAGGTATGTGCCTTCTCGTTCCCAAGCTCCTTATCAAACTCGCTGCTGAGTTTCTTCAATTCTCTTGTGAGCTCGTTCCA
>Ga0208980_10001287_pt1 | contig 15139 bp, 15 predicted proteins | sample WetSurMetagenome_3_FD_187993 | JGI IMG/M metagenome (GOLD analysis project Ga0208980, IMG submission 187993) | Wetland microbial communities from Twitchell Island in the Sacramento Delta, sample from surface sediment Aug2011 Site A1 Bulk (version 2) | ecosystem: Environmental > Aquatic > Marine... | reverse complement strand
TGATTCCCAGGAGGGCGGTGCTGGAGGAACCGAGTGAGATGCCGATGGCTTTCCTTGAGTCTGCTCTTGTTTGCCGCAATTCTAGCCGCCTGCAACTCGGATTCGCGGCAACTGAGGGAACGCGCCGAGGAGCGGTGGCGCGAGGGAAATTATGATGATGCTATCCGCCTGAACACGCTGCTGTATGAAAGGGATAAGGATGGAAGGTACGCGCCCGGAGCCCTTTTGAACATCGGCAACATCTACTACCTAAACTTGCGCAATCTAGAGCAAGCTGTTGAAACCTACAAGAAACTCGCCGCGGAGTTTCCGGGCAAGGCCGAAGAATATGAGGCGCGTAAGCAGCTCGCGGAAATCTATGAGTACGAAATCGAGGATTTGAGCCAGGCTCAATCGGAGTATGATAGGATTCTTGAGAATGAGGACCTGGAAAATCGCCCCGAAATCCTCTTCAAACGCGCCAATATTTATTTCAAGCAAGAAGATTATGACCATGCCTGGCGTGAATTGCGCCAGATTGAGGAATCGGGGACCGCGGGAACGCATCTTGCGGATCAGGTGAGCCTGAAACTGGGCAGTATTAGCCAAATCCGCCAGCGTTATGAAGATGCGGCAGCTTACTTCGAAAAAGTTGTTGGATCGCCATGCCAGGAATGCCGCCGCCAGGCGATCTTGAGCCTGACCAAGACCTACGAGGCGCTCTATAGCTTTGATCGCGCCATCGAAACAGTCCAAAAACTGGACCAGTATCCGGAGGATAAGCAGAGAGTAAGCCAGGAGGTCCAACGGCTGACCGCCGAAAAAAACCGGCTCAATGCCGGCGACGCTTCTGACTCAAGCCAAGCGCAACATAAATAAAATCACAGATCCCACAGGCTAAGTATTTGATAAAATGGATCTTGACAGTCGCGCTGGGCAAGAGTAATTTATGCCCTCGTCACCGAAGGAGGTGTTTAGTTTGGCGGAAGTGGTTCTCAATGAGGGTGAATCCCTTGAAAGCGCTTTAAGGCGATTTAAGCGCAAGGTCCAGCAGGAAGACATCATCAAGGATGTAAAAAAACATTCCTTCTACCTGAAGCCTGGCGAAAAGAAACGAATCAAGCAAGCTCTGGCTCGCAAGCGATTGCGCAAGAAGATGCGTAACCTGCGCGGCTAACACTCTGATGCGCGCTGAGCGCTTAGTGAGATGAAAGCTATCAGCTCCGCTCACCCCCTGTTTCCATGAATCAGGCTGGGGAAAGCTGGAGTATGATAGCTTTTGTCATTTCAGCCCGTTTTTCAACCAGGAAAAGCTGTGCGTGCCGTAGATATCCTCAAGAAGAAACGCGATGGTGGCGAGTTGACCGATGAGGAACTCGCCTTTCTAATCCGGAACTATACCGCCGGCCAAATCCCGGACTATCAAATATCCGCTTTCCTGATGGCTGTTTTTTTTCGCGGAATGAGTGAAAGCGAAATGTCGGCCATGACCCGGGAAATGCGGCGCTCGGGCTCTGAATTTGACCTTTCCGCCATCCCTGGCCGCAAGGTTGACAAGCATTCCACCGGAGGAGTGGGGGATAAAACCTCTCTGATCATTGCGCCTGTCCTTGCGGCTGCAGGCGTGATCGTTCCAATGATTTCCGGAAGAGCCCTGGCCCATACCGGCGGCACTCTGGATAAGCTTGAATCCATTCCGGGATTCAACGTAAGGCTCGGTGCCCGGAAATTCCACGAGATACTGTCCCGGGTCGGAGCGTGCCTCATCGGCCAAACGGAAGACATTGTTCCCGCTGATCGCAAGCTCTATGCTCTGCGAGACGTAACCGCGACTGTGGAAAGTCATCCCCTGATCGCTGCCAGCATAATGAGCAAGAAACTGGCGGAGGGAATTGACGGCCTGGTCCTTGACGTCAAAACGGGGAACGGCGCTTTCATGAAGCGTCAGGAGAATGCCGAAAGGCTGGCCCAGGCGATGGTGGGGATTGGGAAAGCCAGCGGCAAAAGGGTTGTCGCCCTTGTTACTGATATGAACCAGCCTCTGGGGGAATGGGTCGGGAATTCGCTTGAAGTCATCGAGTGCCTCAACGTGCTTAAAGGGGGCGGGCCCGGAGATCTGACCTTGCTATGCGAGGAACTCTCAGTGTATTGCCTGATCCTCGGCGAACGGGCCTCGGGATTGGAAGAGGCCAGGAGGCTTTATCAAAAGGTGATTGCCTCTGGGGCGGGGTTGGACAAATTCAGAGAAATTGTCCACGCGCAAGGAGGGAATCCCGCATTCTTAGAGGACACGTCGCTTCTTCCGCATGCGCGTTATAACGCTCCGGTGACTGTTGCTGAATCCGGATACATCAAAGGAATCGATACGGAAAAGGTTGGCATTGCGATGTGCGTTCTGGGAGCAGGACGAGAAACCGTAGATTCAATCATTGATCCTGCGGTGGGCATGCAGGCACACAAAAAGCTGGGCGATTTTGCGGATGCGGGAGAGCCCCTCTGCACCGTCTACTATAACGACGATGCTCGCGCTCAGGCAGCCCTCAACCTGTTGCGTGAATCCTACACCCTCTCTCCAAACCGTGAAGAGCCGCCCATGCTCATCAAAAAAGTTATTTCTTAAGTGAAAGCGACGGGGCGCGCTCGCGCTTGAAGCGTTTCCCAGGTTGCGGTTGTCGTATGTATTACAAAATACAGGACACGGTTAAGGCCATTTCCGCACGGTGCCCGCGGCGCGCCAGGATCGGACTGATTCTCGGATCCGGACTGGGTTCCTTTGTCGATGCCCTCGAGAATCCCACAGTGATTCCTTTTGGAGACCTTCCACATTTCTCTGGATCAACGACACCCGGGCATTCGGGCAATCTTGTGCTGGGAGAACTGGCGGGCATCTCGTTGGCAGTGCTGCAAGGGCGTGTTCACTTCTATGAGGGCTATTCGTTGGCAGAAGTGGTATATCCCGTGCGCGTTTTGCGATACCTGGGCGTGAAGCAACTCATCGTTACCAATGCAGCAGGAGCCGTCAACGTTGGATTCCACCCGGGCGACTTGATGCTGATTACGGATCACATCAATCTGATGGGAGGGAATCCGCTCATAGGGCGCAATGTTGAGGAATTGGGGCCACGATTTCCGGATATGAGCGAGGCCTACGACGCTGCGATGAGGGAAATTACATTGGAAATTGCGGCGCAGGACAGCATAGATCTTCAACAGGGAATCTATATTGGTCTTTCCGGGCCAAGCTATGAAACCCCCGCTGAAATCCGCATGTGCCGTGCCCTGGGCGCCGATGCGGTCGGCATGTCCACTGTTCCGGAGGTTATTGCGGCCAACCACATGGGGCTGCGCGTAATGGGCATCTCCTGCATTACGAATATGGCGGCCGGCATAGCGTCGCAGAAGCTTTCTCATCAAGAGGCGCTTGCAATTGCGGCGGGGGCAAATACCAGGCTTGTGAAGCTCTTGCGGCGGATAGTTCAAAGGCTTGACACAGCGAAGGAATGAGGGGAGCAAAGGCGGAATGAAGCTGGCAGATCTGGTTAGCGAAGCAAAACAGGCACGAATGAACGCGCGGGCGCCATACTCCGGTTTCAAGGTGGGTGCGGCCCTGGAAACGCGCGCTGGGAAAATATTCACGGGATGCAACGTGGAGAATTCTTCTTACGGGCTCACGGTATGTGCAGAGCGGGTCGCCATTTGGAAGGCCATATCGGAAGGGGAATCGAATTTCCGGCGCATTCTGATACTGTCCGACAGCGAACAGCCGGCGCCACCCTGCGGCGCCTGCCGGCAAATTATCTGGGAGTATTGCGGCGATATAGAAGTTATCCTCGCCAATTTGAAAGGATGCAGGACACGGCATCGCATGAAACAGCTTCTTCCGCTGGCTTTTGACAAAAGTTGTCTGGAGTAGTATTTCTCTTAAATTTTTGCTGTGGTGGGCGCGTGTGATGAATCGATTCCGGCGCGTTGTAATTGTGGTTCTTGATAGTGCGGGAATTGGTGCGCTGCCAGACGCAGCCCTTTGGGGTGATAGCGGGACGGATACGATCGGCCACGTGCTTGCTGCCGAAAATCCAAGCCTGCCAAATCTGCAGAGACTCGGGCTGGCGAACATCCGGCCTTTTCCGAACCTTGCCCCAGTGGAAAAACCTGAGGGGGCTTATGGCAGGGCCGCCATTCTTTCACGCGGCAAAGATACAACCGTAGGGCACTGGGAAATTGCAGGCATCATAACTCAGACACCATTTCCCACATATCCTGATGGCTTCCCCGATCGAATCCTGGTTCCATTTAAAAAAGCAATCAAACGCGACATTCTGGGCAACGTACCCGCCTCCGGCACTCAGATTATCCAGGAGCTTGGGGAGGAACATATCCGCACCGGGAAACCGATTGTTTATACATCCGCGGATTCTGTGTTCCAGATTGCCGCCCACGAGGAAGTAATCCCGCCAGCTGAACTCTACCGCATGTGCGAGGAGGCCCGCATCATTTTGACTGGAGACGATTGCGTGGCCCGTGTCATTGCCCGCCCCTTTGTCGGCACTCCCGGAAACTTTCAGCGCACCGCCAATCGCAAGGATTTTGCGATCCAGCCTCCCGGTCCAACACTGTTGGACGAGCTAATGGCACGGGGGCTTGCTACCATCGGAATCGGAAAAATCGCCTCCATTTTCGACTATCGCGGCATATCCCAAAACCTGTCGGCTCACAGCAATGCGGAGACAGTAGATCAGACTGTTGCAGCCCTTGCGTATGCTTCAGAGGGATTGATTTTTTCCAATCTGGTCGATTTTGACATGCTTTGGGGTCATCGCAGGGATAGCAAAGGCTATGCACAGGGGCTGGCGGAGTTTGATCGAAGGCTTCCAGAGCTCCAGGAAGCTCTGGGCAGTGAAGATTGCCTGATCATTTGTGCCGATCATGGCAATGATCCGAAGGCGCATGGCTCGGATCACACGCGTGAATATGTGCCTGTGCTTGTCTATGGCAAGGAGTTGCAGGGCGGGGTCAACCTCGGCACGAGAGTTTCTTTATCCGATATAGGCCAGACAGCTGCCGAAAATTTTGGATTTTGTCTTTCCAACGGCAAGTCGTTTCTTCATCTTTTGCAGTAACTTCCATCCTTACCCGAAATTTTCAGGATGCAAATATCCGGCAGATTTCGATAACGCTGGCCAAAGTCCAGGCCGTAGCCCACGACAAACTGATCCGGTATTTCAAATCCAACATAATCCGCATTTACATCGACTTTCCGGCGCGAGGGCTTATTAAGCAGAGTAACGACTCTTAATGAGCTGGGGCCTCGCGACTGAAGATTTTGGATCAAATAGTTTATCGTCAGGCCAGTATCGAGAATGTCCTCCACAAGGAGAACATCCTTTCCTTCAAGGCTCTCATCCAGATCTTTCAGAATGCGGACCTCGCCGCTGCTCTGGGTCGAAACACCATAGCTTTCGACGGCAATAAAATCGATGGTGACGCCGAGATCGATCGAGCGGATCAGATCAGCGTGGAAGATGGACGCTCCTTTTAAAATGGCGATCAAATGAAGGGTTTTGCCTCTATAGTCTGCGGTGATTTGCGTCCCCAACTCCCCGACGCGCTTTTGAATTATTGCCGATTCCAGCAGAACCGGTCCAACCGTTTCGTGCAGATGCTTAAACCAGTGTGTATGCACAGGCCCGCTCCCCAAACAAAGAGTTGTCGAGTTGTTTCATTACCACCGCCCGGCAATAAAAGCAACCGCATACCGCCGCAACCCCCTCTTGCCTCAATCACGCCTCGGGCTTTAAATGCTGGCTTGATAGAAGAGGCGTCAATGGGCTACAGTTTCAGTCTGATATGAAAGGCCGGCCTCAGATGGCAACTTGTATGCGAAGGAAGGCGGTTGGTGTAAGAGTCGGATCGGTTCTGATTGGAAGCGATGCCCCAATCGCAGTGCAATCGATGACGAACACGAATACATCTGACGCCGTCACCACCGCAAACCAGATAGCTGCGCTTGCGGCAGCGGGTTCGGAGTTGGTGCGCATCACGGTAAACAGCCCTGAGGCGGCGCAAGCGGTCCCCGAGATCGCCAGGCGCGTAGCGGATCAAGGCGTTCATGTGCCGATCATTGGAGACTTCCACTTCAACGGGCACATCCTGCTTTCCAGGTATCCGGAATGCGCCCGAACCCTGGCCAAGTACCGCATCAATCCCGGAAATGTCGGTGTCGGGAAGCGCCGCGACGAAAATTTCCGAAAAATGATAGAGGTGGCCGTCGAGAATGATAAAGCCGTGCGTATTGGCGTAAATTGGGGCTCACTGGATCCGATGCTCATGGCGCGCCTCATGGACGAGAACACCAAACGCAGCGATCCAAGGGACACCCGGGCGGTGATGATCGAGGCTATGAAGCTGAGCGCCCTTGACTCCGCGCGCATGGCCGAAGAATGCGGGCTTGCGCACAACCGCATCATCCTCAGCGCAAAACTGTCAGGCGTGCAGGATTTGATCGATGTCTACCGCTCCATCGCTGCGGAATGTGAATATCCGCTGCATCTCGGCCTGACTGAGGCGGGGATGGGGACAAAGGGAATTGTCGCCTCCGCGGTTTCCATGGCAATCCTTCTGCAGGAGGGGATCGGCGACACGATCCGGGTTTCTCTGACCCCTTCTCCCAATGGCGACCGCGGCGAGGAGGTGCGGGTCGCGCAGCAGATACTGCAGTCTCTGGAAATCCGGAGTTTTACGCCGCAGGTATCGGCCTGTCCCGGATGCGGACGCACTACTTCGATCCTGTTTCAGGAAATGGCTGATCAGATTGAAAAATATATTCGCGAGCAAATGCCTCGTTGGAAGGGCAAATATCCGGGAGTTGAAGAGCTGAAAGTCGCTGTGATGGGCTGTGTGGTAAACGGGCCGGGCGAATCCAAGCATGCCGACATAGGAATTTCGCTGCCGGGCACAGGCGAGGAGCCCAAGGTCCCCATATATATGGATGGGCATTTGGTGACGACCTTGCGTGGCAGCTCCGTCGTATCCGATTTCATCTCCATTCTGGACAAATACGTCGAATCACACTACGCTGTTTCGCCTGGATCATCGAACTGATTTATCTCAATGGGAAGATACGAAAATGCTAAAAACGCACAACTGCGGTGAGTTGCGATTATCACACGTGGGTCAGACGGTTAAACTGGCTGGCTGGCTGCACAGAAGACGCAATCTTGGAGGCCTGATTTTTCTGGATTTGCGGGATCGTTCCGGCTTGGCTCAAGTTACTGTGGACCCAGGTGTTGTTGAAGCATATGCGACGGCCGATCGCGCACGAGGAGAATTTGTCATAAGAGTGTGCGGAAAGGTTCAACCCCGCCCTGAAGGCGCCAAGAATCCTAACCTGGCGAGCGGCGAAGTCGAAGTTATGGCAGAGTCAATCGAAATCCTCAACCCATCCAAAACTCTGCCGATGCCGATTGATGATGACGGATATAGGACCGATGAAAGCATGCGACTGAAGTATCGCTATCTGGACCTGCGGCGGGAGCGAATGCAGAAAAACATTATCCTGCGCCACAGGACAATAAAATTCATCCGCGACTACCTGGACAAGCAAGGGTTTCTGGAAATAGAGACTCCCATGATGATCAAATCGACGCCTGAAGGCGCTCGCGACTATGTTGTTCCCAGCCGGGTTCAGCCGGGAAAATTTTACGCCCTGCCGCAAAGCCCGCAGCAATTGAAGCAGCTCCTCATGGTCGCCGGATTTGAAAAATATTTCCAAATTGCCCGCTGTATGAGGGATGAGGACCTGCGTGGCGACCGGCAGCCTGAGTTTACACAGTTAGACCTTGAGATGTCCTTCGTCGAACGGGATGATGTATTGGCCGTGGTTGAAGGTCTCGTTACTGAATTGGTGCCCGCTGTGGTTCCGCACAAGAGAATCATAAAGCCTCTGCCCAGGTTCAGCTATCAGGAGGCTATGAATCGCTTCGGAAGCGATAAGCCCGATCTGCGGTTTGGCATGGAATTGGTGGATCTTTCCGAGGCTCTCAGAAATACCAATTTCAAAATAATCGGCGATGTGTTGCGTGGCAATGGGGTCGTCAAAGGCATTCTGGCATCTGGTTGTGCGTCTTACTCCCGCAAAGAAGTGGACATGCTTGCAGAACTGGTCAAACCTGCGGGTGCAAAGGGACTGGTAACGCTGGCCTGGACCGGAGAGGGTGTGAAAGGGAGCGTGGCGAAATCCTTGAATCCTGCCGAAATCGCCGAGATTTCGCGAATCATGAGCGCCAAAGAAGGAGACTTGGCCTGCATCGTTGCTGACCAACCCGCCATCGTCAACAAGGCGCTAGGAGGTCTCCGCCTCGAGTTTCGCGACCGGCTGAAATTGGTCCCGCCGGATCTGCTCGCCTTTGCCTGGATTGTGGATTTCCCCATGTTTGAATGGGATGAGGAAGAGAAGCGATGGAGTTTTACGCACCATCCCTTCACGATGCCCAAGGAAGAACATCTCGATCAAATGGAATCCGACCCGGGGTCGGTCATGAGCGACGCTTACGATCTCGTATGCAATGGGTACGAGTTGTCGAGTGGGAGCATCAGAATTCACAACCGGGATGTGCAGGCCAAGATCTTCAGGAGACTTGGATACAGCGACGAAGAGGCCAATCGTCGCTTTGGGCACATGCTGGAGGCTTTTGAATATGGTGCGCCGCCCCACGGCGGAATGGCGCCCGGGATCGACAGGCTGGTCATGTTGCTGGGGGATGAGCCCAATATCCGCGAGGTGATCGCTTTCCCCAAGACGGCGAGCGCCACGGACTTGATGTTCGATGCTCCTTCTGAGCTGGAAGCCAAGCATCTGCGCGAGCTGCATTTGAAGATCACGGATTAGCCCAGCCCAGGAAATTACCGGACTCGCAGCACCTCGATCTTCTTGCTGGGAACACTGATCTCTTGCAGGATCCCCTTGCGATCCACCCAAAGATATACTTGCACCGATCCCGAGTCTACCAATATGCGGCGAGTCTCCATTCTCTTGCCCATAATGGAGAGAGTTTCACTGCCCATGTCCGTGAGTGTTACCTGGCCATTTTCCTGCTCCTGGGGAATTACAACCTCATATTGCTTCGCTTTTTCCCGATCGCCGCGGTCGAACAGGCGGGTGAGGAAAATAAAATGATGGAAAATGTTGGCATCCAGCAGCGTAAATTCCTCGCCCAGAAGCAGACCACTTCTTTGCCCTGTCCCGCTCCCGGAGAGGTCGAACATGACCTGGTGAGAGCTGAACTCTGCATGTATCTGCCCCTTTTTCCCATCAACATCGCTATTTAGCTGGTAGTCTTTGGGCACATAGTTCAAACCCATTTCCAGTTTCGATTCAATTTTAACTTTTTGGTTTCGATTTGCAGGATTGCGGAACTCCAGCACCGATGTGCTGCTGGTAGTGTCGCCCGAGCTCGCTATCACAAATTTCTCGCTTCCGACTTCGCTGCCGCCAGCAACAATTTTGAACTCTCCCTCTTCCTGGACGGCTTTTGGTTCCTGGGCATCAAATGACGGCGTCCCGACAAGCGGAAAGAGGATGACCCAGGCGGCCACAAATGAGCTCAGGCGAACGCGAATCCGCATCATTCGCGTTCGCCATGTTTTTTTATCAGTTTTCATTTTAGACCCTGCTGCCAACGTCGGTCTCTCACAGAGAGTTGAACCGGGCGCGTGGGAGGAATTCTCCGCCGCCCGGACGACCCATTACCTTGCCCTCGCGGGCAATCACCCTGCCTCGCTGGATCACCAGCCAGGGTGCCCCCCGTACTTTCATCCCCTCATATGGAGTGTAATCCGCTCTCGACAAACCGATGGATTTCGAAAGGGTCTGCTCAGCCCTGGGGTCAAATATGATCATGTCGGCATCACTACCCACTGCAATTGTACCTTTTCGCGGGAACATGCCAAAGAGTTTGGCAGGAGTGGCGCATGCGAGATCGACCAGTCGATGGATTGAGATCTTTCCGGAGTGAACGCCCGCTGAGCACAGGATGGACACCCTTTCCTGGATGCCTGGAAAACCTCGCGGTGCCTGCGAAAAGTCATCATTCCCCAGATCCTTCTGTCCAAAGTAATTAAAAGCCGTGTGGTCGCTGCCTACAACATGGATATCGTTTGTGTTGAGCGCTTTCCACAGGACATCCGCGTGCCAGGATGCGCGCAAGGGAGGGTTGCAGAGGTATTTGATCCCCTCTGTCTCCTCATACCGTTCGCTTCCAAGGACGAGATAATGCGAACAGGTTTCAGCATAGACTGCCTGTCCACGGTCGCGGGCCACTTTTACCTTTTCAATCGCGTGGGCGGAAGAGATATTTGTAAGATACACTGGCGCTTTTGCCAGATCGGCCAGAGAGATGATGCGGGCTGCTGCCTCGGCCTCCAGCTCCGGCGGATGCATAATTGACAGGTATTTCGTCTGAGTTTTGCCTTCAGCTTGAAGGCGGCGTAATAGCAGGCCGATGACTTCACTGTTTTCAGCGGCGATGCAGACAAGCGCTCCATAACCGCTCGCCCGCTGGAGGAACTCCAACAGGATCGCGTCTCCTATATGCTGAGACGTTGAGCCATCAAGAGAAATTTTGAAGCTCGTAACGCCGGCATCGACTATTGAAGGGATCTGACTCAGAATATCTTCGTTCAACTCCGAAAGCGCGATGTGGCATCCATAGTCGATAATGGATCTGGAGCCGGCGCGTGTCTTCCAATCCTCCAGCGTTTGAGCCAGGCTGGCGCCGGGCAGCTGGTCCGCGTAATCTACGACGGTCGTAGTCCCCCCCGCTGCGGCAGCGGCGGTGCCTGTCTCAAAATCATCAACTGTTGTCATTCCGTCATACTTCCCATCCAGGTGGGTATGCGCATCAATTGCGCCCGGCAATATCCATTTGTCTGCGGCATCTATAATCTCGCTCGCTATCTTGGAAATCTCTCTGCCGATTTCCGAAATAATGCCGCTTTTCACCAAAACATCGGCCTTGTAAATATCTGTGGCTGTAATGATGGTTCCATTTTTGATCAAGGTCGTCATAGGATCTCCAACTTAACTCGCAGAAGGTTCATAGCTATATTTGTCAATGGACGTTGAAATCAAAGCTGATCGCATCGGCCCCCAGAAGGGGCGGCCCGATTGCCCTAATCAAAGACCACGGTCTGAAGGGTGGTGATCTCGATAGTCTTGCCGCAACGGGGGTTTTTGCAGCGCAGCTTGTCATCCAGCCGCACCCTATAGCTGCGAGCTTTTGCAAAACGGGCACGATCCCGTTCATCCGCGCGCGCAGGGAGAGATGCTTTTTTTGATCGTCGACGCCAGCGCACCTGGTACTCCAAAGTTGTACGGCATTTGGGGCAGCTGATTGTGGCAGGCACGATTTCATCTTTCTCGTCAAAAAAGTCCTGCTCTTCCATGTGTAAATCCCCCTCTCTCCCGGTACTGCCCGGAAATACAGATCCAAATCCAAATTACGCCGCGTCGCACAGCCTGGTGCGGCTTTTTTTATTATATGTTGTAAAGCTGACCACTACACGAAAAACTTGATGTAGAATTGGGGTATATGGGTTTAATTCAAAATCTGTTCTCCGGAAAATCCGGACCCTCTGATCACCAGATACGCCGCGCCATCAAACAGGCCACTCAGCCGCATGGAGACGCGAGCACACGCCTCTCGGCAATGGAGCGGCTCTCAAATTGGCGAACAACCGAATCGGCGGCAGCCCTTTTGCGCAGATTTACGATCCAGGTTCCGCAAGCCAGCATGGACCAGGATGAAAAACAATATGCCGTGCGCTTGCTGGTGCAGATGGGGACCGTTGCAGTAGAGCCTATCATTCGTTTTCTGAAGACCGAGCCGGAGGTCACCTGGCCCGTCAGGGCGCTGAGAGACATTCTGCCTCCCGAGGAATTCCGTTCACGCCTGAAAGATCTTCTTGCTGAAATGGCGAATGTTTACACTCGGTGGCCGGAGGCCAAGGTAGTTATTATTCAACACCTCTCCCACGAAGGTTTCTCATCGCTGCGCCCGATCGTCCTGCAATATCTCCAGGATGAGGACGATGATGTTTGCATTGCGGCCGTCGATTATATCGCCCGCAATGGCGATGAGGAAATTCGGGAGAAACTGCTCGAGACCTTTCTCTCCTATGAATCACGTCCGCGCGTGCGCGGACGCATTCTTGACATCCTCTGTGAATTGGAATGGCCGGTGAAAGGATATCGGAAAAAGGTGGAAGAGGCGATTGCCGAGCCTTTCTATCTGACCTCCAAAGGGACAATCAAGCGCCGTACCGCGGCAGGAGTCTATTGATCGGTTTGCTTCCCCGGAAATCTGCCTTGCGCGAACAGCGAATTGTGGGGTTCGGCCGATCAGTGCGCTCCCAGGAATGATTCCAAAATCTGATTAAAGGTTTGCGGTTTTTCGAAAAAGAGGGCGTGACCCGCGTCCGGCACCACTTCAAGCTTGGATTTAGGCGTCCTGGATTGCATATACTCACCCAGAATGCGGTTCTCCTGGGGCACGACAATGAGCGTTGGAACGTACACGCTTTCCAATGCGATACGCCGATCGCCGGTGAAAAGGTCAAAGAAAAGAGCGCACGCAGTACCGAACGGCATCTTCATGCAGCTTTCAATAATCTCCCTGTACTCAATTTCCGATTGGCGCGTTTTGAACATGCTGCTCACAAATTTTTCCACGGCTTTGGCACGATTTTCCTGATGGGCCAGGATGAAATCTCTGGCCTCCTGCATCGTCCACCCTCCAGGATAATCTCCAGTTTTGTATCCCATCGGTTGGCCGTCGACGAATACCAGATTTTCCGGACGAATGGATTCAGGACTGGTGATGTACTCGAGCAAAACCGTCACTCCGGCCGACCAGCCCACAAGCGATGCGTGCTCGAGCCCCAGCGTCTTAAGGAAAGCGTGCAGATCGGCGGCCTGCTGCCGGTACGTATTCCCCTCTTTGGTTTGTGTGGTTTTCCCCTGACTCCTGGGATCAAAAGCGATCACGCGAAAACCCCGGGCGGAGAAGTAAGGCAGCTGTTCTTTCCAAATCTCGGCAGCCATCATCCAGCCGGGTATAAAGACAATGGATCGTTCGCCGGAGCCCATTTCAATGTAGTGAACTTTGATATCTCCAACCTCAACGTTTTGATCCTTCCAGAGACCCTTCTCTTTAGCCGCAAGAGATGCGGAAAGAAACAAAAACACAATCCCGGATATTTGAAGTGTTTTAGATAAACTCATCATAAAACCTCACTGTCTTTCCAAGCCCTTGCGATGGCGACTGCAGCCGATTCATCCATTATCTAAATTTGCCACAAAGCGGGGGACTTCTGCCATTTATTTTGCGTTTATTCGTTACTGGATATGTTCAGCTGCGGATGTAGAATTAGGTGACGCGCATTTACTTGGTCAGAAATGAGGCTGCATGCGGAAGAGCGGAATATTGCTACACCCAACCTCCTTACCGGGTAAATACGGAATCGGAGACATGGGAAAGAGCGCTTATCAGTTCGCCGATTTTCTGTGTGAAAGCGGACAGAGGATCTGGCAGGTCCTGCCCTTGGGTCCGGCCGGTTACGGAGACTCCCCTTATCAAAGTTACTCAAGCATGGCGGGAAACCCTCTGCTCATAAGCCTTGACATGCTGCTCGATCAGGAATACCTGACTCCGGCGGACCTCGAGGATGTACCTCCTTTTCCGGCATCCTATGTGGATTTTGGAGCCGTAATTCTTTATAAAAAAAGGTTGCTGAAGAAAGCGGCCCGCAATTTTTTTGCGCGAGCTTCCGAAGCCCGCCTGGCGGAGTTCGGATCTTTTTGCTTCGAGATGAAATCGTGGCTGGACAATTTTGCTGCATTTGCTGTTCTCAAGGAGGCAAACGGCGGTATTTCATGGACGAAATGGAAAAAGCGGTCCAACCCTGATCCCAGGCATTGCAGGGACCAGAAGTTCATCCAGTTCGAATTCTTCCGGCAATGGGAAGCTTTGAAGAAATATTGCGGCGATCACGGGATTAAGATTCTCGGGGACATGCCGATTTTTGTTTCCCACGACAGCGCCGATGTTTGGGGAAATCCCGAGTTGTTTGATCTCGATGAACACGGGCAGGCAAAGACGATTGCCGGAGTGCCCCCGGATTACTTCAGCAAAACCGGCCAATGCTGGGGGAATCCGTTGTATCGCTGGGAGATAATTGCTCAAACCGGGTATAGCTGGTGGATTGAAAGGGCGCGCGTTGCCCTGACCCTGGTTGATCTTGTGCGGCTGGATCATTTTCGCGGATTTGAAAAATATTATGAGATCCCGGGAGGATCCACCACCGCAGTCCGCGGCCGTTGGGTGGAAGGCCCGGGAGACCGTTTTTTCTCGGCGCTTGAAAAAGCTCTCGGCAAACTGCCCTTTATTGCTGAGGATCTTGGTTACATTACACCCGAGGTGCATGCCTTGCGGGACCGGTGGGGATTTCCAGGCATGCGCATTCTGCAATTTGCTTTTGGGGACGATTCGCCATCCCATCCGTTCAAGCCATATAACTTCGTCCGCAAAACCGTGGTCTACACGGGCACCCACGATAATGACACAACCGTTGGATGGTTCAATAACACCAAAGCGGGTGAAGTCGTTTTGAGCAAAGAACAAATCCGACTGGAACGCGAAAACGCGCTGAAGTACCTAAACACCGATGGGAAGGAAATCCATTGGGATTTTATTCGCCTTGCCGCTTCTTCAGTGGCTGATACTGCGATCTTTCCTTTGCAGGACGCACTGGGACTTGGGTCGGAGGCGCGTATGAACCGGCCGGCAACGACAGAAAACAATTGGCGCTGGAGATTTGAAGAGGGGCAACTGAACTCGGGGCTGGCTCACAAGCTGAGGAAAATCTCAAAAATATACGGCAGGTGCTGAAGAGGAGGCGAATGCGTGTACTAAGGCACTAATTGCTTCGCGGCAGTGCTGGAGCAAGTATATGAAAATACAAGCGATCGTGAAATCAATAGCGATAACCAATTAATGACTCAGTACACTAGTGGCCTGTAACATAAGGTTTGCTAGTGCTTAAAAGCCAGAACAAGGCCAAAACACAGTCAATGAGTTTACAGACAACTAGCGATTCATTTGTT
>Ga0208980_10001286_pt1 | contig 15139 bp, 13 predicted proteins | sample WetSurMetagenome_3_FD_187993 | JGI IMG/M metagenome (GOLD analysis project Ga0208980, IMG submission 187993) | Wetland microbial communities from Twitchell Island in the Sacramento Delta, sample from surface sediment Aug2011 Site A1 Bulk (version 2) | ecosystem: Environmental > Aquatic > Marine... | reverse complement strand
GGGCCAGCAAGGGGACAAGCCGCGGGACAAAGAGGGTCAGAAGAAGGATCAGCAGAAAACCGAGGAGGGCCAGCAAGGGGACAAGCCGCGGGACAAGGAGGGAGGTAAGGACCAGGAGCGCAAAGACGCCAAGCAGGGCCAGGACCTCAAGGCCAAAGACAAGGCCGAGGGCGGCGACAAAGACGAGGGCGAGGTGGGCAAGCGCCCCGACGAGCGCCAACGCGAGCAACCCACCGAGGGCGAGCGCCCCAAGGACCAGACCGACAGCCGCGGTGACAAGGACAAGGCCCCGCGGGATCAAGCCACCGCGGGCGGTACGCGCGACTCCGCCGCCGACCGACCGCCCCGGGAGGTGCCGCCCGAGGGTGGACGGGCCGATGCCATTGATCAGTTCGATCAGCTCGGCCAACAGCCCCAGTCGGCGGCCGATCAGGAGCCCGGCACGGCCCCCGCGTTCGGTGGCATACCCATGCCCGGCGCTGGTATGGCCATCCTGGAGCAACGACTCCAGCATGTGGAGGGAGACCCAGGGTTCCTCATGCGCAACCAGTTCCTGTTGGAGGAGACGGCGTACATGCGTAGCTCGGGTGGGCCAGTCGCCGAGAGCCGACCGTGGTAACCCTCGCCAGGGCGGGTGGTGGATCTCGGCCGATACCCTGGCTGCTGGCCGGCCTCTCCGGCCTCTGGGGTCTGTTTGGCATTGCCTGTGAAGCGGCCAACTATCCCGGGGTCTATGGCCCGCAGCCGCCGATGGGATGGCAGTATCGTCCCCCTGATCCCAATGCTCCCCGTGGCAGCGCCCCCGCCGCCCAGCCGAGCTGGGGGGAACCCGCCCCCAACCCCTGGGGTGCCTATCCGGGTGCCCAGCCCGGCTGGGGGAATCAGCCCTATTCGGGCTACAGCAACCAACGTCCGGCCACCCCGGTGGTGGAGTCGCCTCGCCTCGAGGCGGAGATCAATAACACCCAGCCCTACGTGCAGGAGAATCTGCTACTCACCCTGCGCGTCATCAGCTCGGCCAACGTGGAGACCGCTACCCCCGAGCTCCCGGCCAGCAACGACCTGCTGTTTCAGGCGCTACGCGGACCCACAGCGCACTCGCGCAGCGGCTCCCAGGGCCGGATGGAGACCATCAACGAGTTCCTTTACGCCGTCACCCCCCTGCGCCCGGGACAGGTGGAGGTGCCGCCGATCCGGGTAACCGGCACCCAGACCGCGGGCGGTTACGGGAACAAGGCGGCGTACGACGTGAGCACGCCGAACCGCCTGCCCATGCAGGTACGGCCCGCCATGCCCTCGGTCCAACCCTGGCTACCACTGGAGCAGCTCACCCTCAAGGCCAACTTCGACCGTCCCGAGAAGGCGGAAGAAGGCCAACCCGTCACCCTGGTGCTGGAGCTCGATGCCGTCGGCGGGACGGGCACCCAGTTGCCAAGCCTGGAGCCGCAACTGCAGGCGGGTGATTTCCGTGTCTACCGCGAGCAGACTCTGACCGACACCAAGCTGACGGCAGACGGCACCCATCTGACGGGCACACGGACCGAGTTCTTCACCCTGGTACCGCGCTCGGGCGGCCAGATGCGCCTGCCGGAGATCCGCGTTGGCTGGTGGAATGTCAAGACCGGGGCCAAAGAATACGCCGGTCTACCCATCAAGACGCTGCAGGTCGCCGGGGAGCCCAGTGCCTTTGGCCTGCGCAGCGGCTCCACGCTCATCCCGGCGGGTGCAGAAGGCTTCTGGCTACCCATCGCGGGCCTGGTCCTGCTGGTCAGCGGTTATTGGATCGGCGTTTGGTACAAGGGCCGGCGCATCGCCGGGAGGGAACCGATCCCCCCCGTCCTGCGGGAGCACTGGAGTGGCGCCCTCGCGGCCCTAAATCGGAGCACCGGCGCCGCACTTGGGCGGCTTGATCCAAGTCGCTGGTGGCCATCCTTGGGACAACGGCTGGGGGCGATGTTGCCCGCCTCGCTCCGGTTCTGGATGTGCGTGCGCCGCCTCGATGGGGAACCGGAGCCCGCGGCCTGGAGCGGCAAGCTGCAGCGCCTCACCTGCCATAATCCCTCCGATTCCGAGCGCGCCTCCCTGCCGGCGATATCCGAGCAGATCCGCCGCATCTACCCCTCGGTAAACCCGGAGAAGCTGGGCACCCTGATGCAACAGCTCGAGGGGACACTCTATGGGCAGAAGAGCCTGGACTTCCCGCGCTGGAAGCAGGAGTTTCGCCAGCAGATCCGACCGCGGCCGGTCTCCTCCGGGTGGTTCCGCCTCAGCCGCTGGTACCGCCGCGAACGCCTGCCGGCGCTAAATCCCCGCGCAGGGTGAGGTGCCGTAGTAGATTCGGCAGTTTCAGTTTTCATGCCCCTTCGACCAGGCTCGGGATAGCCCTGGATGTGGCGGAAGCAGAAAGGAGACCTACGCCGGGGGCGTAGCCTGGTCGTAGTCCGTCTTGGAGCCGGTGATGTCCCAGGCGAAGGTACAGTCGAGGTGGGCGAGCACCCGCACCAGGCCGCGCTCCCCCTCCTCCAGCATCACCGACAAGGGGGTGCGCTTGCCAAACTGGCGGTTGCCCTTGCGCACCCAGAGGGTGCGCATCTCCGGATTGCGCGGAAAGTAGGTGTGCAGCGCATCCTCGATGCGCACCAGATAACCGACCCGGCGCATCACCTGGGGCTCATCGGGCAGGGGCTCCCCCTCACCGGCGATCCCCATGGCAGGCATGCCGACGGCCGCCGGCAGATCCAAAATACGATGCATGTCGGGCGCTCGCATGCCCCAGTCCGTGAGGAGGCTGATCACGCGCCGCGTCAGCGAGCCCCGCTCTTCCAAAGTCAAGTTCTCCATAGCCCCCTCAGTGTGACCGCAGCAGACGCCGGCGACGCCTCGATCGTTCAGAGGTGAGGTCACAGAGCCCTTTCTCCAAGGGTACTGGAGCTGCCAACGTCCCGCCCAAACCCGTCTCTGCCAGGCCATCCGCGCGCGGGCGCCGCCCCGCTTGGTTCGACGCCAACCCCAACGCGTTGCGCTCCCTTCCGGCAAGAGACCGGAACAACCGGATACACTGCCGGCCTGCCCGACACATGAACAAACGGCAACCCTGGGGAAAGCCCCCAGTAAGCCTGAATTGGGCACACTGATGTGGGTATGCGGCGGCGTTCTCGCACGGCACTCCGGGCGACTGGTGGCCGGGGCTCCCGTCTCTCAGGGCACTTCCGGCGACCTCCACGGTCTGACAGAGCGCACGGCGGCCAAGCGGGTAAAATCAGCCCCCGATTGCCGTCCTGAGCCCGAGCAACTTGCGCGATTCGCCATCAGGAGCACCAAGCCCATGACCACGGACAACGCGGCCCCAGTCGCCCCCCCGAGCACCGCCCGGGCGGCGTTCCAGCGCCTGCGCGCCGATCTCTCCCGCCGCATCCTGGGGCAGAGCGCTTTGGTGGAGCGGCTCCTGATCGCGCTCCTGGCCGATGGCCATCTCTTAGTGGAAGGGGCACCGGGGCTAGCCAAGACCACCGCCATCAAGTCCCTGGCCGAGGGTCTCGAAGGCAGCTTCCAGCGCATTCAGTTTACCCCGGACCTCCTGCCCGGGGACCTCACCGGAACGGACGTGTTTCGGCCCCAGACCGCGGACTTCGAGTTCCAGCCCGGTCCCCTGTTTCACAACCTGGTGCTGGCGGACGAGGTGAACCGCGCCCCCGCAAAGGTGCAGTCGGCCCTGCTCGAGGCCATGGGCGAGCGGCAGATCACCGTGGGCCGGCGTACCTATCCCCTGCCGGATCCGTTCCTGGTCATGGCCACCCAGAACCCCATCGAGCAGGAGGGGACCTACCCCCTGCCCGAGGCCCAGCTCGACCGCTTCCTGATGCACGTGCGGGTGGGCTATCCCCAGGTGGAGACGGAGCGGGCCATCCTGCACCTGGCCCGCCGCGAGGTGACCGCTGGCCACGAGCGGCCGAGCATCCGCCTGACCCGCGAGCAGATCGCCGCCGCCCGCGCGGAGGTCATGGGCCTGCACATGGCGGCGGTGGTGGAGGATTACCTGGTGGAACTGGTGCTCGCCACCCGAGACCCCAGTCCCTACGGCCAAGATCTCCGCCGGCTGGTGGACTACGGCGGCAGCCCGCGGGCCACCATCGCGCTCGATCGCTGCGCGCGGGCCCACGCCTGGCTGTTGGGGCGGGACTATGTCTCTCCCGCCGATGTCCAGGAAATGGCCCCCGACGTCCTACGCCACCGCGTGCTGATGAGCTACGCGGCCGAGGCCGAGGGGCTGGACGCCGACCGTCTGGTCAGCGAGCTGCTCAACCGGGTGCCGGCGGCCTGATCGGCGACGCGATAGCGGCATGCCACAGGAGCCATCCCACCGCGAGGACCCCCGGGTGCGGGTACAGAGCGATGACCTGATCGCCCTACGCATGCGGGTACGAGGCCTGCGTGTGGGGGGACGGCGGCCCGCCGGCGCGGTGCTCGCCGGGGTGCACGGCTCCCGCTTTCGCGGGCGGGGCATGGATTATCTGGAGTCGCGCCACTACCAACCCGGGGACGACATCCGCAGCCTCGACTGGCGCATCACCGCCCGCACCTCTGTACCCTACACCAAGGTGTTTCACGAGGAGCGGGAGCGCCCCGTCGTCGCCCTGGTGGATTTCGGGCCGAGCATGTTCTTCGCCAGCCGCGGCGCCTTCAAGGCGGTTCAGGCTGCCCGCCTGGCCGCCCTGCTGGGCTGGGCGGCGGTGGCGCGCGGCGACCGCATCGGCGGGCTCCTGTTCAATGGCGGCCACCGCGAGCTACCGCCCACCGGCGGGCGGCGCGGGGCCCTGCGTCTGGTTCAGGCCCTCACCGAGGCGGGCGCGGTCTCCCACAGGGGCCCCGTCGTGCCGGGCGGCCTCTCCCATGCGCTCGGACGGCTGCGGCGGGTGGCCCGCCCGGGAAGCCTGGTCTACCTGATCAGCGACTTCCACAGCCGTGATGAGCTCACCAGCCCGAGCCTCGCCCTGCTTTGCCGCCACAACGACTTGGTGCTGGTGCAGGTGGTGGACCCCCTGGAGCAGGCGCCCCCGCCCCCCGGCCGCTACCCGGTCACCGACGGTGAGCGCCGGGGCCTGCTCAACACCCAGCGGCGGAGCGACCGCGACGCCTACGCGGAGTACTTCGCCCGCCACCACGCGGCGGTGCACCGGCTGGCCCTGGAGCATCAATTGCCCCTGCTGCAGCTCGGCACCGAGGACGATCCACTCGGGGTCCTTCAGGCACCCCTGCGACCCGCGCCGCGCGCTGGGGAGGCGGCATGAACCCCGAGGAGACGCTGCAACTGCGCGACATCCACCTGCCGCCGGAGCCGGGTTTCTGGCCACCCGCACCGGGCTGGTGGCTGCTCGCCGGCATCGGGGCCGCCCTGCTGGTGTGGCTGGCGCTTGTCCTGCGGCGACGGCTCGCCCACCGCCGGCTGCAGCGGCGGGTGCTGGCGGAGCTGGCGGCCCTCGCCGGGAGCGATGATGCCTCCCGGGCCGCGGCGGAGGTCTCCGCGCTGCTCAAGCGGGTTGCCCTGGCCCGCTTCCCCCGCCGCGAGGTAGCGCCCCTGGCCGGCGAGGCCTGGCTGGAGTTTCTCGACCGCACCGGTGGCAACGGCCGTTTTCGCACCGGGCCGGGCCGCCCCCTGGCGGAGGCCCCCTATGCACGCCAAAGCACACTCGCCCTGCCGCCCCTGCTCGAGGTGGCCCACGACTGGGTGAGGCGGAACCTGTGAACCTCGAGCTGGCCTTGCCCTGGGCGCTCGGCGCACTGCCGCTGCCGCTTGTGGCTGCGAGACTCTTGCCCCGGGCCCCGAGCGGTGGCGGGCGGGCGGTGCGCCTGCCCTTTCTCGGCGCCATCGGCCCCGCCCTGGCGCAGGGCTCCGGCGCACCTCGCTGGCGCCTGCCCCTGGCCCTCCTCGCCTGGGCACTGCTGGTGCTGGCGGCGGCCCGCCCTCAGTGGGTGGGCGACCCCATCCATTTGCCCATCGAGGGCCGCGACCTCTTGCTCGCGGTGGACATCTCGGGCTCCATGGCCACCGAGGACATGCGTCTCGGTAACCGGGTCAGCGATCGCCTGAACGCGGTGAAGGCGGTGGCCGGGGACTTCATCGAGCGGCGCCGCGGCGACCGGCTCGGGCTGATCCTGTTCGGCCGCAACGCCTATTTACAGACCCCCCTCACCTTCGATCGCGCCACCGTCCGTACCCTACTCAACGAGGCGGCCATCGGTCTGGCGGGCAAGGAGACGGCACTGGGCGACGCCATCGGTCTGGCGGTGAAGAAGCTGCGCGACCGGCCCGAGGGCGACCGGGTGCTGATCCTGCTCACCGACGGCGCCAACACCGCAGGGGAGGTGGAGCCGCTCAAGGCCGCTCAGCTCGCGGCCTCCGAAGGCGTGCGCGTCCACACCATTGGGGTCGGCGCCGACGCGGTGGGCCTGTTCGGGCGCGCCCGCTCCGGTGGCGACCTTGACGAGGCCACCCTGCAAGCCATCGCCCAGCACACCGGCGGCCGCTACTTCCGCGCCCGCGACCTCGGCAGCCTGCAGAGCATCTACGCCCTGCTCGACGAGCTGGAGCCGGTGGCCGGGGACGCCCAGAGCTTCCGCCCGGTGGCGGAGCTCTACGCCTGGCCGCTCGGGGCGGCCTTTCTGATCGCCGCCGCGCTGCTGCTCGCGGCAACTCTTCCGGAGGGGCTCCGAGTCCCGAAGTCGATCCGCCGTGCCTGAGGCGTTCCACTTCCTGCATCCGCTGTGGCTTTGGGCCTTGCTGCCACTGCCGCTGCTGCTCTGGGGCTTGCTGCGCCGCGGGGCGGATGTGGCGGCCTGGCGGCGGGTGATCCAACCCCATCTGCTGCCCCACCTGGTGAACGAGGCGGGCCGGCGTTCCCCGCTGCCCGCGGTGCTGCTCGCGGCCGGATGGACCCTGGCCGTCCTGGCGTTGGCCAACCCGGCCTGGGAGCGTCAGCCCACGCCCCTGCTCAAGAGCCGCGATGCCCGGGTGATCGTGCTGGACCTCTCGCGCTCCATGACCACGCCGGATCTGCTGCCCTCGCGCCTGGCCCGCGCCCGCTTCAAGGTGGCCGATATCCTCGAGCGCAATCGCGACGGCCAAAGCGCTCTGGTGGTCTTCGCCGGCGATGCCTTCGTGGTGTCGCCCCTCACCGAGGATGGGGTCACCATCGCCGCACTGCTCGGTGCCCTGGACCCGGGGTTGATGCCGGTGCAGGGCGGCAGGGCGGACCTGGGACTGAACAAGGCAGGGGAGCTGCTGATACAGGCCGGCATGACCCAGGGCGAGGTGCTCTTGATCGCCGACGAGGCCGACGATCGCGCCGAATCCGCGGCCAAGGCGCTGCGTGAGCGCGGCTATCGGGTGTCCGTGCTGGCCGTGGGAACCGAAGCAGGGGCCCCTCTGCCGAACGGTCACGGCGGCTTCATCACCGGCACCGATGGCAAGCCGGTGGTGGCGGCCCTGGTGGAAGGCCCCCTGCGCGCCGTGGCCCAGGCCGGAGGCGGTCGCTACGCCCTGATCAGCGCCGGCGACCAGGACCTGCAGCAACTCCTTCCCCCCGTCACCCGCTCGCTGCGCACCTCCACTGAGGACTCCGGTATCGAGGGCGAGCGCTGGAATGAGCGCGGACCGCTGCTCGTGCTCCTGCTTCTGCCCCTGGCGGCGCTGGCTTTCCGCCGCGGCTGGTTGCTGGCCCTGGCGGCGCTCACCCTGGGCGGCCTGGGCGCACCGGACCCCGCCCTCGCCATCGGCTGGGATGATCTCTGGAGCCGCAGCGATCAGCAGGCCGCCGCCGCCCTCGAGGCGGGGGAGCCGGCCCGCGCCGCGGCGCTGGCGCGCGACCCGATGCAGCAGGGCGCCGCCCTTTACCGCAGCGGCGAGGTTGCCCAGGCGCTGGAGCGCTTCAGCGAGGGTGAGTCCGCCGATGCCCACTACAATCGCGGCAACGCCCTGGCCAAGCTTGGTCAGTACGAGAACGCCATTGCCGCCTACGACGAAGCCCTGGCGCGGGAGCCCGCAATGGAGGACGCGACCTTCAACAAGACCCAGGTGGAGGAGCTCTTGAGAAGGCGCAAGGAACCACCGCAGCAACAGGAGAAGCCACAGGGCCAGTCCTCGCCGTCCAGCTCATCGGACCAACAGAGTGAGCAGGCGCAAGACCAACAGGGCCAGTCTGAGCAGCATCAGCCCGACCAACCGGGCAAGGCCGGGAGCCAGGACAACCCGCCCCAGTCAGCGGGCTCTCGGGGGACCGGTGCCGAGGAGCCCCAGTCCACCCAGAACCCCTCCGGAGACCCGGGTGGTTCCCCGCAGGACCGCAGCCAACCGCAAGCCCGTGAGCCGGCACAGAGTGCGCAGTCGGCGAGCAACGGGGACGAAGATCCGCAGCACCCCAACGGGAGCGCCGCCGACCCCCAAGGGACATCCCAGACCACCGCTCAGGATCGCGGCGCGGAGCATTCCGCCGCCCAGCAGCAGGTAAAGACAGAGCCGCGGCCCGCGGAGGATACTGCGGGAGAGCCAACCGATGGCAATTCGCCCCCAGGGGAGACGGGCAAGGGCCAGTCGCTGGCGGAGGCCGAGCCCCTCGATACCGAGCAACGCCAGGCCATCGACCAGTGGCTACGGCGTATCCCCGACGACCCCGGGGGACTGCTGCGGCGTAAGTTCCTCTACCAATACCGGGAACGGAGCCCGCAGGCCAATGCCGGCAGCGAGAAGCCCTGGTAGCCTGGCCGATAAGCCGAGAAAGCCGCGGTTGGTACCACCGGGTCCTTCGATACGCCTTGCTGCGCAGGGTGACGCGGGAAGAACGGAGATTCAGCCGCTCGATCAATTTCCGTTCGTTCCGGGTAGCCGCATCGGGGCGTATCGAAGGATTGTCCCGCGGTGGCCCCGTAGCCGCCCTATCGAGGCCGGCCCGGAGCCTGGTCGAAGGGGGCATGCAACCCCCAACCGCCAAGCCTACGATTAGGCTTTCGCCCACAAGGTTCGCCAATACCGAAGAGTTGCCCCGCCATGCAGTCGCAACCCACACCGCACTTGCCCGCAATCGGCGGGGGCCCCGGCGCTTTGGCCGTCCTCCTTCTGCTCTTGGCCCTGACCCTTCCCGGACCCCTCTGGGCCGAGGCCCGCGCCTCCCTCGACCGCAACCGGATCTACCAGGGTGATATCACCACCCTGTCCGTCGAGGTCGATGGCATCGGCGCCGCGCAGCCCGATCTCTCGCCCCTGAACCGCGACTTCGAGGTCCTCGGCACCAGCAGCAGCACCCAGATCAGCATCGTCAACGGCCGCCGCAGCGACACCCTCCGCTGGCAGATCACGCTGAAACCCCGGCACATCGGCGAGCTCCAGGTGCCCCCGCTCAGCATCGGCGCCGAGCGCACCCGTCCCCTGACCCTCAGCGTGGCCGATGCCACCAGCATCCCCCAACGTGACGATCAGGTGTTCGTCGAGCTGCAGGCAGACCTGCCCAGCGGCGCGGCCTACGTGCAGCAGCAGGTGCCCCTGACGGTACGTCTGTACAGCGCCGCGCCCCTGCGCCAGGGCAACCTGAGCGATCCCCAGGCGGAGCACGCGGTCATCGAGCGGCTCGGCGAGGACAAGCGCTACACCGCTGACTGGGGCGGTAAACGCTACCAGGTGCTTGAGCGCCGCTTCGCCCTCTCCCCCGAGCAGAGCGGGTCCCTGCACATCCCCCCGGTGGTGTTCAAGGGCAGCCTGCCGGCGGAGGGTGGCGGCCGCTCCTCCCGGCAACCCTCCCCCTTCGAGCGCTTTCGCAACGACCCATTCTTCGACCGCTTCTTCGACGGCTCGGCGTTCGACCGATTTCTACAGGACGACCCCTTTGCCGCCTTCGAGCCCGGCCGGCCGGTCACGGTGCGCAGCCAGGGTCTGGACATCGAGGTGAAGCCCAAGCCCGCCGCCGCGAGCGGCCACTGGCTGCCCGCCGAGGACCTGGTGATGGAGGACTCCTGGGCCGGCAAGGCGCCGGAGCTGCGGGTCGGCGAGCCGGTCACCCGCACCCTCACCCTGCGCGCGCGGGGTCTCTCGGGCTCCCAGATCCCACAGGTCGTGCTGGAGGCCGGTGAGGCGGTGCGGGTTTACCCCGAGGCGCCCCGCAGCGAGACCCGCACCGACGGTAATCTGATCTACGGCACCAGCCAGCAGGCCTTCGCCCTCATTCCCCAGCGGGCGGGCGATCTGCGCCTTCCGGAGGTGCGGGTGAAGTGGTGGGACACCCGCGGCAACCAGGAGCGGGAGGCGCTGATCCCGGCCATCGACGCCAAGGTGCAGCCCGGTGCCAATAGCCCAGTCAGCGCCGAGCGCGCTCCGGCGCCCGCTGCTGTCACCAGTGGTCAGCCCGATCCGCAGCCGGCCGCCGACAAGCCATCCGCTTCCGGCGCAACCACCGCCCCAGCGCCGACCCCCTGGGGCTTCCTGCAAAACCCCTGGCTGCTCGCTGGGGCCGCCGTGGCCCTGCTCGCGGCCCTCGCCGGGTGGCTGTGGCATCGCCGTCGATCGCGGGCTCCGGCACCGGCCGCCGCCCCGACTGCGCTCGCCAAGAACCCGCGCCCGGACCCCGAGCCGGCCCGCCGGGCCTTTCTCGTCGCCTGCGACGCCAACGACGCCGCTGCCGCCGCCCGCAACCTGCTCGCCTGGGCAGCGGCGCAGTGGCCGGCGGAGCCGCCGCGCAGCCTCACCGCCCTGGCCGCGGCCCTGGCCCAGGGTGGAGAGGCGGTGCTCGCCCTCGACCGCGCACTCTATGCGGACGATGGCGCCGGCTGGAAGGGCGCCACGCTGAAAGAGGCACTGGCCCGTGGGCTCACCCGCAGCACCCCACCCGCCGACACGGCAGGAGACGGGGGGCTGGGCCCCCTCTACCCGCGGCGGGTCTAGAATTGGGGAGTTGGCATTCGGGGTCGGAGTCGCTGACTCTCACCCCCTATTGCTCCAAACCCTCGCCAGCCTATCTGTTGCATTCAACGCATCCCTGCCAAAATAATTGCAGATGCAACATCTCAACCCCAGCCGGCGCAGACACCCATGCAACCGCAGGCCACACCGCTCGCAGATCCGAAGGTAGTCCTCACCAAGGCCCTCCTGAACGCTGGCCGGGTGCTCGACCTGTCCCAATCCGCGCTCGGCGAGATCATCGGCAAGGACCGCACCTCCATCAGCCGGGGCCTGGACCCCTCCAGCAAGGCCGGGGAGCTCGCCCTGCTGCTAATCCGCTGCTACTACCGCAGCCTGTTCGTGCTGGTGGGCGGGAGGCCCGAGGATATGCGGCACTGGATGCACACCGCCAACCGCGACCTAGGCGATGTCCCGGCACAGACGGTGAGATCGGTGCAGGGGCTCACGCGGGTGCTGGAGTACCTCGACGCGATGCGCGGCCGGGCCTGATGGATCTCTGGGCGGCGTGCGGCGAACGCATTGCCCCCACCCCGCTCGGCGGCAACCTGCTACGGATCGTCGAAAGCCGGGAGCAGGTCGCGACCAGCGCTCTGGTGGACGATCTCGGCGAGCAGGCCCTCTTGGAGGGAATGCTGGAGTGCATCAAGCCCCTGCTCCCGGCGGGAACCGAGGGGCTCCACACCCTGCTCGCCGCACCCTTCCGCTATCCGCCCCTGCGCCACGGCTCGCACTTCGGCTCCCGCCTGGAGCCGAGCCTGTTCCACGGCTCCCAACGCTTGACCACCCTCTTGGCCGAGGCGGCCTATTACCGTTTCGTCTTCTGGACCGGCATGAGCGCGCCGCCGCCCTCCGGCCGGCTGCTCACCCAACATACGGTGCGCGGCGCCCGTTACCGCACCCAACGGGGTCTGCGGTTACAGCAGCCCCCCTGCGCCGAGCGCACCCCCATCCTGCTGACCCACCCCTCGGACTACGGACCCACCCAACAGCTCGGTCGCGCCCTGCGGGAGGCCGGGATCGGGGCCTTCGAATACCTCTCCGCCCGGGATGGGGCCGGCGGGATCAACGCGGCCCTGTTCGAGCCCAACGCCCTCCTCAGCCGCAAGCCCTCCTTCATGCAACTCTGGCTGTGTGAGACCAGGGGCGAAACCGTGCGATTTTCCACCACCGCCGACGCTGCCCTGCATCTCTTTCCCCGCGAGGCATTTCTAGTGACCGGGCAACTGCCGCGTCCGGCGGCCTGATCAGGCGCAGCATCCGCTGTTGTGGCCCGGAAGTATCCTGGGGCAGACCAAGCCCGATGCGCCCCTAACCTTGGACGCCCGGTAACCTCTATGTTACCGTGCCTTCCCAATGAGCATCCGGGTCCAAGAGTATGTCCGGGAAGACGGCTCCAGCCCATTCAAAACGTGGTTCGATGGCCTCGATGCCCAGGCTGCGGCCAAGGTCGCGACAGCGGTTATGCGCCTATCCGCCGGCAACACCTCTCGCGTCAAGTGGTTCGGAGCATCGGCGAGTACCGCATCGACTGGGGACCCGGGTACCGGGTCTACCTTGCCCCCGATGGCGACCGCTTGATCCTGCTCCTCGGGGGAGGAACCCAGCGAGATCAACACACCGATATCGAACGTGCCAGGGGGCTGCACGCGGAATACAAGGCGAGGAAGACAGGGGCCTCGCATTCCCAGACCGATCAGAAGCTAGGGTAACCGCCCATGACCCTTACACAGAATTTCAGGCAAACGGTAGCGGAGCGGGTCGAGCGCGACCCCGCCTTCGCCAAGGCGCTCTTCGACGAGGCCGCAACCTTGTTCCTGAGCGGTGAGCCGGACACGGCTCGCCTCATACTCCGGGACTTGGTAAATGCTACTGTCGGGTTCGAGACCCTGGGCCAACTGACCGACAAGCCGAGCAAGAGCTTGCACCGGATGTTGTCGAGCAAAGGCAACCCCAGCATGAACAACCTGGCGGTAATCTTCGGGGCACTGCGCGACCGGCTCCGGGTGGACATCAAGGTACACGCGGTCGATGCAGCCTGATCCGATCCACGCTTGTCGAATAGCCGCCCAAACCGAAGATGCGAACCCTGGTACGTCTCCGATTCCCCACTGACTTGGCCCATTCCGCGCCGACTTTTTCTCGTCGGACGGGTGGGGTTAGGTCTGCCGTCCCCCGAATTCCAGACGCCGGCCTGCACCTCTTCCCGCTGGACACGTTTCTGTAACCCGGGCAACTGCCGTGCCCGGTGGCCTGACCAGCAGCATCCCTTGTTGTGGACGGGAGTATCCTGGGGAAGACTAAGCCAAATTCCCATTTGCTGCAGAAGGATAATCATGGCATGTCTGCGCTTACGCATCCCCCATTTCCAGGATTGCCGCGTTCGCCCTGAAACCGGGATATGATTTCTCCCACCAACAACCGTGGTGCGTCTCCTATTGTTCGACCGCGCATCCACACCTCTCGCTGGATGCTTGATTGCAAGACCCCTTTTCCCGTGAGGAGAAACTACGCGCCGAGATCGCATCCCTGATGGTCGGCGACCGGCTCGGCATCGGCCACGACCCGGGCCAGCACGCCGCCTACGTCCAGAGCTGGGTCCAAGTCCTCAAGGAGGACCCCAAGGAGATACTGCGGGCGTCACGGGATGCCGATAAGATCAGCCACTATGTGCTGGGCCTGGAGAAGAACCGAGTGCCGTCCAACGTCGAGAAGCTCCCCGAGGTCCCCAGGTCGCAGCTCCAACCGGCGCCGGCTCGCCGGGCAACCCGAGGCCGCGCCGCGGCCGGGCGTGAACGCTGAGCTGGCAGAGAGCCATGCACATCAAATCCGTCCGTACAACCTGTGTTTCCCGACATAGTGGCGATGCCCGCGAGTATTTTTGGCAACGGTGTCCGGGCAAGCTTATAGATAGGCCTGCAACAGAGGCCTTAGCTCGCGCTCATAGAGCCCTGGGGAGGCGCTCTTGAGGAAGCAGTGTTTGAACAAGCGCAAGAGCTGGCGGCTGACCTTGGCGGTATAGCAAAACAGTGGGGCCGTCCCCTCGGGGCGATCGGCGCCATCGGGGTGGTCGAGCTTGGCCTTCTGTCGCTTGTCCTGCTTGGCCGGGGCCTTCTCATCCTGTGCCCCTGCGGTGCCTAATCGGGTATGCAGCAGCAGGGCGACGCGCACACTGGTGATGATGGCCAGGTGCGCCTGGTTGGCGATGGCCCACGGTGGCCTTGCCCCAGGCCTTGGCCTGGGCGAAGTCCTGTTTCCAGGTATCGAAACACTTTTCTTCTTCCCAGCGGCGGAAATAGAGGAAGGCGACCACCCCGGGGAGCAGGCTGAAGTCGTTGGTCAGGAACTCCAGGATGGGGCCACGGCGATCAGGCGCCAGGGCTGGCGGGAACGGCTCAGGGTGACGCGCAGATCCTCGAGCAGTCCGCCGCGATGGGCGGCCCCTCGGTGGAATCCACGCCCAGGTTACGCTTCATGGGCGTGATCATCGTGATCTGCAGGGTGCGCTTCTTGGCGTCCCAGAAGGGCGCATCGATGAAGCCCCGATCGAGCGCGCCAGTGGCCTGCGTGTCGCGGTATCAGTATCCAGATGCAGCAGGACCTGGACCTCTGCTCGCGCAGGCTCGGCATCCCTTGGAGATGACGCAGCACCCCCAAGGTGATGAAATCCGCCATACACAGAGTGCGTCCCACCCCCGCATGGTGCATCTGCCACAAGGCCCCGGCCACGGGGGCAAGCAGATCACCGAGCAGGGTGTTAGTGGTGTTAGTAGTGAGGCGACACATCAGGGGGTTGAGACGATCGAGCATGGGGGTTCTCGCTATATTGTTGTTTTACAACAAAACAACACGACCCCATTGCCAGATGCTTATCAAGTCTTTTTTGCGGGAGGGCTAAAATATTTTTCCCGGCGGATGCCCGTCAGACATCTTTCTCGTGCTTGAACGAAAACCCCCAAATGCCCGCTGGGCGGCGTCTGGAGCCTATCCGTGGTGCTCAGGCGAGTCGTTTCAGGCACCGCCTAGGTGTGCGAACCGGACACCGTTGCCCCAAAACTTTCGGCCGGGGCCGCCAGGCTCTACCTGATGGGTCTTTCGGTGACTGTCGAATTTCGCGTCCCCTAGCACGCTCATCGCCCGCACCCCGCCTCGCTGCCTGTTGGTGTTCCTACGGTCGGGCCTTTGCTCCACGCTCCTTTT